>SDBV01001641.1_pt1 | contig 33682 bp, 34 predicted proteins | sample 2277081 | NCBI WGS metagenome assembly SDBV01 (sample SAMN10402039, study PRJNA504765) | marine sediment metagenome | isolation source: marine sediment core GS10_PC15, 223 cmbsf | place: Arctic Ocean: Southern Knipovich Ridge | collected 2010 | reverse complement strand
GCCAGAGGGGTGCCTATAATCCTCCTACCGCCACATCACCAATGGAGCAACCCGAGCACGGGACTCCAGCGAATATTGCTACATCATAGTGTCTGAAGGGACCAACTAAATGAGCACGTATGAGCCACCTACAGCCGAACAGATAGCGTCACTGGTGGAACCAGATGAAAGTGACCAACTATCCGGCGAGGATACATCCGACGGAAAAGGAACCGGCGAGTCTACCGACGGAAAGACCAATGAAGACGACGGCAAATCTAGCGAAGGCGGCGAGGCCAAAGCTGGTGATGGCGACGAGTCCAAGTCTAAAGACGGTGAGAACGGGTCGAACGGTAAATCTTCCGACGGAGAGGACGCTGGTAAAGGCGACGAGGCCGGCGCCAGCGCGATTACCTTGGGCGATAAGGAATATACCGCCGAAGAGCTCACCCAAATTGTCAAGGATCATGCCAATAACGAGAACTGGACGAAAACCAATACGGAAACCGCCCAGGGAAACGCCGCTGCGGCCGACAGTATCAAAGGAGCCCTCGGGTTCCTGGAGAAACTGGCAGCGGACCCCGAGGCACTTGATTTACTACAGGATCTCACCGGCATTAAGCTGGATGATGAAGCCCTGGAGAATATTAAGGCCGTTAAGGGGTTGGCCGGGTCCGAAGATGGTGCGCCGTCCGACATTGAACTTCTACGCATAGAGCACGCCATACTACAATGGCGACAAGCGCACATGGAGGAATTTGCCGATCAGACGGAATGGGAAAAGTTCCTGACGTTCGCAACCGATCAACAGGAACCTATCGATAAGGCGCATGTTCTCTACTCCGCTCAAGGTGCTGATGCCAAGGTCAAGGCTGCTGAGGAAAAGCAAGCTGAGGCCGAGAGTCGCGCTACTGCTGCTGAAAAAGCGGCGAAGGAGACCCCCCCTGCTCCAATTGGAAAAGGGGCCAAGGGCTTCGAAACCGACTTCAAACCGTCGAAGGATGGCACCTACGACGATGCCCGTAAAGCCTCTACCGGTATGCTGAAGGAGGCCATGTCCGGCTAACCTTCAGAATTTTTTTCGGAGCTTTACGACATGGCACTAAATTATGATAAACTTAGTGCGCTCATACGTCTGACCTATCACAAGCAGGTCGTAGACAATATCTTCAATTCAAATCCGATCCTGGCGCTGCTGGGCCGCAAGGCCAAAAAGCAGGACGGTGGTCGGAAGGTCGTGGTTCCCCTGGAGTACGTGGATACGTCCAATGCTCAGGGGTTCTATTCGGGCTACGACGAGCATAACACCGATCCGGTAGATCCCTTCACCGCCGCCGAATATGAGTGGAAGCTGGCCTATGCAGCTGTCACCATCTCCGGTGAGGAGGAAATGAAGGCCACCGGTCCCGATGCTATCGCTGATCTGCTCGAAGGACTGATGATGAACGCTGAGAAGCGTTTAAAGAAGCTGTTTACCACCAAGCTGTTTGCTGCGGCCGGCGCCAACGCCTCCAATGAGATTACGTCACTCAACGACATCGTTAAGGTAGATCGTACTCTCGGGGGTATTGACTCAACCACCTATACCTGGTGGGATGCCGTGGTCAAAACCAACGCTGCGGCCTCCGTGGCCGAAGTTGTGGCGGAAACTGACACCGACTACTTGCTGGATTCCCTGTCTGAAACCTTCAATGATGCCTCCGACCCCCCGGACAAGCCGAACCTGATCATTTCAGCGTTCAATGCGACCGAGTGGTACGAGCACCTTGTTGGTAAGATGGCACGGTGGACCGGCGAGAGCATGCTTGCTGATCTCGGTTTCGAGGTGTTCCGTTACAAGAACACCCAATGGGTCGTGGATAAAGGCTGCACAGCCTCCACGATCTTCTTCCTGAATCTGAAGTATCTGTACTTCAAGATTCATCCTAGGCGGAACTTTGCCTGGGAGGATTTCCGCAAACCGACCAAGCAGGATGCCGCAGTCGGCTATTTCCGCTGGATGGGTCAATTCGTATGCAGCCAACCTCGTCGCCAAGCTGTCCTGACTTTCGATAGCATATAGGAGCATTGAACAATGTCTGATAAAGAACTGTTTGGGTCCCTATTAACCCTTGTAGAGACTACGAGGTCGGAAGATGTTGGGACAATCAGATCAGATGAATTTGGCAACAAGTACATCTATCTCCAGGGCATTGCATCTGTCGCACTCGGTAGTGTAGTAACCTATAAGATCACCTCTCGTACAGGCTGTACGATGGTGCTTGCAACAACTGGCTCTAAGGGTCATATCGCTGTTGCAATGGCCGCCGTCGTTGCGAGTTCGTATGGGTGGTTTCAGATCGAAGGTTGGACGGAAGAAATACTCGCAATCTCCGGTGGCGATGCCGCCGTTGGTGGGCGAGTCTTCCTGACCGGCACAGCCGGCTCAGTCGATGATGTCGTGGTTGAGGGCGATGAGATAATCGGTATGCAGTTCACTGTCCAGGAGGGCGAAACCACACTTGGCGCAGCATACGCTGGCGTTTACATGAACGCACCGCGTGTCCTCGTAGGTAGGGCAACTCCCATCCTGACACAGGTGGACGCTTCCGCGCTTTATGCCGTCGGTGCAAGGCACACTGATGAGGACGGTAATGTCTTCGTCTACTTGCAAGGTCTAGCTTCCACAGCAGAGGGCGATTGGGTCACATACCGGATCACATCTACAGCAGCAGCCGTTACGAAACGTGCCGTCGCTGGTGATCAAGGTAATTTGGCTATCGCCATGGCTGCAATCCTCGCTACCAAATTCGGATGGTATCAGATCTTTGGTAATAACCTTAGAGCTGGTGCGATCTCTGGTGGTGATGCTGCTGCCGCTGCTGCGGTATTCCTTACTTCGACAGCCGGTAAAATGGATGATGTTGAGGTAGCAGATGATCGCGTTTCTGGCGCGGTTTTCTCTGTACAGGAAGGCGAACTATCTGGCAATCCTGCTGCTCTGGCAGGAGTCAATATTTCGTATCCGTTCAGTGGAATGGATTGGCCTGTAAGACCGGTCTTGACCCAAATAGACAACTCAGCACTTTACAATGTTGGGCGTACCTATAAGGATAAGACCACTGGCGACGAATGGATCTACCTCTCCGGTGTTACTAGTTGTGTAGAAGGATCGTGGCTGACGTATTATATCACGTCGACTGCCGCATCCGTGACTGCACTGCTGGCTGCCAACGCAGTAGGACTAGTTGCTATTGCAGTTGGAGCACTTGAGAACACCAAGTACGGTTGGGCGCAAATATTCGGTAATAACCTGAGAGCGGGAGCAACAAGTGGTGGTGATGCTGCTGCTGGCGCAATCGTTTACTATCAGGCTACTGGTATCTGCGACGACCAAGTATCGGCCGGTAATATGGTTTATGGAGCCGTTTGGAGTATCCAGGAGGGTGAGCTTTCGGGCAATCCTGCTGGACTTGGCGGTGTGACCATACACTATCCTTTCGTGACTGACGAGAGTACTTAACCCGTGTGCTCTGTTGGGGGCCCGGGAACTCGCACCCCGGGCCTCCAGCACCACATCATTGAGGATTTGAATAATGGCAGGATTTACTACTCAGGAAATGGTCGATATGCTCGGCCTACGCCTGGAGGATGAGAACGAGGATACCTTTGGCGCCGCCCTGAAGCTGAAGTCTCTTAACTGGGCACAGCTGGAGCTCACTTCCTTGATTCACCTGGGCTACATTACAGAGCTGGAGGTGAAGGATTTTAATATATCCTGTGCCTTGGCGTCTGGTGACGATGAAGGCTCAATCGCTTACAGCGCACTGTCCAAGCAACCGCTGGCCAACGGGATTCAGCGCGTCAAGATCAACGGTGGCGCCTGGGCTCACATGATGGATGCTGACGAGGCGCGTAAAGATGTGAACGCATGGAGCAAGGGGACCAATAAACGTCCCATGGCCTACGTCCAGCGTGAACGCATTTACCTTGCCGCTGATGATGATACCCAGGCCATTGACGTTCACTACATCAGAGAACCGGAACCGATGCAGACCGTGTTCACTATCGCATCATTCGATACGGCCGTGGCCGACATCACAGCACCGGATTTGGATGCCCGGCACTGTAAGGCTGACATGGGTACGCCCAGCCCGGCTTGGACGGTCAATGAGTTCCGGGGTCAGACCGGTTACAATAAAACCAAGTCGAGCAATTTCGTGGTTTATGCAAGCGGCACAGACGATCTCTCGCTTATCTACTATGATACCGACGTTACCTATGAGGTGGCCGATGAGCTGTATTTCACATCAGCAGATGCGAACGTGACCAATCTGGCTTCGGCTGCCTGTGAGTTGAATCCCCGGCTGCACGGTATCGTTGTCGATCTGGCTGAGTCCCACTTGTGGAGGCACGACGGGAAAGGTGATCGTAGCGACGCGGCGTACAAGAAGGCCGTTGATATCATAAATGCCCTGAATCAGCGGTACGATAGCGAGGCCCCGGCCGGGATCGGTACCAGCGGTCGCAAATAAGGAGGGTTCATCGTGTTGACTTGGGATGAACTCGTCGGTCTGTGCGAGACACAGATGCCGGATGTGAACCCGGCCATCTTTGAGCGCGCGCTAATTGACCTGGCCGAACCTGATTTCGCCAGGGTGACCGAGTGCATCGACGCAGAAAAGGCCTATACCACGGTGGCCGATACTGCCGACTATGAGATGCCGCTTGGCGTTGTTCGGATCAAGCACGTCGAGTACAAGGGGCGTCCACTCGATCCCACGAAAGTTGAAAACTTCAGGCCGGGAGAGCGGTATCAGTCCGACGGGACAACTTTAAGGACCGGCACTCCGCGAAAGTATTTCACCCACAATGATCGGCTTCATTTGCTTCCTGCCCCATCTGAGGCGGTCGCCCTGCGGGTGTACTTCGCATCGCTACCCACTTACGCCACCAGGCGATTTCTCGCTCTGGTTGGTACCGGCGCCACCACCGTCTACCTGGAGATCGGTGTACCACACCTGGCCACCGATACGGTGTCGTTCTCCAATATCACCAGGTCACTGGCCGGCAACTGTAGTGCCTACGCCCTTGATGGCAACCGGCATAAGTACACGGTGGCATCTATAGCTGGCCAGGTTGCAGGGGATGAGATCGAGCTGGCCCTGCACAAGTATATCCCGACGATCCCGGAGATCCACGTACAACGGCTTATCCCCTATGCTGTCTCGATGGGGTATGCCTCCCGGGGAGATCATACCCGCGCCAAGCGAGAGATGGATGAGTACGAGCGCCAGCGCGATGAAGTGAAGGGAGAGCGGGGGTTGAGAGGTTATCCCGATGGTGTGGTACACAACAACCCGGTGATCGGCTAATGCCCAAGATTTCCATATTTGATCCCACGAAGGGGATGTTTACCGATGCTGACCAGCAGGACCTTGACCCGCGGGCCGGTTTTGCCAATCTGATCGAGAACTACTACTTGGATCAGCCCGGGAAGCTACGGATGCGAGACATGCTGGAAAATGTGACTACAAATCTGAATCCGAATACGCTCAAAGGCCTTTTTCGCTTTGTTGACGAGAACTTGTCTGGTAATGCCGAATGGATTGCCTATGTTGCATATTCGGCTACTGACAGAATTCACACGGCGACCTCCATTGCCACCTTTGCTTCAAAGGTCACGGGTCTTACTGAGGTCACCGCCGGGAAATTGGATATTACTGTGGTGGCCGGGAAGGTCCGGCTGGCCTTTGGCTATACCAGTCACCGGATATACCTCTACCACCAAATAAACGACTTCTTTCAGGACCAGTATCAGCCAGCTAGCGCCTGGGCCTGGCTGACCCGGCAACCGGCATACCCCTCAACCTATACTTACAGCAGTTTGACTTTGGCGGACTCTACGCTTGGAACGGGCGTGATAACCATAGGCTATACATATTACAAGGCGGTCCCGGTTTTTGATGGAGTACAGGAGGCATTATTCTCAGCAGACAAGCTATTCTATGATTCTACGGCCTCTATCGGCAGCGGTCAATATGGAGTGCTTTTGCTTAAGATGAGTTTTGATAGCGACGACTGGCTTAAACGCACTACCCATCTGAACATCTACAGATATTTCGATTCTACCGCGGCAGCAGATGAAGATGCTCAGTATCAGAAAGTGGATACCATATCAGTCCAGAATGATGATGCTCAAACTACTATCACCGATGCCGAGGTTCTGGACAAGAAAGTATACGATGGGAGTAAAAGCTGGGGTGTCAATGCTTACATATTTGTAGGCACTGGATCAATCACTGTTCCAGACAACGGTGATATAAAATATACAGTCGAGCTCGAAGGGTCTGAGTTCGACATTACAAGCAACACGGCGACCATTCTCACCGTTCGTACAACGATGGCGAACAATTACATTCTTGATCCGTATTCGATCTTTAAATACGTCTGCACCTCTGGTGGCACATGGACGGGAGCTACCAAAACAACCTCCGATACTGGTACAAAGGCGTGGGGCGGCCGAAACAGTTGGTATACTCCCACAGGAAGCTTCAATGAGAACGAGATACAGTTTTACATTGTGCAGTACGATACCGAGGGGACCGATAAGTTCGGCGTGATCGTCGGCAACACCGACAAGGTGCTGGCTCTATCTTGGGAGAGCACTGCGCCCGTCGTTAACAGCGGCCTCAGCATCATTTATGCGAAATACTTATTTTTTAAAACAGGGACGGTCTATGATCTTTACTGGTGTGATTACGGGCGCTTGAACAAAGGCGCGCACCCGCTTGCTGGTGTGACTTCAATCACAGCTGCTCCCAAGTACAGCGTTTTCTGGAAGGGCCGGCTTTTCGGGCTCAATGGCCGGGTGACCAAGGCTGATGCCACCACCGAGGACTTCCCCGACGCTCTGTTTTACACGGAAGTCAATCAACTGGATGTGTGGCCGGCTGATTTCCAGATCCAGCCCCCCACGGATCAGGGTGGTATAGGCCAGGGGATTGAGGTTATCGAGGAAGTAGAAACGATCATTGCGTTCTATCGCAACAGTATCGAGTTTCTGAAGGTTCCGTTGGCCGATCCTGACTCCTGGAGTATGTGGAGCAGCAACAGGGCCATGGGTCTTGTGAATCCTGATTCGAAGGTTAAAACGCCGATAGGCATATTCTTCTGCTCCGACGAAGGCATCTATCTGATCGACCGCAATGGGCGAATTTCAAAGCGCCCGGTATCATATCCCATCAACGATAGCTACCAAGCGGCTGTGGCCACCGGCGTTACCAAGTTTTCCGCGATCTACTATCCGCAGCAGCGCCAGGTTTGGTTCAACTTCAGAACGCAAATCGATGAAGTGTGGGTGCTGGATATAGACTCAATTAGGCAGGGAGTGGTTCCCCGGTGGTCGAAATATACTTGGGCAGATGAAACTGTCCATTTGTCCGCTCTCGACGAGAGCAATCTACTTTACCTGTATGAGTTTGGTGCCGGCGGCGGGGCCTCAATCAATAAAATCGGGCGGTCTTTTTCTCCTGACGAAAATCCAGGTGCCACCTTTCGGACTTCTTACATCCCGCTGGGGAGTATGCAACGGCTTCACCTGATCCGGCGGGCTATTGTCGGGCATAAAGGAGTCAGGAACATCACTCCAACGGTATATCTCAATGATGGTGCATCATCAGAGGCTAAGACGGCAATCACGGCTTCGGCAAATGGTGAGCACAAAAAAGTGACGATTAAACGATATGCCCGTAATTTCGCGCTACAGCTGGTAGCCGCTGTCTCTACCAGTAAATCTCACGAAATAACCGGTATAGAACTGGAGATTGGCGATGAATGACGCAGCGGGTAAAATAGTTCCCGATGGAACAGGGATTAGTGCCCCTCCTGGGGAGACACTGAGTATCGGCATAAAGGGTTCTGTTGGTGCTGGCGCGATTCATGTTGTACCGCCGACGCTGGACGATTTAGAGCCCGGCGAGGAGTGGCTTGTGCAACTACAGCGCAACCAGCTGGGGCCCAGCTTCCCGCCAAGGCCCTGCGCATACCGGTACTTCCGGGCTGGTAATCGGTTATTCAGAACTATCGTAGAGGAGGTGATTTAGAGTCATGGTTGCTCCGTTGATTATAGCAGCAGGAGTTTCCGGCGCATCGAATCTGATCGGCAGCTATTTCGCTAACCGATCCGCCAAAAGGCAGCGCGGGCGAGACAGGGACTCCCTTGCGGCATTTCAGGAGTCCTATTTGAAGCAGTCCCCCGCCGAACGGGAGTATGCCCAATTACTCCAGACCCAGATGAGAGAGGGGGCCCTGCCTGTCGGACAGTTGACGTCCAGGGTTGGTCAGCGAGTTGGGGAATTTGCTCAACAAGGCACCGCTGCCGTTGGTGGCCAGATGGCCAATATCGGTTTAGGCGGGACAGCGGCGTCAGCAAGTGCGGTTGGTCGCGTCCAGGCCAAGGCTCTCCAGGCTATTGCGGAACAGTCCCGGGCAATTCAAATCGAAAACGAAATGACCAAGATTTATGCTGGTGAAGAGTACGGTCGGTACGGAGCTTCCCGCAGTGACGCGATGCGTCGGATGGCAGAAATGACGCTTAGAGTGGAAAGCGGTCTATCTTACGACCAAGCTACAAGCGAGTCTCAATATGCCAGGGATATATCCGGCGCCGTAAGCGAAACAGCTGCGTTCGTGGGCAGCCAAAGTCAGGGTTATCCCCCTATTGTGGAGGGCGGAGTAACCTATGTTTGGGATCGCAAAACCAACAGATACGTCAAAGCAGGTGATTAGGGGAATAATATGACAAGCGCTCCGCTTTATCGGGATCGTGGATACTGGAGAGACCAAGGGCCAAGTCCGCGCCAGCGAGTTCCCTTTCCTCGAGTTCGTCAACAGGCTCCGCTCCCTCCTGAAGGTATGGAGTTTTTCAAAAGAGCAGACGGTTCTATGGGTGTGAGGAAGCCCGGTTCCGGGAAGACCGCAAGGAACACCGAGTTTGAACGGCTCCTGCAATCGCTTCCAGAAAAAGACAGGCCGAAAGCCCGTCAGGTTAAAGCTGGTCTGAAAGGCCGTGCGGGGCTTGTTGGTGACCAAGGCAAAGCAGGTACGCCAGATCTGCCCGTTAAGCTATCTCTTAATCCGGCCGATCCCAACGCTCAAATGGTGACCGTCCAGGTAAAGAAGCCAGGAGACGTAGAAACAATCCGGGATATGAACGATAAGGTCGCGGGCCAGCCGGCGGAGCGAATCCAGGGCCTTTGGGACCAACAGGCTCATATATTGGATTTGTATGAGAAGAGGAATGCCACTGTCAGGCAGGTTGATGCGTTGGGTAACGAGACATTCAAACCCAAGTATGGAGAAGGGGGCAACAAGTTCCTCGATGAGGAAATCAAGCTGGCGGAGTTGAGATACCAGCGCGACGCCGACACCGACGGCATACTCACAGAAGGCGGCCCTGGGCTCCCCGGCACTAAGCTCAATCCCTATCTGCCGGCTTCAGAAACGGAAATGTATTACCTGGAACCGATGGATTACTTCATTGACCCAGAAGGCAACCCAAGGCAGTGGCAGGCTGATGTGGTGCGAGAGGGGATCAGTTCGCCGGAAGCGTTATACGCCGAGCGCAAAAAGTATATTAAGGCCCATCCCCGTGAGCGGCCAGAGCCACCGAAGGAGCCGAAGGAGCCAAAAGTCCAAAGGGCGGGTGTCGAATGGCCGAAGGGATCGGAAAAATCCAAGGCAGCAGAGAAGACCCCCAAGGTAGCAGAAAAGATCCCCAAGACCGAAGCCGAACTGAGGAAGTCCATTGCACGTCTGAAGGAAAGTTTAAAATCTAACCTCGTTAAGAAGTCACCCAGGACCCAGGAATTGATTAAAGGGCAAATTGCGAAGATGCAGGCCGAACTTGACGCCCTAACCGAAAAACCGAAGGCGGGAAGGACACGTCTTAGGAGAGCCGTCGAACTGAAGGATCGTATTGAGAGGCTCACTGAAAGACTAGAAGAATCCCAGGGGCTCCCGGCGACTGCCAGGAAACACCACGAAAAGCGCCTTGCGGAGTGGCAGGCAGAGCTTGATGCCTTACCCCAATAATTAGTATGTCGGTGAGTGAAAAATGGTGGGAGCAAGCACCGCTTGTTGGAGAAGTATCCGGCAACTGGTGGGAACAGGCCCCACTCGTCAGCGAACTTGACACCACCGAGGATAAATGGTGGGAGCAGGCACCGCTGGTCCAACCATCCCTAGAATCCGAACGCCTCCAGCGAAACGATGCAATACCGGCCGCTGTCATGGGTGAGTTCAACCTCATGCTCGGTATGCAGGAACAGGCTGAGCCTTCAGAGGATACCAGAACAGCCGTACAGCGGATTCTCGACGCGCCGGGTGAAGTAGAACAGGAAATGGCGACCGAGGAAGCCGGTCCCGAGACCGAAGCCGAAATCCCCGAAGAGATCGAACCTCTCGACAGGTCTGTCAAGGCCTGGAGGAGCTTCAAACAAGGCAACTTTGGTCTGGTCGACCTGGTGGGTGGTGCCGCTATATGGGCCGGTATGGAGGAAACCGGTAACGAGCTGCGGGAGTACGCCCGGGAAGGCATCGAAGATAATTACGTGAAGGAGCTCTACGAGGAGTTTTCATGGGAGGATTTAGCCGATCCAGACTTCTACGCCACGAAGGGCGTGGCCATGATCCCGTCGTTATTGACTTTGATCCCCGTTGCCATCGGCGGGGGTGTCGCAGCAGGCGCAGTCGCCGGTGCCGCCGGGCTTGGTGCGCTCGGAATTGGTATCAGCGCAGCAGTGGGGTCGGCCCTGGCCGCCCGGCCCTTGGAGAGCGCGATGGAAGCCATGGGGACCTACAACAGCCTGCTGGACCAGGGAGTATCGGAAGAAGTGGCATCTGAGCAAGCCGCCGACGTATTCACGAAGAACATGGCCCTGGCCGGGATGGACGCCGCACAGTTCGCCCTGGCATTTGCAAAGGTTCCGCTACCGCTGCGGTCAGGCATGGCCGGCTGGATACAGCGGAATGGCATTCGGGCAGCTGGGTTTGCTGCTGGAGCACTATCTGAGGGGTACGAAGAAGTGATTCAGGGATACTTCCAGGAGGTCGGCCAGCAGGCAGCCACCGGTGAAGTCGATATAGAATTACTTGAGTCAATGAAGCTAGCGTCACCGGAGGCTAAGGAAGCCTTTGTACTCGGTACTCTCGGGGGATTGGGATTCCAGACTACCGGCGCCATTGCCAAAAAGTTGAACACTAAGGATGAAACTGCCATCATCCAAGAGATGATCGATCAGATCGTAGCGGAACGACAGGAAGAAGGTGAAGCTGCTAAGGCAGAAATAGCGAAGGAGGCCGAGAGTGAGGGAACCAAGGAAACCGCGCCGCCGGCAGAGTCGGAACCAAAAGCCCCGCCGAAAAGGGCACCGGCAGAGAAACCAGCGGCCCCCGCACCGGAAGTAGAGGCAGAAGCCCCACCGGCTGCGCCAGAGGTAGCAGCGGAGAAGAAAAAGCCCGTAGAGGCTGTTCCACCCAAGGAACCGGAGATCGGGCCGGAAAAGGCCGCAGAGGAGCCCAAGCCACCGCCTTCCGAAGTGCCATCGGGACCTGTTTTCGAAGGACTACCCTCGACCAAACTGCGCACCGCCGATGTGAAGGTGGACCTGGCCCGGTTCCAACCGCGAGAGAAAAGCACGCCCGAGTTGATCCAGTCGATAGTCGCAGACTTCAAAAAGGCAAAGTGGGAGGACCCGATATTATGGAAGGAACCGGTCACTGGCGACCTGATCGTCATTGCTGGCCACCACCGCCACGAAGCTGCGATAACGGCAAAAGCCACGAAAGTTTCCTACCAGATACTCCCCGAAGGCACCACGGAGGAGCAGGCACGTGCTCTATCCCAGGGAAGCAACCTTGACCGGGTGGAGCAGACCGATTGGGAGAACGCGGCCATTGTCCGAGAGCGTGTGGATAAAGGCGATTCCATCAGGGAGGTCTACGAGGGCCTTCCTGGACTCAGTAGCTACAGCAAGACCGCCAACCTACTGCGGCTGGGCTACCTGAATAAAAAAGGCCGGTTCAAGGAGAACTGGGGTAACACGGAGTTTACCCGGATAACCAGCTTCGGCTACTTCGTGGGTGGCCTGAGAAAGCAATACTCCTGGCTGAACGACGCTCACGAGAAAAACATTTTCGACTTCCTCTACAAGCACGGCGCCGCCCACAATGTTGACAGCGGGGTACCCAAGGAAGTGATAGCAACCGCCCTATCTACCTGGGACCTGGCTGAGAAGAAACCGGAAGCCCTAGACTTCTCGAAGGACGTGGCCACCGGTCTGGAAGCCCGGGCGGACACCGCCGAAGCCAGCCGGGAGAGAAAGGAAGCACGCCGGGACATGGCCGTGCTCACCGCCGTTATCGGCAACCCTTCCTCGTCCACCGAAACGATTAACGCAGCGCGTCGGGATATGGCCGCTCTACAGGAAAAAATAAGGCAGTTGGATGATGCTATCGGCACGATGGCGGAGTCACAGAAAACTCTGTTTGACCAGTATGCGGCATCGGCAAGGGACCCGGCGCCGACCTTCAATATGTTCACCGGGGACCCCGAGAAGGTGTTAACCGAGGAAGAATCTGCGGCATTGACGGAATCCCGACAGGCTCGGGAGCAGTACGAGCGAGAGCAGCAGTACATCAGGGATCAGGCCGCCAAGGGTAAAATGACCACCACCGAAGCCTCCAGGATCAGGAATAAGGCCCGGCAGCGGTGGACACGGAAAATAGAGGCGTTGGGGCAGGAGTCGATATTTGAAAAGGTCCAAAGACCAAAGCAGGCCGTTATATTCGGTGAGGAGGAGAAAGGCGAAGGCCGTCAGCCTATGGCAGCACTGCACAAACCAAGTTTCCCCACTGGTGGGATGCTCGGGAAGATGGCCAAGGAGCCGGCCGAGCGATTTAAGGGCAAGGGGCGGAAGCACGCTGTAGAGGCTCGAACGATCATCAGGAAGATCGAGAAGGCCCTTGGTGTTCCCGTCCGACCCAAAGGCACCAGGAGAATGAGGCCACCCACCTATGGTTGGTATGAGTCCCGCAACAAACTAATCCGGCTTCTGATTTCGGGTGACTTAAATGCTATATCACATGAAATGGCTCACCATATCGAAAGGGTGATTTGGGGAACTGGCGACGAGCTGAGTGTTAAGGGACGCTCACACTTTATGGCTTTCAAGGAAGAGCTGGCGGGTTTGGACTATAATCAGAGCAAGAAAAGCGGTCGCCGCACTTACGAGGGATTTGCGGAGTATATGCGTCATTGGCTCAGTCACGACCAGGATGGGGCTAAAATGGCTCCGAAGTTCCACAAGCACTTTACCGAGAACGTACTGCCCAAATTCCCCAAGATTCAGCATCTACTCCAGGAAGTCGGCCAGGACATGATGGACTACAGAGAGCAGGGAGCTCAACTGAGGGTGCTGTCACAGATCGACAGGCCGCGTACCCTGGGCGACCGGGTAAGGGAGTTCCGAGAGGACCCGCAGCCGATTGTCCGGGATGCGATTATACGCTTGCGGACCCTATGGACTGACGATCAGGCGGTGATGCTGGAGCGCATGAAGGAAGCCGGTATCGACGAAGCGAGTTTAAGGCCCACGATGAATCCAGTCCTGATGAGTCGGGTGGTAAAGGGCAAGTCAGCTGCCAAAGCGAATCAGTGGGTGACGGAGGGTGTGTTCAACTTGGCCGGCGACAAGGTGGGTGCGTCCCTAGTGGAGATAATCAAACCGGTTCGACGCGATATATGGCCCTTCCTTGCTTTTGCCTACGCACAGCACGCCGCCAGCATCTACGAAAACTTAGATCGGCACATGATGGCTCTGGCGCGTGGTGAGAAGCCCCCGCACATCAATCCGGGGATCGGCTATGAGGACGCCAAGTTTATAATGGAGAAATACGATAACCCCGTGTGGCGAAAGGCTGCCGCGGGTATGAGAGTTTGGATGAGTCACGGACTTCAGTACGCCGTTGACTCGGGAGCCCTCGATCCGAAGTACAAGGCCATGGCTGAATTTCTTAACCCCCAATACCTGATGCTCAAAAGGTCTTTCGATGAAGGCGACTTGATAGGGCGGTTTTCCAGCCGGCGGGGGATGGTCAACCAGGCACAGGTGATGCACGCCCTGAGAGGTTCGGGCCGGGCTATCAAGCATCCCATCGATGCCATGATTGCCCACATAACCAATCTCATTAACACTTCGGACAAGACCCGGGTGGTCCGGGCAATCGTTAATCTCCAGGAGGAATACCCCGGCATGCGGGGTCTGCTGGTTCCAACATCGGCACCGCTTGAAGCCAGGAAGTACGACGTTGAGCAGATCATTAAGGCCATGATGGATGCTGGTTTCGAGTTTGGTGAGAACCTGACTCCCGAAGAAATCCTTGAACAAACTCCGATGCTCTCGGACTTCATTACCCTGTTCGGCAACGCCCCCCGCTACACCGGGAAGGGTGAAATTGTATATCACAATCAGAATGGTGTGGGGAAATATTACGAGATCCCGGACAAGGGCATGGCTGAATACCTCAAGGGCATTGATCCCCTGATAATGGGCCCGGCATTTGAATGGCTGCTGGCCAAGCCTACCCGCGCGGTGAGGTTCGGTGCCACAGTGATGTCCGCGCCTTTCTCGCTTATCCGTAATCCAATGCGTGATATGATGCTATTCGCAGTGACCAGCGAGTATGCGAAGCTCGGTCCATTCAGCGCGATAAAGGGTCACCTGATCAACATAGCGGATATCGTCAAGATCGAGGAATCTGAGATTGCCAAGAAGTTCAGGCGGATGGGTGTGGAGATGCACACCTTCATCGGTCAGGATATCAAGGCCACAAAGGGCCTAAGTAAAATGGTAATCGAGGGTAAGACCCACTACTATGCTGCCCACCCGTTTGAGGCGGCGAAGATAGTGTTGGGACTACCAGAATCAGGTACTCGGATCGCGGAGTTCGCCCCGGCCCTGGAGGAAGGTGAGCAGCTATACGGTGAGGGAACTGAAGATGCCGTGGTCTATGCCACGAACAAGGCTATCGACGTGACGATCAATTTCTGGCGTGGCGGAGTGTACAGTCGGGCCCTGAATCAAATCTATCCGTTTTGGGGTCCCAACGTGCAGGGACCGATCAAACTATATAGAAGCCTAAAGTTTAATCCCAAGCGTACCATCGGGAATATGTTTGTGTGGATCGGTGCCACCTCTCTCCTGTTCTGGTATCTGAATAGGGACGAGGAGTGGTACAATGAGCTTTCGGCCTGGGAGCGGGCGACGTACTGGCATTTCTCACCGGACGACGGGGACACTATCGTCCACCTGAATAAGCCCTTCGAGGTAGGTATCCTGGCCAACATAATCGAGGTCTGGTTGAACGATGCGACGGAGGAGGACAAAAAACTCATGGCCGAGCAGATACAGGCTTCGATCAAACAGAATATGCCGCCGAATCTCATCACCGATGCGGCCTTTGCTGCGCCGATGATCGACCTCTGGAGGAACAAGGATTTTGCCGACCGGCCGGTACTACGGGCCGACCTGATGGATAAACCGCCTGAGTTCCAATTCGACGAGAGGACCTATCAAATCTACATCGAGATTGGCAAATATCTCAAGATTTCACCGAAGAAGATGCAATACCTCGTGAACGCCTACTCCGGTGGATTCATTGGCCGGATGAGCCTGACACTGGACGCAGCCCTGGCGATGTTGGAGGAGGACGGCCGGGAGCTGACCGTAAAGGACATCCCGGTGGTAGGCACGATCTTCAAGTATGACGCCGGCAAGCCTTCCCGGACAATCGAGCGATTCTACAACGAGCGCCTTGAACTGAGCAACCTGAAGGCGGGCGGCGCCATGACAGCGAAGGAAAGAGGGCGCCTAAGACTGCTAACCAGAAAATCTCGGTTCCTGAGTAAGCAGTGGACTAAATTGCGGGGAGCAGAAACCAAAAAGGAGCGTAAGGTGATTTACAACAGGATGAGTGAGATCATGGAGGGCCTGTACTAATGCTTCAGACCAGCCGAATACTCTCTGCCGCTCCCCGGCTGAATGACCTACCGGAAGGCGAATCGGTCATTGCGCAGATCCCACCGAGCATGATCGAGAAAGATCTGCCGCAGACGTTGGAACACCGGCATTACACCCGGGCCGGTGGCAAGCTGTTCTCCCACGAGATTTACGAGAAGCACGAAACCAGCCAGTATTACACCCGGACGGACGTTGACGACCTGCTGGCCGAGCAGAACACCTTGGCCGAACTTGATGATGTGACACTTACCACGCTCACCAGCGCCGACATCCTTCAGTACAACGGGACGGTGTGGGTCAACACGACTTTTTCAGCTGCGGGCGGGACTGGTTATTTACCCCTGGCTGGCGGTACGATGGCCGACGGAGCCACGATCAAAATTGACAACATTTGGGCGCGGGACAGTGACGGCCTAGGCCTGTACGATGATGCGGGCAACCTGGGGATGTTCATTAAGGACGGCGGCAACGTCGGCTTTGGTGCTGTGACGGCCGATTACCAGGTCGATGTAACCGGGGGGCTCAGGGTGACCAGTACGGTCGTTTTCTCGGGGGTGGGGGCGGATACGGATGATACCGTCCTGATCCTTAATGGCAGCGGCTTGGTAAAGACAGATGAGATCGATTCTCGCGTATGGGGTAGTTCGCTGGTGGACTTTACCGGCAGTCCGTCGGATAACCAGATTGCTACGTTTACTGATGCGGATACGATTGAGGGTGATGCGAATTTTGTCTGGACGGGTTCAAGGATGGGTATAGGAGAAACCAATCCGACAAGTTACCCACTACAAGTAAAAGGCGCAAATGGCCTTGGCATCCAATTTGAGGACAGTACAAATGGTGTCAGGAATTTCCTTGGTGCTTATCAAAGCGTAGGACTCTTGGGGACGCTAACCAATCACCCGGTTGCTATTTGGGCAAATAATGCTGCGAGAATGACTATTCTTGCCAATGGCAACGTAGGCATCGGGACTGCTTTGCCACAGAAAAAAGTACACATAGAGTCTTCATTCGCGTGTTTAAGACTGTCCGATTCTGACGCCGCAAATGATCAAGAGGTCAATGCGTTAATAGAATTTTACCGTGGGAATAATACCAACAGGGTCGGCTACTTGGCTATGGATAGTACAAGTAATGACATTATGGCACTTGCTACAGAGTATGCCGCAGGTATTTTGCAATTTAGAACGGGAAGCGGTGTCGCAGCGATGACTATTGATGCTTCTCAGAGAGTAGGCATCGGGATTGCTGCGCCGGATACATTGTTGCATCTTAGTTCGAGTACGCCAGTAATAACATTGACCGATACTAGCACTGGAGCCGATTGTTTAATAAGTGCTTCTAATAGCACCGGATCGTTATTTTATCTTGCCGATCACAATAATGAAGCCGCTAATACAACTCATCTTTGGTATACAGACGGTACTGTAAAAATGGCTATGCTTGCAAATGGCAACTTAGGCATTGGGACTTCTACGCCAGCTGTTGACCTAGACGTTTCGGATGCTGGCACAAACAGCCAGGCGCAGGTATTTATTCAGGGTTACAACGATCAGACAGCATATACTCCTGAACTAAGGATCAGGAAATCCCACAGCGACACATTAGGGGCTTTGGTCTCTACCATTGATACGGAGTTGCTTGGTCAAATAGTCTTTTCCGGTGTGGATAGCGGGAATAATATTGATGATGGAGCGTACATTCGGGCCATTCAAGATGGAGCGGCAGGAGTCAAAGTTCCAACGAACATAATCTTTGCGACAAACAGTAGTACCGCGATCAATAATAATCAACTTGTCCTTCACAACGATGGCCACGTCGGCTTCGGTACGGATGCACCCCGGACGAATGTCACTCTGGAAAACGCGTATGGCATCGGCAATAGATCCTTTTCTACTGGCTGGGCTGGTAGTGGCTGGGACCTGGACCTGGATGGCGCCGAGTACACTATGGAACTTGATACCCTGTGGGTTCGAGGGGCGTTGCACGTTTATGAGATGATCATCAATCAGATAAGCGCGGTCAACGGCGGTATGGTGATCTCGGCTGGAAACGGGCGGGTGGCCTCGGTGTCCGGTTCACCTTCAACCGAACAGATCACTTTTGAGGACCCCGAGAGTACCACGATCACACAATTTGCGCCTGGTGATATACTCTTAATCCAGAACGTGAATTTGGATTCCTCTACAGTAGTGAAGCGGATTGTCCGTGAAGTCAACACGACCTCTGGTATGACGGTCACCTGCAAAGCCTTGGCTGATGCTCCCACTGATGCAGGTTCGATAGCCAAGGGTGATGTTGTGGTGGTCATTGGCAATACCAAGGGCGGATCAGCCTCTGCCAATGTATTGAGCGCGGCGCAGTATGCAGGGACGGGGGGATGGACCGGTGCGGGTAGTTCCGCTACGATAACTCATAGTTATAATGGAGGTGCAGTCCATCCAGTATGTGTACGAATTGATGCTGGCGACGGGACTTGGGAAGGCGGTGGGTGCACTGGCCTGACCTTTGGCGCAGGTAAGGACTATATTTTCGAATTTGATTACAAAACGGCCTCTTCGGCTTCATCAGTTCATCAGATACGATTAGATGCTGCGGGGTGGTCAAATCGTTATAATTGGAACTTTCCAACCTCAACGACATGGACTTCTATTCGGCACGTTGTACAAAACGCAAATGTATCAGGGGGTGGCATTGTCGATATAGTTGCCTTTAGAATTATGGTCAATACGAGTTCTGGTGGACACGCTGATGATGCGATCCTGCTTGACAACATTTCCATCCGTATCGCTGGTACTGTTCGTGACGCCTCAATCTTTATGACTTCCACTGACAGGTACGCTCCTTACATTCAGGTAATGGACGAAGTAGACACCTGGGCAGCCTGGAAGGACCCCAGCAAAATCAAAGCCGTGATGGGCAACTTGGAGGGCAAGTACGGATTCGAGTATGAAACCTCCGGATTTGCAGCTGGTGACAGGGATGAATACTTCCTGACTATTGATCCAGTTGGCGGACTTCGGATTTTGGACGGCTCTGAAGGTGACAATGTGTTGCTACAGGCAAACGCTGATCTACTGACCGTGGGCGATAACTTCGTTTATACCTCATCGACGCAAGTCCTGAAAGTGGCCGGGTGGGTGGTAGCACCAGATTATATCGAGCATATATTCGATACCGATAAACACCTGAGGCTCTTCATCTACGGTGGCAAGGAAGCGATATACTATTACGATGCATCTCCTAACTCCGGAGACGTGCGCTGGGTGGGGATGGGGAAGCTGCACGATGGGTCGGCTTGGACTGCGGATACCGGTATCGGGATGGTCGTTTACAATGGCGCAACATATGATAAGCACTTCTGGCTCTCAGACAGTGAGAAGTCGATAGCTGGGTGGCAGATAACGGCCGCTACCCTTGAGAAATTAACCGCAAATGTCGGTGTAAAACTGGATGCCGCCAACGCGAAAATTCAGGTCGGTGACCTAGATGAGCAGCATATCGATATTCTAGGGGCAGATGGTACTGTGAAGTGGTATAGAAGTAATGGAGCAGGGGGAGACGACTTAGTAGTAACCATTGACGACTCTATATTTTCGGCCGAGCCAGGGATAAAGATTACGTCTTCGTCTGGTGACGTAACCTACTTAACCGACAATGGTCTTCGGGTTTATGATGGGGGAGCTGCTCTCGCATATATGGTAAAGGGTACCTACGGCGGTGTTATTACCGCATTTGATTCAGCTGGTGGTTTGTATTTTCGAGCAACCTATAATAGTTCCAGCCAAACAGAGATGAGAGCTGAATCTTTGTGGCCTACGTCAGTCGCCGGTACTGTTGTTCACTGGTATGCTGCCAATGGCGAAATTAAACGCTATACTTCATCTGCTCGATACAAAGAAAACATTGTTCCTTTGGAGGTCAGATCGGACCAGATTTTCGGCCTTGAGGTTAAAACCTACACCTCCAAATCAGACCAGGTGCGCACCTTTGGATTAATTGCGGAGGAAGTATATGAAGTCTTCCCGGATATTGTGAACCTGGATAAAAAGGGCCAGCCAGACTCTATCCGTGAGCCACTACTTTCGTACATGATGCTCGAAGAACTGAAGAAACTTCGAGGGGACGTTGATCAATTAATCAACGAAAAGGAGGTAAATTAAATGCCGAAAACCAAGATCGAGGGGATCACTCTCCGGGACATAGTAGAGGCTGAGAGGTCCCTGGAGCTGCTATCCACCCGACCGATGGTGGGTAAGGTGGCTTACCGGATAGCCAAGGTCCTGCGCAAGATACGACCTGACCTGAAGGACTACCGCAAAGGTGTCGGTGACGTGATCGAGGCCAACGGTGGGATTCCGGTAGAGGGCGGCGGCATCAGACTTGACGAGAAATCCAAGGGATTTATGAAGGCCCGGAAGAAGCTCGACGATCACAACGAGTCCGTGCTGAATGAGCCGGTTGTCATTGAGGGTGGGGTCGGTCCCATCACGCTGGACGAGCTGATCGAGGCCCTGCCGAAGCGTACTGAAGGCGACGACGCCAAGGAACTGCCGGCCATGATTGAGCCGATGATCCTGGCCGACCTTTGGTGGCTGATCGTGGATTAACGTGCCGAGTACCCTGGTAAAAAATGAGCGCGACGAGAAGATGTGGGCCAGGGCGAAGAGGCTTGTTCACAAACAGTATCCCGACGTCAAGCCAGGCACGGATCGGTACTACGCGCTGGTGGTGACCATATTCAAGAAACTGAAAGGTGGTGACTGATATGATCTACACTGACCCATTTATCAACAGCATTGCCAGGATCGTTGATCGTACCCTGGAGGGGCTGGATATGTACTCACAGGACGCCTTCGAACTGGTGATGCGCACCGGGATGCAGGAGTCAAAGTTCCGGTACCTGGAGCAGATAGGTGGCGGCCCCGGCCTGGGCTTTTTCCAGACAGAGCCGGGCATGACTGGAGCAGAGGACGCTTGGTACAACTACCTGGTGTTCCGTGAGGGGCTCAGAGGCAGGATGAAAGGGCTCAGTATTCCCATGGGACCCTGGGATGATTTCACTATAATGTCTAACCTGGCCCTTCAGGTTTCTCTCTGCCGGATAAAGTACCGTCGTACCAGCGATCCAATCCCGTCCACGATAGAGGATCAGGCAAATTACTGGAAGAGGATCTACAACACCAATAAGGGCGCCGGTAAGCCTGAAGAGTTCGTGGACAGCGCCAGGGCCCTGGAGGCAATGAAGGAAGTCCCATCGTGACCTGGAGCAAAGCCGAATCTCAAATAATCGAGGACCTGACTAAGCAGTCGGCGGCAACGGCCGGGAATGTCGAGGAGATCAAGGAAGCTATCGTTGGTTCACTATTGAGTGGCGGTAAGCCAGGACTCCAGGATAAGGTGCGTGAATTAGGCGCCGGCGTGGACCGTGTTTCTGGTGATCTGATCGTCCACGGGGCGAAAAACAAAAAGGCCCACCAGGTGTTGAGGCGGGCGGTCGTTGTTGTTGGGGTGGCAGCCCTGGTAGCCCTAGTCCTAAATTTTAATGTAGTTGGTGATCTGATCGAACTGGTAATCAAGTGGTTAACCTAGCGAGGGAGAAAACGATGTTTAAGTGGATCTTCATAGTGTTTACAATGCTAATGCCTGTGATGCTCCTGGGGGCGGACTTCGCTCCTCTGGTGTGGCTGCAGGAGAGTTGGAAAACCATCGTAGGGGTGGTGATCGTGTTAGTCGGGGGTTTTTGGGTACCCGGATTACGTACCTTGATGGTGCTTGGCCTGAAAACGCTGGTCAGCGAGAAGGTACTGAAAAGCATCTTTATCATGCTGGCGGAGAAGTTGGTTGCCAGCACCAAGACCCGGATCGACGACCTCTGGTTGGCGGAGTTGAAAAAAAGGCTTTAACCGGCCTTGCGCAAAAAACAGTTGCATTCCCCTAAATAATTCGCTATACTTCATTCCGGAATGAATAAGGCTTGAAGCAGGAAGGCTATACGCTAATGAAGCAATCTGGAAGTATCAGCAAGACCAATTCCCCACCGAAGAAGACCTCCTCGGGGACTGCGACCAAGACAAAACGCAGACGCCCCCCGGCACCCCCGCCTGAGACAAAGCACCTGTCCGACGAGGAAGCGGCGCTGAAGCCCAGGAGGGAAATTACCGTAGCACAGGCGAGGGTTCTGTTCAGGAAATCAATTTTCACTGACGAGGACCTGATTCGGAAGTCCGGGATGGGCCGGTCGTCGGTTGACCGTTTCTGGTCAGGCGCTCTACCCAAGAAAGGGATGGCCTGGCGGGGGATAGCGGGGGTCTTGGAAGCGATCCTGGTCGAGCACGTCAGGATCAAGCCTTAGTTCTTGGCCTCGGTGCTCCCATGCTTAACTCAAAGCCCGGTGATTGTGTTGTGACTCTCGCCTCCCGGGACCCGGGGCCAACCTCTTAAACCAGAAGGACACGAATATGGGCGGTATGCAGATTCTCGAACCCCTGAGTCGGTTCCCTTGGAATCTGATAATGGCAGTCCTTGCGGGCTTCGCGGGCTTCATTATTGCCAGGGTTGCTCTTTGGTGGCACGAACGACGCGATTTGGATGCGGTGCTGGATGCACAGCGGAAAGTCGAGAAATTACACATCACGACTTTTGAGGAAGAGTTCCACATAGACTTTGTTGATCTCGATGAGGTTCGGGAAATTCTTAAAACATTAACCAAAAGGACACGAACCGATGAATGAAAAAGCGAAATCCGGCGGGCCCGGGCAGGCACAGTCAACAACGCTGGCCGAGGTGGCGCCCGTCAAGATGAAAAAGGGACTCTCCTCGGCTATGGCCGCTAGCTACGGAATGGACCGCAGTCAATTCCTGAAAACCATCAAAGCGACCTGTTTCCCTGACAGCGGGAAAAGCGTCACCAACGAGCAGCTGGCCGCTTTCCTGATCGTAGCTAACGAATACGGCCTTAACCCGTTCATTCGGCAAATCTATGCCTTCCCGAGCAAGGGCGGTGGAATAGTTCCTATCGTTCCCGTCGATGGATGGTCGCGGGTGGTGAATGAGAACAAGAAGTATGACGGCTGCAAGTTTCTCGACGTCTTCAAGGACGGCAAAATCTTCTCTACCACCTGCCAGATGTTCCGTAAGGATCGAGGGCACCCCATCGAGGTGACAGAATACCTTGGCGAGTGCTATCGGAAAACGGACCCGTGGACCAGGTGGCCGGCCCGGATGCTGCGCCACAAGGCCTTTATCCAGGCGGCGCGACTGGCCTTTGGTCTGTCTGGTATCTACGATCCCGACGAGGCGGAGCGCATTGAAGATGTTGACGTCGAGATCATATCTACGAGGACGCCGGAAGAGATCAAGGCCGACGCCGACGCCGTGGACAATGCTGCTGCCGATGCCAAACCAGAAAAGAAGACCAAGCCGAAACCAGAAAAAACGGCTGAGGTAAAAGCCGAAGAGGAGCCGGAGCCCCAGCCCGGGAGAGAATCGGCGCCCCCGCTCGAAATGGAGCAACCGGCCAAGGATTCCCCCACCGCCGAGCAGCCCCCACCGGCCGAAGCTGAGGACGACGACGACGAAGAAGAAGGGTGGGTCTAATGAAACTATCCTTCACCCGGGCCGACCGGTACACCAGCTGCCGGTTCGCTTTCATCCACGACTACCCCCAGGACGGCACCGTCGTTCCCGAGAACCAATCGCTCCCCCTGTTGGGCGGTAAGTATTTCCACCAACTCTCCGAGAAGTGGGGGAAGGCACAGGCCGATGGAATACCACCAGGGCCTACTGACGGCAAGGCTGATCTGGCCTATGAGTTGTCAAAAACGCCCCAAAAGGGATTGCCTTTCGAGGTCCACGCGGACATTCAGATGGTATTCCTAGAGTGGGCAAATCGCACCATCCTGGAGTTCCCTGACAAATGCCGGTACGAATTGATGCTGGCTTTCAACCGGTCGTGGGAGCCGGTGAAATGGGATGGCGGCGATGTTTTCCTGCGCATGGTGATCGACCGGGTGGACCTGGTGAACACCCCCACGCGGATCATCGACTACAAGACCACCCGGGCACTTCAGACGGCGAAGAAACTCCAGCAGCTGACCTATGCTTTCGGCCTTAACCTGGCGCTGGGGGATGATCACCGGGACTTCGAAGTAGGGGAGCAGTACGTTAGGTTCCCCTGGGTCCCGATAAAGTTCGCCACCCTGACGTACGACGACTACAAGGGGATCGGTGACTACTACCTGGGCCTGGAGCAGGAGATCGATGCCAATGAGGACTGGACCCCTACCATCAACAGCTGGTGCGGCCTGTGCGACCACACCGGGATCTGTCCGAAGTATCAGGATGAGATAGTGGGGACCGACCTGGATGTAACCACCTTGGAGCAGGCGCAAAGGCTGGCCGAGAAGCAGTTTGTAGCCGATGCCCGGTCAAAGGACGTGAAGAAAATCCTCAAGGCCTTTGCTGAGGTCCATGGCGCTCTCAAGTTCGGTGACCAGCAGTATGCTATGAAGATCAGTGATGGCGTGAAGTGGGACGACCTAGAGGGCTTGGTGGAATTCCTGGTAAAAGGGCTCGGTATAGACCCGTACAAGTTCCTGGGGCTCACGAAAACCAACTTCGAAAAGGCTATCAAGAACGTAGACGCAAGGGATCAGCTGATCGAAAAGTATGGTCACCCCACAGCCGAGCAGAAGTTCACCTTCCACAAGGTGCCGAAATAGTCAGAACCGGGTTAAATCCAGCCTGTGCCGGGCTTTTAGCGGTTCAGGCTGGTACAGCCCTGCTACTGGAGGGATACGATGAGAAAGCACCTACAATACCGCTTTTTTGTTGACCGGATCATGGGTGGGAACGCTGTTGAGATTCACATTACCAGGAGAGACGCAGATGGCATGGTCTACTGTGCTAAGCCCGTTACGTTTGCGAAAATGGACGAAGAAAAGATACGCCCCGCAGCAATTACTTTCCCTGATGGTTTTTCTGATAGCAATCCAACCCAACATTTGCTGGATGCCCTTGTAAATGCCGGATTCAAGCCAGGGGGATTTACCCAGTCGGCTGAGGATAATTTAAAAAAACACCTCGAGGATATGAGAAAAATTGTATCCAAGAAGTTAGGAGTGGCTCTGAAATGAAATGGACACGGTTATCGCTTAAAAACTTCCTGTCCCACCGGGACACCACAATCAACCTCACCAGAATCAATGTTTTCATTGGTCCCAACGGTTCCGGTAAGTCGTCCATCCGTGACGCTCTCCAATGGATAATTACCGGGAGCTGCCGGGGGATGAGCAAAAAGAAGGACTACATCGGAGTTATCCGGCAGGGATCCAAAAAGGCCGAGGGTGACCTGCACTTCGAGATAAACGGGGTCGAATACTGGATTCACCGCACGGCAACCGCTTCGGGTACCAACGCGACAATCGAGAACATCGACACCGGCGAGTCCTGTGTGGGCGTGACCAATGCACAACCGGAGATTTACCGTGTGCTTGGGATTAACGAGGAGATGGCTGCACTGTTGTTCGATGCCTACAGCATCCCCACCATGGATACTGCCACCAGGAAGCGGGTATTGCAACGGTTTTTCAGCTCCGACGGGAAAGCGGCCTTGGTGAAATATCTTAAGGCGCGTGGGTTTGGTGTTCTGGCCACCGAGCACAAACACGCACTGGTCAGCGCTTATGCCGAACATGGTTTGGGCACCATCAACCAGGGGGCCTATAGCTACCCGGTGCAGCGCCGGCGCGAGGCCAAGCGCCTGCTTGATTCTCTGGAGTACACCCGGCCGGTCCCTCTGACCCAAAATGGTGAAACACGCACCTTGGAGGAGCTGCAGGAAGACTTGGCCGCCCAGGTTGCTCTAAGGGATGAACTCAAAGCTACCCAGGCCTACGACCAATTCAAGATCGATGCCCGGGTGGTTGCCATTGCTGACATGGAACGGACCCAGGCAGAGCTGAAATCTGAGATGGAAACTCCCGAGAAGATTCAGGCCGAGAGGGACGTGGCCACCAAAGCCCGCGACGCCGCTAAAGAACATCTCGACAGCCTAACAAAACCACCGGACGAAACCGATCCGATCCCTGATGGCGGCGCTACCAGGCTTCAAGTTCTCCTGATTGATATGGAGAAAATCCCCGACATCAGCGTCAAGTCCGTCGCTGCCGTGAAAGGGGCTCTCAGGGAGATCGTCCGAACCAACAAAGTTGCTGCAGCACACACTTCCGAGGGGAACGAGAAAATTGATCTTGCCCGCTCCGCCCTGGTTGATGCAGAAGCCAGTTTGAAGAGTACCCTATCATGGTGCGCCGACGCGGAACAGGCCATCTCCGACTACAAGCACGACAAAGCTCTGTTGGTAACCATGAAAGCCGATTTGAAGGCGCTGCAATCCACCAAGGAAGAGGAGGTTTCCGAAGAAACTAAACAGGCCAAAATTGCTGTCGTCAACGAGTTGATTGCGCACCTTCAGGAAGCCATAAATCTGGCCGGCAGAACCGAGGAGCACGACCGCTTAATCAAGAAGCACCGGAAACAGCGCGATGCCATCACGGAAGAGATTGACGGGTGGGACAATCTGGCCAAGGTCCTCGATCCCAAAAACCCTGACCTGAAGGAGTTGCTGGGCGATAAGTACAAAACCTTTCGGGCTTTCGTCCAGGCTGTGTCGGCGCAGCTGGGAGTCACGGCCAACGTGAACACTGATTTCTCGATTGAGATGGTTACCAAGGACGGGCCGATAAGTAACCTGGAGTGGGCCAGCAAGAGTGAGCAGTACCGGGTCGGCGTGGCAATACTGCTCGGGCTCTGCGATCTGATGGGGATTGAGTCGGCCGTCCTCGACGAAGGAGAGGTGGTATTCGGAAAGAACCGTACCGCCCTACGGCGGCTGTTGAAGTCGATCCCGGGAAGCTTCTCTACCCTGATTCTCTTGGAAACCGGCGAACCCCACGTACTCCCTTCGGCTAACCACGACATTTCCATCCACAACATCGTTGACGGTGAGGTGTTGAACTGAAATACGCCGAATCGACATCTGTCAGCTCTGAGAAAAGTAGGGCTGAGATCGAAAGGACACTGTTGAAATATGGCGCCGACTCATTCATGTATGGATGGGAAGGGACCAGGGCGGTGATCGGTTTCAGAATGTCCAGTAAGATGCTCAGGTTCACAATTTCACTTCCACCAAAAGACGCTGACGAATTCAAGTATACTCCTTCCAAGCGCCGTGAGCGAAGCCCCGCAGATCAGATCAAGGCGTGGGAGCAATCAGTCCGGCAACGGTGGCGGGCCCTGGCGCTGGTTGTAAAGGCCAAACTGGAGGCAGTCGAGACTGGAATCACGACTTTTGAGGAAGAGTTCATGTCCCATATATTGCTACCGAACGGTGAAACCGTGGGCCAGCACATGTTACCACAGATTGAGCGGGCCTACGAGACAGGAGAGATGCCGGCAATGCTGCCAATGTTGGAAGCGCATAACTGATGGCTGGCGACGTAGCAGATGCGATGCTGGACGGTACTCTGTGCGAGATATGTGGTGAGTTCCTTGGTGAGCCCGTGGGTTACCCGGTAAAGTGCGCCGATTGCAAAAAGGACGAGCCCGAAGGACAGCCTATTAACCGCAAGCCGGTGGCCACCGTGATCTGCCCCTCATGCCAGAAACGAGTAAAGGAGGCGGGCTTGGGTCGCCACGTCAAAGACACACACCCCGAATCTCAACAGGTGATGAAGTACAATCATCGAGTCAGGGGCAACACCCCAGGGGGCGGTTGAACTGATGAGGGTTTATGACTGGTTAATGTCACAGATTAGAGTGCTGCCCACTCCCAAGTTTATCTTAATGCAGGAGCCAGCAATGAGAAAATATGACATCAGAATTGATTGCAGGATTGGAGTTTTTTGGAGGGTCCCCCCTGCAAGCACAGCGGAGCGGAGTCAACGTGATGGTATAAATAGGGCTCTGCAAATATCAATGCATCGGTTGCAGGATAAAATAGAATCCCGAATAATCTCACACCTGGACAATGCCGAGACTGCTTCCTATGAAGCCCTCGGGGAAATGATTGAAGGGCTGCTGTGAGGATTAGGTTCTCCATCCCGGGCAACCCCACGGCTCAGAAACGGCACCGAACGGTGACCCGGGGCAAGGGCGGCCGACCCCTGCCGTACCCCATTCAATATGACGAGTCAGAATCGGACAAAGCCGACTTCCTGAGCCTGTGTATGGCTAACCGGCCGAAGCAGCCTGTGGAGGGCCTGGTGATACTCTCCCTGGCCTTCTGGATGCCGGTACCGAAGGGCTATTCCAAGAAGTTCAAGGCCCGGGTGGCAGAGTGGGATGAAGCAAATATCAACTATCCCCGCAGCATAGTTTTGTCGTTCCACAAGCCCCTGGCCCACATTAAGCGGCCCGATGTCGATAACCTGATTAAATTAGTTCTGGATGCGCTGAAGGGTACCTACTGGAAAGACGATACCCAGGTGCAGATCCGTTGCGCCTTCAAGCTGTACTCACACAGCCCCAGGACCGAACTGGAAATCTATCTTGAGAAAGGAGAGCACCGTGGGCGAGGAGAAAATACCAGTAGTTGAGGCGTGGTGGCGGAAGTGGAGTATCCGTCTGATGGACCCCGACGACATGAGCCGGGCGCGCCGAGCCGCCATGTACCACGAGGTTGAGCAGATGGTGTCGATACGCGACCGGACTATCGAAGCCCTGCTGACCGTTCCCCCTGATTCCCCTCATCTGGATGAAATCAGGGCTGACGCGCACGAGCTGATCGGATCGGATAACTGAGAAGAATGAGAGCCAGTCAGTTCATCGCGTACATGAACAAGGAAAAGCATCCCACTCAGGAGGAGAGGAAGTTTTTCTTTACTCATCTGACGATCACAGAGAAGTTAAAAACGGTGCGCCGGAAATATCGTGCCCTCCAGAAAAAAAAGGGCATCTCAGGAGATAGCAACTGACTCGTATGGATTTCATCGGCTTAATATTACCGCTCCTGGCTCCTTGGCCCCTGTGGGGCGGCAGGAAGCGTTTGTCCGTCCAGTGGGCATCCATGTCCGACGAACAGAAAGACCGGCTCAAATGGGCGTATGAGTACGGCCTGAAGTATGGCCTGGGTGAGTCCATGAGGGCTATTTGCTGGCAGGAATCATCTGTGGGCGCAGACCTGGAAAACGATGAGGACGGTTCCTTTGGGCTGTTTGGGGGCAAGGCGCTGATCGTGGCCACCCGATATTATAAGACCTGGCCGGCGCAACCGCGACCAGAACTGATCAGGCAGAGTAGGTACATGCTCATTCACAATCCCAAATTTGCCGCGGCTGCCTGTGTCAATGAGCTGCGGTATTGGCAGAGCAAGCATGGCGCCGACCAGTGGACGAAAATATGGGCCAGCTACAACGCCGGCTGGTCCTGGTGGAATGGGAAGGGCTACGCCGCCGACATCATGGCCAAGATCAAGTTTTTGAGAAACGCGACAAAACCATAAAGGAACCCACCATGTCAGATAAAGCCCCATCAATGGCCCCTCACGAAACAGCGCAAAGGGAGCTTCGTAGCCTGGCCGATGGCATTGATCGACTTAAGCGCCTGGCCGACAAGATAGAAGGTCAAAAGTCGGCCGCCGCCATACCTGAAACGACCCCCGACTCCTCCTTCAGGTCTTTGCAGCCGTTCCTCACCGAGCTCACCAATGATTGCGAAGCCCTGAAAGGCCGGTTGAACGAGGAAACCGCCCGTATAGAGAATGCACTTTACTCCTAACCGCATCTTAATTAACGAAGGTACATCAAATGGATAAAGTTACGTTCACCAAAATCGCTCTCAAGCTGAAGGGCGATGTAACCAAAGTGCTCCTGCACTTCACCGAACCGACGGAAGCCGGTCACCAGACACACGACATCGAATCCGACGACGCACCCCTGGAGTCCTTCCTTAAGGCCATGAAGGACCTGGATCAGTACGTCGGCCTGCTGTGTGATTTCCCGAAGGCCTACGCCGAGGGCTGTAAGGTTCATACCGTCTCTCTTTCGAGCCACCAGGAGAAAACGGGTGTGATTCTCTCGGTGCGCAAGGATCTGTCTCTGGTGGGCAAGACCTTCAACTTCAACACGCCGCAGTACCGGGAATCTGACGATGAATCAGATACGGCAATACCGGCAGACCTACTCAAAGCAGTCAGGAAACTGACCGGTGAGGCCAATCGCTACCGGTGTGGTGAACGGTCGCAGATCGCACTACAGCTGAATGGTGACGGCCAGGCAGAGCCCGCGGCATCTGAATAAGACCGAAGGCGGTGGGGCCGAAATGAATCCAACTGACGAACAAATCCAGTTAATGGAGGAATCATGTACTTAACGATAGATGATAGTGCCACTGAGCTTACTAGCCTGTGGGTTCGAGAACCCGTGTACTTCGCTGAAGAGTGTTCATGGGGCAGGCCGGGGGGTGCTTTCACATCCAGCTCATCAATGTTTTGGCCTGGCTTAAAGGAAAAAGCGCTGGCCCTTGGTCTGAAGCCTGGGCCGGAAGGCATCGCTGAAGTTACCCTTGATATACGGAGAGTGACCGAGCAATGATCCCCCTAATCTACGTGCTGTTACTGTTGTGGGCGCTCTACTTTCTGCGGACGGCGGGGCTGTGCTCCTGATCGGCCACGTGCTTGATAAGCTGGCGGAGCTGCCGGCGGAGTCGGTGCAGTGCATGGTGACCAGCGGGCCATATTGGGGGTTGCGGGATTATTCGCTGCCACCGGTGGTTTGGGATGATCCTGGCGGGTGTGAGCATGAGTGGGGGGACGAGAGATTACGCTCGGTTCAGCCAATATCTGATAAAACAGGATTGCACAAGGATGGGCGCCTTACCCCGATAACAGATAAATACCGGGAAACTCTTGATAGCATGACACCACCAGCCTCCCAAGGCCAATTCTGCCAACTCTGCGGAGCATGGCGCGGGTGCCTGGGCCTGGAGCCAACACCAGAATTGTATATCCAGCATATGGTCGAGGTGTTCCGTGAAGCCCGGCGGGTGCTGCGGAAGGACGGGACGCTGTGGCTGAATATGGGGGATTCATACGCTAGGAGTGGGGGCACACAAGGGGGCAGTAAGCGCGATCTGATGCATTTAGAGGGTAAGCAGAAGCGCATGACTAAGATCCCTAAAGGATCGGGCCTTAAGCCCAAAGACCTTGTCGGTATGCCCTGGCGGGTTGCCTTGGCGCTACAGGCGGACGGCTGGTGGCTACGCTCTGACATTATCTGGAGCAAGCCTAACCCCATGCCCGAGAGCGTTACAGACCGGCCTACATCGGCACATGAGCATATCTTTCTGCTGACCAAGGCAGATCGGTATTTCTATGATGCTGAGGCGGCGAAACAGCAACTTTCCTCCGCGTCTATACAACGTCTTCAGCAGGATAATTTTGATAACCAGAAGGGGGGGCCGAAGGACTATGCGAGAACGGGCCAAAACAAGAGTCGATCCCCGCGACGAGCGCTGGTAAACCTCAAGGGCCGAATGATGCCCCCCCAGGTGGGAGATGATCCAGCTGCTTATGCTGCCTTAACTGGGCGCAATCAGCGGGACGTCTGGACAATAGCCACCCAGCCCTACCCCAAAGCGCACTTCAGCACATTTCCGGAGGAGATCCCGAAACGGGCTATCCTGGCGGGGACCAGCGCCAAGGGATGCTGCCCTGAATGCGGGGCAGCATGGGAGCGGGTGGTGGAGAAAGAATTTATACTGCAGCCTGACGTTTCTGGTGACCGTGGGAGGCGCGATGCTGTCGGCAATAAATCAATGAACCATCGGAAAGATGGTGATACCCCCAGGGGATCAAACAAAGTTTCCACTATCGACTGGCGCTCCACCTGCGAACACGCTGGTGCCCCAATCCCCTGCACTGTCCTGGATCCCTTCGCCGGGAGCGGGACCGTAGGAAAGGTGGCCACGGAGTTGGGCCGGGAGTATATCCTGATTGAGCAGAGCGAGGAGTACGTGCCGATGATCAAGGAACGGACGGCCACCACCATAGGGCTGGGGCTGTGAGCAAGGATATGCCGACTATAAACGTCGAATCATTGATAGACGATTTGATTTTTATTGCCGATGAAATGCAGAAATATCAGAGTTTCGGGGGTGTTATTCGTCCGGACGACGAATCATTATCGCTGATAGCCGCATTGTGTGATTATCGCATAAGAGAATACGATCTTGGGAAAGCCGCTGTCCGCCGGCTGGACGGGGTGGTGCATGACTGATAAAGACGGATATCCTGATGAAAAAGAATTAAAAACCATCCAAGAATGGGATGTGATCGGTGAAGCCAATGAGATATCAGACTTGCTGGCATATCTTGAAGAACTTTGGCGCTGGCCTGATTCGGGATTTAGTCTGGAGGGCAAAACCCTTGAATTGCATACTGGCGGTTGGTCTGGAAATGAGGATATCATTATCGCGCTGGAGCAAAACCGGCTGTTCTGGTCCCTCTATTGGAAAAAGTCGGTGCGAGGCGGGCATTATTACTTTGATTTACGAGATCAGAGGGGTAATGCATGATGGCGCGTAGACTCCGGGACCTATTAGTAAAACTGCTTTTTTTTCTGGCTGCTATGGCGCTGTGGCGCTGTGGCGGCTGGTGAACGGGTGACCTACCGGATTAAAGATGGCTAGAATTAGCAGGGCCGATGAAAGCCAGCGGGGCAAGCCGGATTTGTGGTAGTATATCGCATAGCCAACTGGCGGGAGAATTTTGAGAATGTCCGCACTTCTAAATTTGGGATAAGGCTACACATCGATATTTGTACCAAATATGGTTCCTATGAAATCCGGCACCTACTCAAGCATACTGATGGTGGGTGGCATTTCACTTTTTGGATTTTATTACTTGAATGGCACGCCAGGACCACATCGCCGCGTGAAGGCTGGTTAACCCATAATGGCAAGGTTGACGGAGTACCGCTGATACCCCAAGACCTGCATGAAGAGTTGCGAATCCCGGTGAAGTACGTCAAAACAGCCTTGGAACGCCTTTCAACTCCTCCGATCAGTTGGATTTCCGTCGAGCGCAGTGTAGACGCTGCGTATACACCGCCCAAAGACAGTGTTAAAGCTGCGCTCCTAACCCAACCCAACCTAACCCAACCTAACCCAACCGTAAGAGCTGCGCACGCACAAAAATTGAAATGGTTTGATGAATTCTGGACAAAAGAGATTTGGAGTGACCTACGAGACAAGAAAAAAGCTCGTGAGGCTTGGATGAAAATTCCACATCTTGATCAGCACCTTTTTGAAAAAATTAAGGCTGGCGCTCTATCTTATCAGGACGTGAGGAAGGAATTACTAGCCACTGGCGGCACTCCCAAGATGGCCCAGGGTTGGTTGAATGATCAACGCTGGGATGATGAAGCACCTCCACCACAACAGGCAGCGAACAAGGATACCACCATCGCTGACCGGATAGGTGAGGTTAAATGACCACACCTGAGAATACACCTGGTGATCTTCCCACCAAAAAGGATCTGATCAGGAAATATCTCCTCGATTACGACTGGACCCCCACCGATGAGCAACTGGAGCATTTTAAGAATTTCTGCGCCAGCATAGCCACGCCCGAGGTACTGGCT
>SDBV01001640.1_pt1 | contig 33684 bp, 41 predicted proteins | sample 2277081 | NCBI WGS metagenome assembly SDBV01 (sample SAMN10402039, study PRJNA504765) | marine sediment metagenome | isolation source: marine sediment core GS10_PC15, 223 cmbsf | place: Arctic Ocean: Southern Knipovich Ridge | collected 2010 | reverse complement strand
GCAAGGCATCACCTCGCTCGAAGAGGTATTGAGGGTGACGGTGTGATCACAAATGTACTAGTCGATATAGGCAATATGGCTCAAGGTTCTTCGGTTACCGGTCGATCACGCCATCGTGGAGACCTTCTGATCGAGCCAGTCGGGTTGAGGAGAGATTCTTGATAGCGAGTTCACGAGCACTCGCCGAGGCACTACGTGATCGGCAGATCATCAAAGAAACCGACGTCGAAATGCTGCTCGAGCGCGAGCAAAACGAGCAAAGACCGCTGGCGGATATCTTGCTGAGCGAAGGTCTGGCGTCGCAGGTACAGCTTGTCGAAGGAAACGCCGCACTTGCGGGGCTTGGGTTTGCCGACCTCGAAGTGACCGGCTGGGACACCCGCCTGGCGGGTCTCGTCCCTGTCGACATGATTGCCCAGGAGCGGGCGCTCCCCGTCCACATGGAGCCCGACGGGGTGATGCTCATAGCGATCGATGATCCGGCGAATCTGGCGGCGGTCGATCTGATCGGGCAAACGACAGGCCGTTCATCGCGACCTGTGCTCGTCGAACGTAGCCAACTCAGCACGGCCATCGACGGTTTGGGGCAGGTCGTGGTGACCGGCGGCAATCCGGTTGCGGCCGACCCGATCACAGCTGCCGACGAGTCGTTCAACCAGGTAGCGGGCACCGTCCCTCAGATCACCGAGCAGAGCCCTGCCCCGATAGACGATCGGCGCCTGATCGACGCCGCCCTGGGCAGCGACGAGTTCGTGCTCAAAGACATGAACCTGCATGTGAACGACCTACTCGGTCGTACCGTCGACCTCGGGGCGTCTGACCTCCATTTGTCGGTCGGCAAGCCGCCCAGTGTCCGTGTCAACGGGCTGCTCCAGCCCCTGACGGAGTTCCCGGTGCTCGACCCGACCGAGCTGCGTCGGATGATTTATGGAATCCTCACGCAGAAACAGCGTGAGCAGCTCGAGGAGAATCTCGAACTCGACATGTCGCATCCGCTGCCCGGCCGTGGTCGTTTTCGCGTGAATGTTTTTTTCCAGCGTCACTCCATCGGCGCCGTCATGCGCACGATCCCGGACGAGGTGATTCCGCTCGACATGCTCGGACTACCGTCCGCCGTCCGCGATTTTGCCGAATACCCGCGAGGTCTCGTCCTCGTAACCGGCCCGACGGGATCCGGCAAGTCGACCACCCTCGCTTCACTGGTCGACATCATCAACTCGACCAAGCCGTTGCACATCATGACTATCGAAGATCCGATCGAATTTCTCCATACTCACAAGATGTCGACGGTGAACCAGCGAGAGATTGGCGAAGACACGAAGGGATTTTCGAACGCGCTACGCCACGTCCTTCGCCAAGACCCGGACGTGATTCTCGTCGGCGAGATGCGTGACCTCGAGACGATCCAGACGGCACTGACGGCCGCCGAGACGGGCCATCTCGTGTTCGCGACACTTCACACGCAAGACGCGCCGCAGTCGATCGACCGCATCATCGATGTCTTCCCGTCTCATCAGCAGCAGCAGGTGCGCGTGCAGCTCGCGACGTCGATCCAGGCGATCATGACGCAGCAACTCATTCGATCCGCCGACGGCTCATGTCGGTATGTCGCGTCAGAGGTGATGATCGCGACACCGGCGATCCGCAACCTGATCCGCGAAGGCAAGATCTTCCAGATCTACTCGAGCATGCAGGCAGGCGGCAAGTTCGGTATGCAGACGATGGACCAATCGCTCGCCGATCTCGTTCTGAGCCACAAGATCCCATATGAGATCGCAGTCGAGCGATGCTCGAACGAGAACGATCTCGCGCGACTGTGCGATCGGATGTAGGGGGCGACATGGTTGAGACATTCGCATACAAGGTCCGCGACAAACAGGGCCAGTTGCTCGAAGGCGAGATGGACTCCGACAGCGTCGCCGTCGTAGCGGCGCGTTTGCGTGCGCAGGGTTTCATTCCGATCGAGATCGACCGCAAAGCCGGCGGCGGTCTCAAGTCGGAGATCAACATTCCGGGCTTTTCGAACCGTGTGAAGCTCAAGGATCTCACGATATTCAGTCGGCAGTTCTCGACGATGGTGAACTCTGGCCTGACGCTTTTGCGCACTCTGACGATCCTCGAGGAGCAAACCGAGAATTCCGAACTTGCGAGAATCGTCGGCGTTGTTCGCCAAGACGTCGAAACCGGCACGTCGCTTTCGCAATCGCTTGCGAAGCACCCGAAGGTATTCAGCGACCTCTACGTCGCGATGGTCAAGGCCGGTGAAACCGGCGGCGTGCTCGACGACGTTCTCCTGCGGCTCGCAGACCAGTTGGAGACACAGGTCAAGCTGAGACAGAAGATCAAGTCGGCGATGGCATATCCGGTAATGGCGATGTCTCTGATCCTCGTGATCGTGGCCGCGATGTTGATATTCATTGTCCCGCAGTTCGCAGGTCTCTACGACCAACTCGGCGGCACGCTTCCGCTGCCGACCCGAATGCTCATTTTCGTCTCCAACCTGCTCGTACCGTGGGGAATCCTCGCCTTCATCGTTATCGGGATACCTGGGTTCATCCTATTCAAGCGATGGAAGAAGACCGAAGGCGGCAAACTCATCTGGGACCGTTTTTTGTTGCGCGTGCCGATCTTTGGCATGATCTCGCACAAGGCGGCGCTGGCTCGTTTCGCGTCCACTTTCGGCGTCTTGTTGAGATCGGGTGTGCCGATTCTCGAAGCTCTCGATATCACCTCAGACACGGTCGACAACGCCGTGCTCTCGCTCGCGATCGTTGACGTAAAGAATGCCGTCAAGGGCGGTGAGAGCCTTGCCAAGCCGCTCACTCAGCATCCGATCTTCCCGCCGATGACGGTTCAAATGATGGCGGTCGGCGAAGAAACGGGCGCCCTCGACCTCATGCTCGAAAAGATCGCGATGTTCTACGAGTCAGAGGTCGACGCGGCGGTCACAGCGCTGACATCACTCATCGAGCCTCTTCTGATCGTGGTCATGGGTGTCGTTGTCGGCGGAATGCTCGTCTCGCTCTACCTGCCGATGTTCAACATCATCAACTTGATCGAGTAACGGAGGAAGCTCATGACGGCTTCAAGTCTCGAACTTCGATCAGTCGGATGATCTGCAACTCGGTGTCGGCCACAAATCGGACCCTGATCGACGATCCAGGAATCAATGTCTGCCACCACCACGGGTTCGATTCATAGTTTGCGAGCGAGGTGTTGATGAGATCTGGCTCGCTCGCAATTCCAAGGAGCCAGTCGATGAATACAATGAGAGCATCGTCAGATAGATCTTCGGTCAGGCTGGCCAGATCAGGCGGTTCGACGAACCAGGCATTCAATTGCCGAAGCGATCTCTTCGCAGATGCTCGGCGGCTTTGGGAATAGGAATAGCGTCTTTGCCGAACAAACCGAGTGCCTTGTCGCGTTCGGCCTTCTTGACGGCTTCGGCGAGCTGGGGGTCGTCGAAGCCGCTCATGGCCCGTTCTACCCTGTCGAGCCGAGCGCTAAGATCCGACATCTCATCCTTGATTGCGTCCAAATCTGTAGCCATTCTTTATCCTACGCGACGACGGTTGCTGTGTGGATGACAGGTTGCCACTGCGCCGGACACGGAAGCGTGCCGCATCCTTCGGCGACCACAGTCAGAGCCAGCCGGGGGCGAGGGTCAGTAGGTGCAGGCTGACCTCACGAAGGCGATCGAACGTCTCGCAGAGCGGCTCCTGGCTTTCGACCATCGACGCGAGCGTGACTTCTTGGCGTGAAACTATGTTGAGCGCTCGGGTCGGGGCATCGACCGGGTCGGGGTAAGAGTCGATTGCCGACACCTCGACGGGAAGCTCCGGCCCACCGATGCCCGCTAGTTCGGTTGCCAGAAGCAATAGGTCGGGACCGTTCGTGAGTGGCGGCAATGCCCAGTTGAACAGGAGCGGGAACGTGAACTCGCCCGGAAGTTCGGCGTCGGGGTCTATGTCCGCGACCGCGTCGTCGAAAGACAACAACACTCTCGGGTCGACGTCGAGAGCAAGGAAGAGGTCGATCGGGCCGTCGCAGCCCTCTTCTGGGTGGAGGTCGACTTCCCAACCCTGACGCAGCGAGTACGTTTCGATCGTGTGGCGCTCGTCGTGCACGTGGAAGCCGTGTTCGACTGCGTGGTCTTTGAGCCTGCTCACATAGCCCGCTACATCGACTGCTGCCAATGGTGATCCTTCATCGTTTACACACGCCGCCACTCCGGCGCGAGACTATAGGTCGGACGACCTAAACGGAATAGTGCTTCCACCTCTATTGCCATCCATATATACTAGCCGATCATCACTATATAGCGGTGCATGGTGGTGGACCCGTGAGTGTAGTACGACGTGAAACGAATAGGGAGCTGGGCTTTACGCTCATCGAACTCCTGGTCGTCGTCGCCATCATCGCGATTCTCGTGGCAGTAGCGATCCCAGTTTTCTTGAACTTGACCCGAGGCGCCAAGGACCGTGTGGCACAGAACGGGATTACGGCCGCGCTCAAGGCCGAGGCGTTGCTGAATCAGAGCGGCGGCGGCTTCAGCGACGACCTCGCTGTGCTGGGAGCCGAAGTGGCTGGTATCGAATACATCCTGGTCGGGTCATCGGGCCCGGCAGAGATAAGCGTGCACTTGCCGCCCGCCGACGCGGGGCGCGTCGTGATCGTCGGAGCGCGCAGCGATAGCGGCGACTGCTTTTACGCCCGCCGCGACTCAAACGGAACCACTATGCGTGGTGTCTTGCCGGGGCCGGCGTGCACAGCCGACGCGATCGGAGCGAACTGGATCGACGACTGGTAGCGGTCGTTCGGCCGCGCATAGCGCGTGAATATGTCATTTCTTGCCAAGTTTCTGGTCAATTCGGGTTGTAGTGCATAGCACGTCGCATGATGACGCGCGCTGTCGGTACCCGCTCCGTTAAAGCGTTTGGACTATTGGGCCGATACCGTACACAGAAGCAAACGGCCACTCATGGTCTCGACAATGGCACACTCACAGCGATGTGAGGTCGCAAAGCTCCAGGGCTCGAAGAGTCGGCTGGGCTGCCTGGACTGTCGGTTGCTAGACCGACAAATGGGGAAATGTACCGGGGCCGGTGCGTTTGTTGTCAACAAACGCCAACAAAGGAGACGCAAATGTTAAAGAGCTTCCACGCGAAGCTGCGGAAGGACGAAGGTGGGTTCACGCTCATCGAGCTGATGGTCGTCGTACTGATCATTGCAATCTTGATTGCCATCGCAATCCCGGTCTTCCTCGGCATCCGTAGCAGAGCCCAGGACTCCGATGCACAATCCGATGTCCGGAACGCCGAAACCGCCGCACAGGTGTTGTACACAGACGCCTCGGGCGACTACAGCACGGTTACCGGCGTGGCCGCGCTCGAAGCTGTCGAGCCGTCCCTGTCGACTGCAAACACCCTGGCCGTTACAACTGAGAACACGGGCGGGGCTGACACGATAGCCATATCAGCCCTGTCAGACTCCGGTAAGTCGTATTGTGCACTCGGCACCGACGGCGACTGGGCCGCAATAGTTGCAGGAACAGCCGGAGGCGGCGGCGCTGCTGTTGCAAGTTGCTAGTGAATAGACGCATCAGTTGGTGAGCAGCCGTTATCGATGCTGTTAGCCGACTGAACACGTATCGACGAAGGGAGCGGGCCAGCCCGCTCCCTTCGTTCGCGCGAGCAGCCTGGCATGTTCGAGCCAGAATGTAGAAGTAGAGCAGCGGTGCTGGGTATGGTTTGTGGCCCATGCAGGCACAACTCGGCACGCTCTCCTCGCTACCCGCAGCGTTTTGGGCGGTATGCGCATTCGTGGTCGGCCTGCTCGTCGGGTCATTCCTGAATGTCATCATCGAGCGCGTGCCGTCCGGTCGTTCGATCGGTGGACGCTCGGCATGTCCGGCTTGCGGCAGCGAGATTGCCTGGTTCGACAACATCCCGGTCGCGTCATGGATTGCGCTGCGTGCGAAGTGTCGCTCGTGTGGTTCGCGAATCTCGGCACGCTATCCGCTCGTTGAACTCGGAACAGCAGCGTTGTTCGTGATCTCACTCTGGCGTTTCGGATACACGGCGAACACATTGGTGTCGATCGTTCTGCTGTCGACGCTGCTCGCCCTAGCGCTCATCGACTACGACTGTCAGCGCCTCCCGAACCCGATTGTGCTCACGTTGGCGCTCATGAGTGCTCTCATTATCGTTGGTGCAAGTGTCGCGAGTTGGCGGTGGCGTCCGGCGATCGAAGCCGCGATTGCGGGCGTAGTCAGCTTCGGGGTATTTGCGGCAATCGCCGAACTGTCATACGTCGCGACAAAACGCGTCGGCATGGCTTGGGGCGACGTGAAACTTGCCGGCGCGATCGGCCTGTCGCTCGGATTCATCGGCCCACGCTTCGTCGTTGTCGCGTTCTTTGCAGCGTTCGTGACCGGAGCGATCGGAGGAATTGCTCTGATCCTGTTCGCCGGTGGTAATCGCCGGTCGACCGTCCCGTTCGGTGTGTATCTCGCGGTCGGTGCATTCGTATCCATCCTTTTCGCGGACCCGATTTTCAACTGGTACATAAGTATCGGAGCCGCATAGCCTGAACGCTCTATCCCGCGTATGGCCTCTTCGGTACAAATTTATGTGAGTCTTTCGTCAAGATTCGTGGTTCGTGCGCCGAAATCAATCACGAAGGGCGTTCTAGAAATGATGCGGATGGGCACCAGGGAGTGTTGCAATGGCACGCAAGACTGTGATCGGTCTCGATATCGGCACCAGCGCGGTTCGCGCGGCCGAATTGGATGTTCGCAAGTCACCGCCTCTCATCACGCGTTTCGGTCAAGTCATGCTCCCGATCGGCGCCGTACACGATGGCGAAGTCGTCGACGCCGAAGCCGTCGGCGCAACGATCTCCGAGCTATGGAAACGTGCACACTTCAAGTCAAAGCACGTTCTGCTCGGCGTGGCGAACCAACGAGTGATCGTGCGCCAAGTCGAAATGCCTTGGATGGAAGAAGATGAGTTGCGTCAGGGCTTGGCGTTCCAAGTGCAAGACCAACTACCGATACCAGTGGCCGACGCGATCCTCGACTTTCGCGTGTTGGAGGAATTTGTCTCCTCCGACAACCAACAGATGATGCGAGTGCTGCTCGTTGCGGCGCAACGTGGCATGATCGACGCGATGCTGCGCGCTGTGTCATCCGCCGGGCTCAAACCCGACGTCATCGACCTGGTTCCGTTCGCTTTGATGCGCACGCTCGGCGACCTGTCGGCCGACCAGTTTGCACAAGATCCGAGTCAGGTCGGTAGCGCCGAGGCAATCATCGACGTTGGGGCGGGTATCACGAACATCGTCGTGCACGAGCAAGGAACGCCACGTTTCGTTCGGATCCTCGTAAGTGGCGGCCAAGAAGTGACCGACGCTCTGGCGAGTGGACTCGGCCTGCCCGTCGAAGAGGCCGAAGCAATCAAACGCCAAGCTGCCTACGGCGGAGCGTCAGAGGAAGCAGTGCGCATAGTCGACGAGCAGATGCGTGTCGTCGTCGACGAGATCCGCGGCTCGCTCGAGTACTACGAGAACCAGCCGACATCGGGACGGCTCGCCCGCGTCGTGTTGACCGGTGGAGCGAGCGTCGCACCCACGTTCGCTCAAGACCTACAGGCCGCTACGGGAGTGCCGACGACCTATGGTCATCCGCTGGCTTCGATTCGACTCGGCAAACTCGGGCTGACACCCGAACAACTCGCCGAAGCCGAGAACCTGATATCTGTACCTGTGGGACTTGCACTTGGTGAACGTCAATGAGTGATACCCAGCGCATCAACCTGCTTCCACGTGATGTCGGCATGGCGCGTTCGGATCAGAAAACGATCGTTATTTCAATGATTGCTCTCGGCATCTTCGTGATACTGCTCGCCGGGCTCTACGTCCTCAAGGCGAGCGACGTCTCCAGAGTCAACGGAGAACTCGAACAACAAGAACAGGTCAACGCCTCGATCCAACAAGAGATCAACGAACCGTCGCTGCAAAGCGTGCTCGCCAAGAAGACCGAACTGGACTCGAAGAAGGAACTGCTAACCGGCGTGTTGGCGGGTGAAGTCTCGTATGCTCGGTTTCTCAACGAACTCTCCATCGTGACGCCAAGCCGGGTTTGGCTCGGCGATCTCAATGTCACGTCAGCCGCTGAGGCGGAAGGCTCGACGGGAGACCCGCGCAGTCAAAGCGATGTATCTACGCTCACGTCGGAAACCACCGTGGCCGCTTTTACAGTGAGCGGCTCGGGATTTTGCGATCACGACTATTCGGCCGATTGGCTCGACCGAATGAACGCCCTGCCCAGTGTCGCTGCCGTTTGGGTGAGCGACTCCACGACGGGTGATTGCAATGCGAGTGGTGGTACAGGCACCGCGGGGACCTTGTCGTTCTCTTCAGAGGGCCTGTTGAACTCATCGCTACTCACGACCCGATCACAACGCGCCTCAGCGGGAGAGCTGCCGTGAAGAAAGAGAAGACTTCCGAGGGGCTGAACAAGTCGAAAAAGGCGGTCATTCTCACGTCCGTGGCTGCGTTCGTCGTACTGATCGTATGGTTCCTGTTCCTCTACAACCCGCAGAGCAAGAACCTCGCCGCAGCCAACGAGAACCTGTCTACCGCCCAGAGTGATGAGACGAGCCTGCGAGCTGAACTAGCGCAGCTCAAGGAGCTGAAGACAAAAGAGCCGGACATCACTGCCGACTTGGCGCGCGTAAACGCTCTGATGCCGAACGATCCAGACCTAGCCTTGTTCATCCGTGAGGCGAATCGAACCGCGACCCAGGCTGGTATCGATTGGATCTCGGTGACTTCGGCACTTCCTGCCGAAGCCGGGCCGGTCAGTGTCGTCACGCTCGGCATGGAGATCAAAGGCAACTTCTTCAACGTCATCGACTACCTCGACCGGATGCAACGCCTCCCACGTGCGGTGACATTTTCAACGATGACCGTCGCCGGAGCCGGTGGCGACGCCGCATCCGGCGACACCGGGGCAAGTTCGGATCCCAACGCGATCACTGTGTCACTAACTGGGGCGATGTACATGGCGCCCAGCGTGGAGGCGCCCTCGGAAGCCGACGCGACGTCGGATAGCGCTACTCCCGTGTCGAACAGGGACCGATGACGATGGCAGCTTCGCCGACACCTTCGAGCGCCAAGAAAGGCCCGAACAAGGGGTTGTTGATCGTGCTCGGCGTTGTGGTCGTTGCGGCGCTCGCCTACTTCGCGATCCAGATGCTCGGAGACGGTTCGGAACCCGAACAATCCGCCGACCAAACGCCGACCACAACCCTTGCACCCGACGCCTCGCCGTCGCCCTCGCCCTCGCCAAGTCCAGGGTCGACCACGCCCGAAGGCGGATCAACACCACCAACGACCACCACCGTCCCGTCGGCGAACGCCAACGACGCCTCGCCGAACATTCCGCCCCAGCTCCAACAGTCGGCTCGGAACCCTTTCAAGCCACTCGTCGACTCCGGCAACTGACCCTCACCGCTGTGTCGGCAACGCGAACATCCGCGCTTGGACAATCGCCGCGAACCGGATCTCGGCAATCGAACGTCTTCACTCTCCCGACATTGCAAGTTGGGGCGGGCGACGAAACCCTGGCGGGCCATCGACCCGGCGATTCTCATTAGTCGACGGCGATTAGTTGATCGTGGTTGTTGGTGGGGGTGTCGAACGATTCGAGGTGTTCTCCTAGCTCGTGGATGCGTTCGATGAGTTCAGCGGTCGACTGTTGTTGGTCTTCGTTGCGGTATTGCGATACACGTTGGTAGCTGACCCCGATTAACTGCCCGGTGTCGCGGGTACCCATCATCGGAGCGAGAATCTGTGCAAGGTTTTTACTTGCTTCTATCGCGATCTCGTCCAATTGTGCGGCCGATGACCGCAACCGTTGCACGCGGGCGATGGCGTCGTTCATCATATGGACGCTCGGCACCAATGCGATGTCGAACTCGTCTTCATCGCAATCGAGCCATGTCGAGATCGCGTCGCGTGCATTTGATTCGACGGCCGCGAGTGACCGTCCATAAGTGTAGACGTTTCCGAGTTCGGGAACGGTGACGTTCCACGCTCGGTCTTCACTGTCCCATGTTGCCTCTACGCGATATGTCTGCATCACAACCACCGTTCACCCAAACAAGGCGTCAATGCTCGCCTTATGTTTGCCAGCGTGCCTTTCGGTATGTCTTTGCCTTTGTGCATGGGTACGGTCGTGCGACACGTTCCCACGCTGACGACAATGTGCGAGCCCTTGCCGGGTCGTTTCGAGAATTCGAGATCGGCCGCTTTCGCTGCCGAGTTCGCTTTCCGCACTAAATCGTCACCAGTCATACTGTACAGTCTAATAGATTAGACATCTAGATGTCTAATCTATTAGACAGGCTGGGTGTGTTTATTTCGAGGAGGCCGGCGAAGCACCCCTCTGAAACCGGGATCGCTGCACCCCCCAAGTTGGGCACTCTGCTATCATTATGAAATCATGACGAATCTATTGGTACGAGACCTACCCGACGATGTCCATTCGACGCTCCGCGAACGTGCCCAAGAGCGCGGTCAGTCGTTGCAGCAATATCTGGTCGTCGAGCTTCGCCGGCTTGCCGAGGAGCCGACCCTCGAAGAGGTACTTCGGAGAATCGCCGAACATGAAGGCGGAGAGGTCGGCTTCGAACAAGCGACGAGCGACCTCGGCGAAGAACGGGCGCGCCGTTGATAGTGATCGACGCCTCGGTCTTGGCGAATGTCGTCGGCGACGACGGCCAACATGGGCAACGAGCACGACAAGAACTCGCCGACGGTCAAGCGGTCAGCGCACCCGATCTCGTCGATGTCGAGACCGTTTCGGTCCTGCGGAAACGATGGATCACCGGTACGCTCACAGAACGCCGATTCGCCACCGCCGTCGACGACCTGACCTATCTGAACATCACACGATACGCCACCCTTCCCATGATGCGCCGCGCCTACGAACTGCGAGCGAACGTCACAGCCTACGACGCCGCCTACATCGTTCTGGCCGAAGCGCTCAACGGTACGCTCCTCACTGCCGACGCGCGACTTGCTGCCGCCCCACGTATCCGCTGTCAGATCAAGCTGCTCAGAGACTGAGTGTCATCCTGCGGGCACCTGCTCCATTCGCGTTACCGAGTGGAGTCATCTATCCCTTGTCAAGTGGACGAATTTGCTCGTCGGCCCTCAACGTCGAGCCGACAAACGACGAGCCGTCCGTGGTACACTTGGGTAGTATGCCGGTCGTTTGCTGGGGTGGTGAAGGTTCATGTCCGAGGATCTCGTGGGTTCGTTTTTGGTGGTCGTTGACGAAGCGCTGGATGACTCCGACTCGATCGTTACGTCCGTCCGAATGCCTGCGAAGCTGCGTGACGCCTTGTCGACGGCAGTTGATCTCGGCTTTGTGGCGAGCGTCAACGAAACTCTTGTCGATGCTGCCCGCGAAAGGCTCGAGGTGTTCGCCCAGCAACTTGCCATCGAGCGCATCTACTCCAAGGATCCGACAGCCCGGCCATCGTTGGCCGAGCGAGCCAAGGCTTCGGCAGCTCTCGACGGCGATCCGATCGCCGACCACCCTGACCTAATTGAGCGAGCTGCGCACGAAATGGCCGATGATGACGGTGACCCGTCACCGGGTGAGGTTCGTGCCTACGCAACAGCGTTGTCTCGAAGTTCTGTCGGATGAGCCGGTTATCAACTGCGGCGGTCGTGCTCGACAATGAAGCGGCGCAGGCCCTCTTGATTGCTGGGCACCCGAAACGCGCGAAAGTGATGTCTTTCCTCCAGGAGGCAAATGAGCGGGCCCGCGGTCGGCGATCCAAGTCGAGGCGTCCTGACGTCTATGTGCCCGTCATGGTGCGTGTCGAGGCAGGTTGGATTCGTCGACAATCCGGCTCGGCCGAGATCAATCGTGCGTCTCGGGCAACCGACGTCGAGGTCGATACTGTCAGGGCTGACGCAATCGGCAAGTTGCGCTCCAGTTTGAATGCCACTCCTATCGACGCTTCGGTTTTGCAAGCAGCCACCGATCTACAACGTCCAACGACCATCCTCACGTCCGATGTAGACGACATGGTGCGGCTCGCGAGTGCGCTGGACGGAGAAATTCGCATTGAACGGATCTGATCCATCCTTTGCGCTGATTGGGATACCGGGTTCCGGCAAGAGTTCTGTTGCGGCTGCGCTCGCAGAGCGGTTACGGACACGATGGGTCGATCTCGATACCGAGATTGAGAAACGGCGTGGTACGTCCATACCCGAGATCTTCGCGACCCAGGGCGAATCGGCCTTCCGAAAATTCGAGACCGCAGCGCTGGATAGCGCACTTGCAGGGGCCCGCGTGATCTCGTGCGGGGGCGGGATCGTGATATCGCAGCGCAACCGAGAGTTGCTCAAAGCGCCTGCCGTCGTTTGCGTGTGGCTCACGGTCGGCCTCGACGTAGCGGTCGAACGTGTTGCCGACGACGGTTGTCGGCCATTGATTCCGGACGATCTCACCGCCGCACGCACTCGGATGGCTGAGCTATTGCGGCGACGACGACGTTTCTATTTCATCTGCGCCGACCAGGTCGTCGCGACCGACAGGTCCGCGCCCGAAGAAGTCGCCGATACGATATGTAGGCGTCTGGCGCTCTGAATCACGACAAGCCCGGGAGACGAATTGCGTGTAGTCGATGTCGATGTCGAGCCCGACCCCTACGTGGTCGTGGTCGGCGAGCACGCACTGCGTCTCGTCGGTGCAGCGATCAGCGAACGCACAGAAAAGGTCGCGGTCGTGACCGAAGCGAGTCTCGTCGAACTCGCTGCCCCGGTGATCCGCTCGATCGAGGCCGAAGGCCATGAGATTCACCTCGTGGAACTCGCGGGCAGCGAATCGTCGAAAACGTGGTCGACGGTCGGAGATGTCATCGAACGCCTCGCCGAGGCCGAATTCCACCGAGGCGACGCCGTCGTCGGAATCGGTGGGGGAGCGGTCACCGACCTCGCCGGATTCGTCGCCGCGACGCTGCTGCGCGGCATTCAGTGGTTCGGATGCTCGACGACGATCCTCGGCGCGGTCGACGCCTCGATCGGCGGAAAGACCGGGGTCAACCTGTCTGCCGGCAAGAACCTCGCCGGCGCGTTCTGGCAGCCGTCCGGCGTCTTCATCGACCCGGCCACGTTCGCGTCGCTGTCGGCCCGCGAGATTAGGAGCGGGCTGTCCGAAATCGTGAAATATGGATTCAGCCTTGCACCAGGAATCTTCGACGACATCGAGTCATGGGGCCCGACGCCCGATGTTGTCGAACTCGCATCTGATCCCGACGCGCTCATCGACGTCGTCACACGCAGCATCGCGGTCAAGGCGGCCGTCGTGGCGGCGGACGCGCGTGAGTCGACCGGACGGCGCGCTCTCCTCAACTACGGACACACATTCGGGCATGCGCTCGAACGTGCGTCGCGCTTCGAATACGCGCACGGCGAGGCCGTAGCCGTCGGTATGGTCTTCGCGGCCGAACTCGCAAAGGCGATCGGACTGATCGACGATGATATTGTCGACTATCACCGTGACGTGATCGCACGCCTCGGCCTGCCGATCTCGTGTCCTTCAGATCTTGCCGAGGCCGCGGTCCCGCTCATGCGTCACGACAAGAAATACGACGGATCACTCAAATTCGTCTTGATCGACGCGATCGGGTCGGCAGAGGTGATCGGAGACATCGGCGACGACGTCGTTCGTGCGGTCGTTACGAAGATCGCCGATTGAGCCAGTCTGAATTCTCCGAGCCGTATCATGGCGTCCGGGATGTATCGTGACACACGATCTCGACCTGGAGTACTGATGGCGAACAACAAAAGCGCCCGCACACCCGACCCAGCCGAAGCGCCCCGACCGATAATCAGCGTGTTACACGGGCCGAATCTCAACATGCTCGGGGCGCGCGATCCTGAGGTCTACGGCAAGCACACGCTCGCCGAGATCGAACACCTCGCTCGGACGCGGGGCGAGATGCTCGGCCTGGTCGCCGAATTCTTTCAAACGAATCACGAAGGCGAGTTGATCGACGCGGTCCAGGATGCAGCGCAAAACGCCGACGGCATCGTCATCAACCCCGGGGCGCTGACGCACTATTCGAGGGCCCTCGGCGACGCGCTCGACGCCACGTCGAAGCCGAAGGTCGAAGTCCACTTGAGCAACATCTATGCACGTGACGAGTGGCGTCGCACGTCGGTGACGTCACCGTACGTCACGGCGGTGATCGCGGGGTTTTCGACGATGGGATACGTTTTCGCGATGGACTCGATGGCTGGATTCATCTCTTCGTCACGTCCTTGATATCGGTGGCCGGACGCATAGATCGGCTGCGGGAAGCGTTTGAAGAACTCGAAATAGACGCCATTGTCGTGACGAATCTCACGAACATTCGTTACCTGAGCGGCTTCACCGGGTCGGCCGGAGTGTTCGTGGTGACCGAGTCGGCCGAAACGCTCATCACCGATGCACGCTACGACGAACGCTCGCACATCGAACTCAGCGCCTCTGCCTGCTCGGCGCGGATCGAGATTACTCGCGAGTCGGACAAGGTCGTTGCGACGCTACTCGACGGACGTTCGAGAGTCGGCGCCGAAGCAGACTCGATCACCTGGGCCGGCCTCACACGACTGCGGGAGTGTCTCGAATCAGATCTGGTACCGACGAAATCCGTCGTCGAAGGGCTCCGATCAGTCAAGGACGACGACGAAGTTCGAGCAATCCATGCTGCCGTCGCAGTCGCCGATCGAGCGCTCGAAACGATTCTCGCCGCCTCGGGGCCCGGGATCACCGAATGCGAACTCTCAGTCGAACTCGAAATGGCAATGCGGCGCTTCGGCGCCGAGAAAGCATCATTCGATACGATCGTGGCGTCCGGACCGTATGCTGCTCTTCCCCATGCCGCGCCCCGCGACTCTGTGATCGGACGCGACTCGCCGGTCACGATCGACTACGGCTGCATTCTCGACGGGTACTGCTCGGATACAACACGCACCGTTGTTTGGGGGAGGCCGAATGACGAAATGTGCAAGATCTACGGCGTCGTGCTCGTCGCCCTGAACGCTGCACGCGCCACCACGCGTGCGGGCGTTGCAGCGAGAGACGTCGATGGGGCCGCCCGTGAGGTCGTCACCGACGCGGGATACGGCGAGAACTTCGTCCACGGAGTCGGCCACGGCGTCGGATTGGAAGTTCACGAATTGCCGAGGGTCGACTCGAAGTCCGGCGCCGAGCTGAGCGCAGGCAGTGTCATCACGATCGAGCCGGGGATCTACGTGCGGGGCGTTGGGGGCGTTCGGATCGAGGACATCGTCGTCGCCCGCGACGATGGATGCGACACGCTCACTGCTGCCTCGCTCGACTTCATGATGTGAGGTGAACGGGGGGGTACAGGGTCGACGGACATCCATTTCGCGGATAGTTGGGGTAGAGTGAGACCGTGATGGGTGATTCAACACGAACAATACTCGAGATGATCGAACCAAGCTCGGACATGATCCCAATCGACGAGTGGATAGCGCGTCTCGAGGACGAGCCGGCCAGCGAACTGGAGCGGCCCGTGGCCGACTACCTTGCCGAGGCTCGTGGCGCTGGCGACGCGTGACCGCGATCGTCCTCGACGCTTCAGCAGCGGTCGAGATCGTAATGCGCACAGCATCCGGTCGGCGAGGGCTTGACCATCTTCGAGGCCGTCGTATTTTCGTGCCCGAACACTTCTACACTGAAACGTCTGGCGTTTTGAGGCGGCTGTCGGTCGTGCAGCAAGAGATCACAACTATCGAGGCCGACCGGCACGTACAGGCCGTCTGCACTCTCTCCGCCGTACGAGTGTCACTGCGACCGCTCATGTCGGAAGCGTGGGCGCTGCGTCACAATCTGACAATGCCGGACGCTTTCTACGTCGTCATTGCGCGCAGCCTTGCTGCCCCGTTGCTCACAGGAGACAGGCGTCTCGCCGGCGGCCATGTCGTCGAAGGTGTCGACATGATCGTCATCTGATGACCTGTGGAACGCTAGATGTCGTATCCGCAGGTCCGATCATGTGTTACAATGTAGCACATGGAGTCGATCGGGATACGGGAGCTGCGCCAGAACGCGAGCAAATACGTAAAGCGCGCGGGCGCCGGCGAACGCATCGAGATCACCGACCGCGGACTCACGGTCGCCACACTGGGGCCGGCGTCGAAGGACCGGTGGCGAGAACTCGTCGAATCCGGCGCTATGTTACTGCCGTCTCGAAGAATCGAAGACATCGAACCGGGCGAATATGAGATCGATGCTTCGGCACGGTTGGCAGAGGCGCGCTATTCCGAAAGATGACGCTGTACCTCGACACCTCAGCGCTCGTCAAATTCGTCCAAGTCGAGCCTGAGACGAAGGCGCTGCGATCGTATCTGCACGACCACCCAGACGATGCCGTCACGTCGGACCTCGCGACGGTCGAACTGATGCGAGCAGTCGCCGGATCGGATCGGGCGAGCGAGAATGGTCGTCGGGTGCTTGAGGCTACGGCCCGCATTCCGTTGACCAGGGACATCCTCGATGACGCGATCGAGCTGTCGCCGAAAATTCTTCGCACGCTCGACGCGATCCATCTTGCTACGGCTCTGCTCGTCCCTGATCTGACGGCAGTTGTCACATACGACCGTCGGATGATCGCTGCTGCTACCGAAGTACTCGGACTTTCGATTGCATCTCCACGGTGAGCGTGCGGTTTGGCGAGTTCTCAACAGCATCTCTCGGCAGCCTCATTGCGGGTCGGCCATAATCGGGGCGGCGACCGGTCGTGTAGTTTGCCTACCGTCTCGCCCCGTGATCTAGGCGCCGAGGAGACAGCGTGTCGATATCTTCACGAGACTTCAAGAACGGAATGACGCTGTCGATCGACGGCAAGCTTTGGCAGATTGTCGATTTCCAACATGTCAAACCCGGAAAGGGCCACGCGTTCGTGCGGACTCGCCTCAAGAACCTCGAAGCCGGCAGCGTTGTCGACCGCACCTTTCGCACCGACGAAAAACTCGACCAGGCGATCATCGACCGCCGTGACATGCAATACCTCTACGGAGACGGCACCGACTATGTGTTCATGGACACCGATACCTACGACCAGGTTCCTATTGCGGCCGAAGTCGTCGGCGACATGGCCGACTATCTGATCGAATCCGATACGGCCACGGTCGCGTTTCATGACGGCCGCGCCCTGAGTGTCGAGCTGCCCGCATCCGTTGTGCTCGAAGTAACCGAAACGGAGCCGGGTATGCGGGGCGACCGGGTGTCCGGTGCGCTCAAACCGGCAACCGTCGAAACAGGCAAGGTCGTTCAGGTCCCGCTCTTCGTCGAGGTCGGCGACAAACTCAAGGTCGACACTCGCGACGGCTCTTACATTTCACGGGCGCACTGACGATGACAGGGACGGGGACCGGCGTCATGACGCATCAAGAGCGTGCGCGCCATCGTGCCCGCAAGGATGCCGTTCGCGCCCTGTTCTCCGCAGATCTCGCCGGCGTCGATCCGAGCGACGCTCTGGATTCGCTGCCCGATCCGATGATCACCGAAAACGATGTCGAGCTCCTTGGATCCGATTTTGCCCGAAGCCTTGTGGCCGGGGTCACGTCGAACTCGTCCGAACTCGATGCGAAGATCGCCGCCGTCGCGGAGAACTGGACGATAGAGCGGATGTCGCCCGTCGACCGGGCGATTCTGCGGATGGCGCTCTTCGAGATTACGGCACTCGACGACATTCCAGTCGGTGCAAGCATCGACGACGCGGTCGAGCTGGCGAAGTGCTACTCGACGACCGACTCGGGGCGTTTTGTCAACGGACTGCTCGGTCGGCTCGTGACGCTCGCCGAATAAGGGCTCGGTCACCTGAAATCGTCGTACCGACACCATAGAATGCGCATGTGCTCAAAGAACTGCGCGCTGTCGGATTTGGGATCATCGACGATCTGTCGCTCGAGTTCGACGCGGGCCTCAATGTGCTCTCGGGTGAGACAGGCGCCGGCAAGAGCATGATTGTCGGGGCGCTCAGTAGCGTATTGGGCGGCAAGCTCGATTCCGGAGTGCTGCGCTCGGGCGTCGACGAAGGCCGGGTCGAAGCTCGATTCACAACGACTCCCGAAGTGGTAGCCCTGCTCGAGGGCGCCGGCTTCGACCTCGACGATGATGTCGTCTTGGCGCGAAGGCTCAAGGCGAACGGTTCGCGCGCCTATGTGAACGGGCAGATGGCGACGATCGCTCAGCTCGAAGAGATCGGGGCCGAACTCATCGAGATCGTCGGCCAAGGCTCGGCTCGCCTGCTACGCGTGCCTCGAGCACAGCTAGACGCCCTCGACCGTTACTGCGGCGAAGAAATCGTCGCCGATCTGGCGAAGGCATCGAGCGCCTTCGCCGAGATCCGGGCGCTCGAGTCCGAGATCGAATCGATCAGCGGCGATCCGGTCGAACGGGCCCGTGAGGCCGATTTGGTGCGGTATCAGCTCGAAGAGATTGCGAGTGCCTGTGTCGACGAAGGCGAGGCCGACGAACTCGCTTCAGAGATCACCCGACTCACCAACGCCGAGGCACTTTGCGCAACGGCGGCCGGGGCTCACGACGGCATCGATTCAGCGCGAGACATCCTCGCGACACATGCCCAAGAACTTGCTCTGGCGACCGACGCCGAGTTGAAGGCGCTCGGTACTTCGCTCGACGCCGTCGTGACCGAACTCGACGAAACCGCTGCGACGACCCGGACGTATGCCGAATCGATCAAGGCCGATCCATCGCGTCTGTCCGAGTGCCAAAGTCGGCTCTCGCTCGTGAGGTCGATCTATCGTCGATACGGTCCGACATTCGAAGATGTCGTAGCATTCTGTCGTGCAGCTCAAAGCCGTCTGGATGATCTCGATGCCTCTGATGAACGCTGCCGCAAATTTGCCGACCGCCTCGAGCGAGCGACCGGCGAATTCGAAGAGGTGTCGGAGTCTCTCAGCGCTACCCGCATGGCGGGCGCCCGGCTACTGAGTGATGCGGTCACGCAGGAGCTGTGCTCTCTCGAACTCTCCGGAGCAACATTCGACGTAGTGATCGATCGCTTGCAAAAACCGAGTCGACTGGGTCGAGACGGCGTCGAGTTCGTGTTCTCCGGCGGGCCGGGGCAGGCGCTAGCGCCGATTCGCACGGTCGCATCGGGCGGCGAGGTGGCGCGTTTGATGCTCGCTGTTTCCAAAGTGACGGCGGGCCTCGAAGCTGTGCCGACGATGGTCTTCGACGAAATCGACAGCGGCACGGGCGGACGGGCGGCTACGGCCGTCGGCGTCTCGATGGCCGAGCTGTCCCAAACACGCCAACTGATCTGCGTCACTCATCTGGCTCAGGTCGCTTGCCGCGCCGGCACGCATATTGCAATTTCGAAGGATTCGTCGGGCGCCGCGCACGCCGTACGTCTCGACCGTGACGAGCGAGTCGGCGAGCTTGCCAGAATGCTCTCCGGGGCCTCGACGTCGACGGCGCGTTCTCACGCCGCCGAGCTACTCGACGTCGCCCAACCGATCGGCGCCCCGTGACCACAAAGTCGCACAACTCGGGCTTGGGCAGCGTCGTGTCTGCCGCGCCGTTCGACGCTGAGAACGGCGGCGAGGATCCGTCAAAACGAGAACGACACGCCGTCGAGGCGCCGGCCCGGGTCGACTCCGATGTCGCCGACTTGCTCGTGCGCATCCGCGAAGGCGAGATTGCCGTGATCGATGTGGTAGATGTCGATCGAATTACCGCTGAGGCGTTGGTCGGCGCTAAGGCAGGCGCCGTCGTCAACGCGTCCGATTCGATCTCGGGCCGGTACCCGAACGTTGCCCCGCTCATTATCGCAGCGGCAGGTATTCCGATAGTCGATGGTTGTGGCACAGACGTCATGACGGTTATCGAAGAAGGCCAAGATGTGACTGTCGACGGGTCGACGATTCGTCTCGGGTCCCGGGACGTGGCCGTTGGTCACTCACAAACATTGACAAGCCTCGAGTCCAAGCTCACCGAAGGCGGGCTCGCCATCGGTCGCGAGATCCACGGTTTTGTCGCGGACACTCTCGAGTACTTGAGAACGCAGCGTTCGTTGCTGGCCGACGGTGTTGAGATTCCAAAGTCGCAACTCACGTTTTCGGGCCGGCACGTCGTTGTCGTGAGGCGCGATTACGATTATCGCCAAGATCTCGAATCGCTCACGAACTACATGCGCGACTTCAAACCGATACTCGTCGGCGTCGATGCGGGCGCCGACGCGATCCTCGATCGGGGCTTGACACCCGATTTGATAATCGGCGATTTCGACGCTGTGTCTGCCGACGCAATGACCTGTGGCGCCGAACTCTTCGTCCAGAAGACATCCAAGTCGCACAGCGCCGGGCGCCTGGAAGACCTCAATATCGAACATGTCGTAATCGAATTCGACGCCAACCCCGAGGACGTAGCGCTGCTGCTTGCCTACGAAGGCGGCGCCGAGCTGATCGTGACCGTTGGGTTCCACGATCCATTCGTCGGTTTCGTCGAAACTGAGCCGTCGCAGTATGCGGCGTCGATGCTTGCGCGGATGCGCGTGGGCGCGGAACTCGTCGACGCAAAAACCGTGAGCCGACTCCACGGTGACCGGCGAATCCGAGACGTCATATGGTTGTTGGTTGCAGCGGTAGCAACGATGCTCGTCGTGCTGGCGATATCGCGTCCATTCCAGTTGTTCTTTCTCGGCATTTGGTATGAGATCGTCGACCTATGGCAATTGATCACATGACCACAGCGTTCACTCGACTACGCGCCATCCATTCTGCCGCGGGCCCCAACCGCACAGCGACAAGGAGCTGAATCAAGTGATCGATTTCCGATATCACCTCGTGAGTCTGATCGCCGTCTTCCTCGCGCTCGGTATCGGTATCGTCGTCGGGGCGACCGCCATCGACCGTGCCGTCGTCGGGCGCCAGGACGGCGAACTCGAACGTCTCGAGACTGTGGCGGCATCGGCGACAGTGCAACGAGATGAGGCTCTTGCCGAGATTTCTGCCGACGACGAGTTCTTCGACAAGGGGGCACGGTTCATTGTCGAGAAGCGTCTGTCCGGCCAGAATGTGACGGTCGTCACCGCCGCCGGAGTCGATCCGGCCCGCGCAGAAGAGATGGTGCAAGTACTGCGACTCGGCGGCGCGACTGTGCCGGCTGTGATCGAGCTGACACAGAAATTCGCGTTGAGCGAACAGACGTCACGAGATCAGCTCGCACTGTTTGTGGGCGCGCCACAAGACGCCGATGTCGCCACGATACGAAAATACGCAACCGCGAACCTTGCTGTGAAACTCGGCAACGCGAAACTCCCACCCGATGATGAAGGGCTCGTCGCGGCCGATGTTCAAGCAAACCTGCTCGGGCGTCTCGCTGACGATGGATTCATCACGGTAATAGGTCAGGACACGCAGCAGGGTCTCGATCCGAACACGCTCGGCGGCCCCGGCACGCTCGCCGTGGTCGTCGGCGGTTCGGATATGTCTGCTGGTCTTCTCAACGACGTATTTCTGCCGTTGACGTTGCAAATGGGATCAGGCGGACGGACACTCGCCGTGGCGGCGGCATCCGACAACCCGGTCTTCATGACGACGATCCGCTCCGACGCCGAAGTCACTGCAACAATGTCGTCGGTCGACAACATCGACACCCGCGTCGGTCGACTCGTCGCCGTCATCGCATTACAGCAAGAACTCAACGGCGTTTACGAACAACTCGGCACCGGGCCACTGTCCCAGTCGCTGCTTCCGCAACGAGCATCTTGATTCGTGGAGTGCCCGTGGACACCGCGGCAGCGCCCCGAGGGACGGCAAAGGACTGTCGATGACGGCGCCTGACCATAAGCGTCACCAACTCTGCCCCATTGAGTGGTACAGTCGCATCCGATGACGAAACATATATTTGTCACCGGCGGTGTTACTTCGAGCCTCGGCAAGGGGCTCACTGCGTCCTCTCTCGGCCGGCTTCTCAAACTGCGCGGGCTACGCGTGACGATGCAGAAGCTCGATCCCTACATCAACGTCGATCCCGGCACGATGAATCCCTTTCAGCATGGTGAGGTATACGTCACCGCGGACGCCGGCGAGACTGACCTCGACCTCGGCCACTATGAGCGTTTCATCGACGAGGACCTGCACCGCGAGTCGAATGCGACGACGGGTGACATCTACCGGTCGGTGATCGCAAAAGAGCGACGTGGCGAGTACCTCGGCCAAACCGTCCAGGTCATTCCGCACATCACCGACGAGATCAAATCGCGTATCTCGGCACTTGCAACCCCAGACGTCGACGTGGTCATCACCGAAGTGGGCGGCACGGTGGGCGACATCGAGATCCTGCCGTTTCTCGAGGCACTACGACAGTTCCGTCAAGATGTCGGACGTGGCAATGTTGCTTACATACATGTGACGTTGGTGCCCTACATCGGCCCATCGAATGAGCAAAAAACCAAGCCGACGCAACACTCTGTCACAGAATTGCGTTCTCGTGGGATCGTGCCCGACGTCATCGTCTGTAGATCCGATCGCCCGCTCGCAGAGCACGTCAAAGAGAAGATCTCGCGTATGTGCGATGTCGTGCCGGCGGCCGTTGTTTCTGCAGCCGACTCGAAGAACATCTATGAGATCCCGCTCGTCCTACACGATGAACGACTCGACTCATATATCTGCGAGCTGCTTCGAATCGATTCGCCCGAACCCAACCTCGACGGTTGGCGCGAGCTGTGTGATCGGTTCTCGAACGCTACGAAGACGGTCAAGATCGGGCTCGTCGGAAAATATGTCGGGCTTCCCGACGCGTACCTTTCGGTGACCGAAGCGGTTCGCCATGGTGGGATTGCTGCCGGCGTCAAACCCGAGATCGTCTGGATACCGTCAGACGAAACAGAGGGAATGCTCGCCCAAGACCGGCTTGGGGGGCTCGATGGCATTTGTGTGCCCGGCGGATTCGGTGAGCGAGGTCTCGAAGGCAAGATTCAAGCTGTGAAGTATGCGCGCGAAAACGGCATCCCGTTCCTCGGGTTGTGCCTTGGGCTCCAGTGTGCGGTGATCGACTACGCACGCAACGTCTGTGGGATGATCGGAGCGAATACGACCGAGGTCGAAGCCGACACTCCATTCCCAGTCATCGACATCATGGCGAACCAACGCGAGGTCGAAAATCTTGGCGGGACGATGCGGCTCGGCGCATATCCATGCCGCCTTCTGCCCGGAACGTTGGCCGCTCATATCTATGACGACCTCGTCGTTTACGAACGGCACCGGCATCGCTTCGAGGTCAATCCACGTTTCCGCGGTCAACTCGAAGCCGACGGCCTGACGTGCTCCGGCATTTCACCCGACAACAGGCTCGTCGAAATCATCGAACTCACAGATCACCCGTTTTTCATGGCGTCTCAATTTCACCCGGAATTCACGTCCCGTCCGAACCGGCCGAACCCGATGTTTCGCGAATTCATTGCAGCGGCCGCAGGGCAAGGCCGCCAGTGCGCGATTGGGTTTAGCGAGTCCGGCGCAAACTCAGACCGTTGAGCGATACAGGCTCGCTTGGATTCAAGCGCATCGATACCCGCAGGCTCTTGAAGGGATGGTTCGACGTCGCCGAGGTGACGATCGAGGCGCCGGACGGCACGACGTTGACGCGGCGGTCGGTGGTCCATCGAGGGGCAGTCGCTATAGCCGCAGTCGACGAGCAACGACACATCACGATGGTCCGCCAGTACCGCCCGTCGATCGACGCCGTTATCACGGAATTGCCGGCCGGGACGATCGACGTCACAAACGGACAAGCCGAGGATCCACTCGACTGCGCGCGTCGTGAACTCGCTGAAGAGGCCGGGCTCGAGGCTCAAAAACTCGAAGGCCTCGGTTCGTATTTCATGTCTCCGGGTTGCAGCGACGAAGTCTTGCACACCTTCCTTGCAACCGACCTGCGGGGCGTCGCCAAAGCGCCACAGAGCCCGGAGGAACTCTCGATGCAGATAATGAGGGTTCCACTCGATTCGGCAGTTGGAATCGCGCTCGAGTGTGGTTTCGACGCCAAGACGATCATCGGCGTCCTCTTAGCGAGGGAACGCCTCGGTCGATAGTGGGGCCGCGCTCAATTCGGAGCGAGTTCGTCCCGATGTGTGTGACATGGGTGATGTTGGATTGCACGATCGCGAAGAACGGAGGGGGCGTCAATGATCATCGGAGTCCCGCGTGAGCGCAAGGTCTGCGAGCAGAGAGTCGCCATCACTCCGGCAGGTACATACGAACTGACATCGATCGGTCACGCGGTATTGATCGAGAGCGGTGCAGGCGCCGGATCGGCATTCGCGGACCTCGAGTACGTTGACGCCGGCGCCGTCGTCGTCGCCGAGGTAGACGACGTGTTCGAACGCTCAGATCTCGTCTGTAAGGTCAAGGAACCGCTGGATGGGGAACTGAAGATGATGCGCCCCCGCCAGATTCTCTTCACGTACCTGCACATAGCGGCCTACCCCCACCTTGGACAAGCCGTACTCGAGTCGGGAATCACGGCGATCGGCTACGAGACCGTCGGTATCGAGGGAGGCCCGCTCCCGCTCCTTGCCCCGATGAGCGAAATCGCCGGGCGCATCGCCGCGCAGGCGGGCGCTCATCACCTCGAGCATGCGCACGGCGGGCGGGGCGTGCTGATGGGCGGCGTGAGCGGTGTCATGCCGGCCCAAGTCGCGATCGTCGGCGCTGGAATGGCAGGATCGAACGCGGCGAAGATCGCTGCCGGAATGCAGGCCCGTGTGACGGTTCTCGACATCGACATCGACAAGCTCCGGTCGATCGACGCCCTCGGGTTTGGTCAGATCACGACTCTCGCGTCCAACCGCTCGACACTGTGTGACGTCGTAGCAACGGCAGACTTGGTGATCGGAGCAGTCTTGGTGCCGGGCAGAGCGGCGCCGAAACTCATCACGGCCGACCACATCGCGCAGATGCGAACGGGCTCGGTCGTCGTCGACGTCGCGATCGACCAGGGTGGATGTATCGAGACGTCCCACGAAACAAGCCACGATGATCCGATATTCGTGCACGAAGGTATTGTCCACTATGCAGTCGGAAACATACCGGCCGCCGTCCCGCACACGTCTACGCAGGCGCTCACCAACGTGACACTTCCGTATCTGACCAAGATAGCGACCCTCGGAATTGGTGAAGCGGTCCGCTCTGACGCCGCGCTCGAGCGGGGCGTGCAGTTCTGCGGCGGTGAAGTGACGTCGCCTGACGTAGCGACGGCGCTTGGACGTCACGCCGTTTCGATCAACGAAATCGTTGATGACCTCTAGCATTGAGTGGTGACCAGACGACCACATGAGGCCGACATCGAGGCGCCGCAACCGCATGTGGAATTGAGGCGCCACTCGCCACCGCCGGCGCCGAGATCGTGGACATACGACGAGATCACGCCCCGTGCATCGCACCTGGTCAAGCGGTTTTTCAGGACGATTCGGCGACGCCGTCCATCGGATCGGTCGCGGCAATGGGTGGATGAGGCACTCGGCCCGGGCGAGCGAGCGCTCTTCGAAGAAATGGCGCCGTTTGACCAGCGGCACGCGATCGGGGTGGCCCGGCTGACGTACTCACTCACTAGTGACGCCCTGGCGACACGATCCGCCCTGATGCACGATGTCGGCAAACTCGACTGCCGACTCAGTCCGGTCGGTCGGTCGATCGCAACGGTATTCGCAGCCTTGTTTCCGACGACAATGAGCGCGTGGTGTGATATCGCGTGGCGCGAGGTCATGGCCACTCGCGATGGTCGCTTCGTCCCGAGCGGCTGGCGCATGCGTTTCGCGTCATATTGGCTTCATCCATGGACAGGCCGAATGATGCTCGAATCCGGTGGCGCCGATCCGGTCGTCGCCGCCTGGTCGGAACATCACCATCATCACCACGTTGCGCAAGACCTCGAGGTCTCGTGGTCGGTTGCGTGTGCGGCTTGGTGCGCCGACAACGACTGAGACGGCGACGGGCCGCATGTCGGAGTTCGGCGTGGATCAAGGATCGGTCGTTGCCGCTGCTTCGTCGTGAGCCGTCCGCATCGACTCATTCGACCGATACGCTCGGCTTGGCGGATAAGCGGCCGGGTCGTCGAAGAGAAGTGCGGCTGCCTCTGCCGGAATCTCTTCGACGGCGCTGTGTTTGCGGATGCCGAGCGAGACCGGGTCGAAGACGATCAGTTGATCGATAGGAGACAGCCGCGTCACGCGCCGTATCGTCTGGCCGATGTGACCCGCATCCCGTTTCTCGCGAGCCCCGAGAATCGGCGATGCAAAAACATCGAACGCGCCGCAGCGTATCTCGCGCAAAAGGATGCCGGCCGGATCACCCGCCCGCGTTTCGAATACCGCCTCGATGCCCTCCTCGGCGAGCACGTCGCATGCGAGTGCTAGGTTGGCGGGCGCCGTGTCGACACGGCGTTGCGCCGAAAGGGATCGACCGGACTTTCGCAATCTTGCCGGCGCGAAACCGCGGCGACCCGTCTCGACTGTCGTTACGCGTAATCGGCTGCCGCAGTGGCGAGCGACCCGCGCCGCGACGATCGCAGCGATCGCAGAACCCGGGGACGAATCGGTACCGACAAGGATGTTGCCGTACGGCGTGCTCGGGCGATTCTCGCGGTATTTCGTCATCAACATGCCGAAAACAGGTCCGTCGTTTTCCATTGTTGCGTGGGTCGCGAGCACGAGTCCTTCACGCAGGGCAGGAAGCGAAGCCTTGCCGTGATCCGGAACAACGACGAATGAGGCGCCGAGAGCGATCGCCTGTTCGAAGACGATGTCCAAAGACAGCTTCTCGACCCTGTGGAATTGGACATGTTGGCGGAGACGGATCGGAGGGTCGAGTCGCGGGATCGACCCTTCGTGGACGACAACGACGCCAACCCCGATCTGATGTGCGCGCGACACGGCATAACGGTCTACCGGCGTATCGGCGTAGCCGACAACTGCGAGTGGATGCATGTGGCGAGTCCCAGAGCAATAGGTCAGGTTCTCGTAATGTCGGCCATAAGGCCACAAAAATGAAGCGCGAATTCACCGGACCACCCGACGGTGACCCCTCATCCAATCGAACAAGTCGAGATATTTCGCAACGATTCGATCATAGAATCGCAAAGGTCAGGAGACTCGATGCCGCCGCTACGGTGTGTCGAACACGCGCATGTTGGTAGCTGTCGAACCTGTGGCCGTCGAAAAGGATGTGGCGAGTGACATGCCAAGACTCGAACTGAACGGCACATCCATCGACTATCGCGACGCCGGCGACGGGCCGGCGGTCGTTTTGCTCCACGGTTTCACCGGCAGCCGGCTCGACTGGTTCGATCACGTCGGATGGCTCTCCGAGCGGAATCGAGTTGTCACCTACGATCACCGTGGCCACGGCAGGTCGGCGCATTCCGGGCCGTACACGAGACGGCAGTTCTCCGCCGATCTGAGTACCCTCGTCGAGCATCTTGGTCTCGACGAGGTCACTCTTGTCGGGCATTCGATGGGCGGAGTCGTTGCGCAAGACTACGCCGTCTTGCACCCTGGGCGGATTCGTCGGCTCATATTGGTCGACACGTGGCCGGGGAACGCTCTCGACCTGCCGAGATCAGTCGCAAGGCTGGCCACGGCGTCGAGCTACGTCGCACGCGCTGTCGGTATGGAACGCTTGTTGCAGATTCGCGCTGGCCTCGACCGATGGTTGCCACAGACCGGAGCGGGCCGGAGCGTCGCGAACGAGCGGCCTGAGGTCCCCGTCATGATGGAAGCAAACTTTGTCGCGATGGATCCTCGCTGCTACGCAAGCGTGATGAAGATCGCAGCGGATCGCACGAGTCGCAGCGTGCTCGACGATCTGAATACGCTCGACACCGACATTCATGTCATCAGCGGCGCGGGTGACGACCTACTCCGACCGTCCTACGATGAGTATCGGCGTGATTTGATCGGAGCGAGTTTCACACTGATCGACAATGCCGGCCATGCGCCCCACATCGAGACGCCAGATGAATTCCGTTCAGTCATCGAATCGATACTGAAAGACGACGAACAGCCGAGTTCGCAGAGATTGGAGATTGAACGATGAGGTATCGAAAGCTCGGCCGGTGGGGGATGCAGGTCTCTGAGGTAGGTCTCGGATCTTGGCTCACGTACGGCGGCAGCGTCGCGAACGACACGGCGACACGGTGCATCAAACGAGCCTACGAGCTTGGTGTGAATTTCTTCGACACAGCGAATGCCTATATGCAGGGCGGCGCTGAGATCGTCGTCGGCAAGGCGTTGGCACAGATGCCCCGCGACGAGATCGTCCTCGCGACGAAAGTGTTCTTCCCGATGGGCGACAAGCCGAACCAAGGCGGACTCTCGCGCAAACACGTCTTCGAAGCGGCACATCGATCCCTGCGCCGACTACAGGTCGACTACATCGACCTGTACCAATGTCACCGCTATGACCCCGACACGCCTCTCGACGAAACCGTTTGCGCTATGAACGACCTGATCCGTCGAGGCAAGATCCTGTATTGGGGTACGTCTGGATGGACTGCCGAACAGATATCGAGTGCCGTCGAGGTCGCCGAATCCAACGGATGGAGCGCTCCGGTAAGCAACCAGCCGCAATACAACGCGCTCTGGAGGGAGATAGAGGCCGATATCTTGCCGACATCGGAACGACTCGGCCTCGGCACGGTCGTGTGGTCGCCGCTCGCAATGGGCATACTCACCGGCAAATACACATCCGTCGACAACATCCCCGACCAGAGTCGTGCGGCTACGCAGAGTCGCGGATTCATGCAAAAATATTTCAACCAGCAGGTTCTCGATGCCGTCGCGGAACTTCGCCCCGTTGCCGACGATGCCGGTGTGACGGTTGGACAGCTCGCCTTGCGTTGGATTCTGCGGCAATCGGCGGTATCGAGTGTGATCGCCGGGGCGTCGAAGCCCGAGCACGTCGAGGTGAGCGTTGCCGCGTCCGAATGCGAGATCGGACATGAAGCGATAGGCCTTGTAGATCGTATTCTCGCTCCAGTCGCAGCGAGCTAACGTCTCGTCGCGGATGCCTTGGTGGATCTGGGCCTGTTGATCATCGTGACACGAAGACGGACGGCGGGCCCCTAGTCAGTCGAGCCGTGCGAGGATTTGCTCCAGCAGAGTCTGTTGATCGTCGAAGCGTCTGTCGACTGTCTCGAAGCGATTGTCGACTGTCTCGAAGTTTTTGGCGACGTGTTCGGCGAAACGACCAAAAGCGATGTCTTGGCGCTCGAAGCGGTTGGTGAGGTTGGAGACGTTTTGGTTGAGCTCGGCCACGTCGGTTTCGATGCGTTCGCATCGTCGTCGTGTCGTGCCATCGATGAGGAACATCCGCACCGATTCGGGCACGAGTTTGGCATCGATCATTCCATTGATCTCAGCTCGGTCTTCGTCGTTGAGCGACATTTCGTTCTCCGTTTCAGGTCCAAGTCTAATTGCGGATCGATTGCTTCGGCGGGAGTAGTTTGGCGTGCGGCTCAACCGTGCTCGCTTGACGTGACCGAGTATTGCACGCATATACGACGGAAACAGATGACCTGACGCTGTAGAACAGCCTAACGGCGGTTAAGCTTCTCGAGCCCGCAACTCAAATTGTGGGTTTGAGAGGCCGGTTCGGTCGTCTCATGCCATCCCGTAGATGAAGCGATCACCACATGCCCGCACAAAACCCATATCGCCTCCCACGCACCATCGTGCCGCGCCGTTACGAGATTCACATTGAGCCCGACCTAGACGCAGGCGTCTTCGACGGCACAGTTCGTATCGACGCCGAGGTCGAAGAACCGACGAGGGTCGTCGTCCTGAATGCGGTCGACCTGGACATCACCTACGCATCGATCGAGGGGCCGGGCGGTTCGGCAATGACCTCGATCACATACGACTCCGATCTCGAGCGAGCCGCGATCGAGTTCCGGGAGGAACTGCCGGTCGATGAAGTGCGCCTGAACTTGGAGTTCAACGGAGCGCTCAGCGACAAGCTCAGTGGTTTCTATCGATCGACGTACACCAGCGCGGCGGGAACGAGCGAGTCGATCGGCGTGACCCAATTCGAAGCGACCGATGCGAGACGGGCATTCCCTTGCTTCGACGAACCCGACTTCAAGGCGGTCTTTTCGCTCGAACTCGTGATTCCGCAGGATATGTTCGCGGTCGCCAACGGCCGAATCGCCGAGTCCACACCACTCGACGACGGTCGTCGCCTAGTCCGATTCGAAGACACGATGGTCATGTCCACCTATATCGTCGCGTGGGTGATCGGACACCTCGAGCAATCGAAGACGCGCCGGTCCGGTCACACCGACATATCCGTCATCTGTCCCGTCGGCCACCTGCATCTAACCGGATTCGCGCTCGACGCGGCCGAGTCGACGCTGAGCTTTCACGAGCGCTACTACGGCATACCTTTCGACGGCGACAAACTCGACATGGTCGCGGTGCCCGACTTCGCGTTCGGCGCCATGGAGAACCACGGCTGCGTCACATACCGTGAGGCGCTGCTCTTGTTGGACGAGGCATCGGTCACGCAGTCTGAGAAGAGCCGCGTTGCCGATGTCATTGCGCACGAGCTGGCCCACATGTGGTTCGGTAACTACGTGACGATGCGCTGGTGGAACGGCATTTGGCTCAACGAAGCCTTCGCCACGTTCATGGAACTCCACGCCGTCGACGATTTTGCGCCGGCGTGGGAACGTTGGAAACAGTTCACGCTCGAACGGTCGATGGCGTTCACAGTCGACGGTCTGGTTGCGACGCGTCCGATCGAATACAAAGTCGAATCACCATCAGAAGCCGACGGCATGTTCGACGTCCTCACTTATCAAAAAGGCGCATCGGTATTGCGAATGCTCGAACAACACATAGGCGCCGAAACCTTTCGAGATGGCATACGGCGTTACTTGGCGGACCACGCTCACTCGAACACCGAGACGTCTGACCTCTGGGCGGCGCTCGAAGATGTCTCCGGGGCGGGCGTGGGAGACATGATGGACACCTGGATATACCAGGGTGGATATCCGATTATTCACGTCAGCGCCCCTTGCGACCGCCGATCCGTGACCCTTGGCCAAAGCCGGTTCCTCTATCGAGGCGAAGACGACGGTCGACGCTGGATCGTGCCGATCTCGCTGGCAATCCACTCGAAATCTGGCGTCGGCATGCGACACATCAGGCTGAATACCGACTCGGTCACGATTGAATTCGACGAACCGTTCGACTGGCTGAACGCGAACGCGGGTGGTCACGGATTCTACCGAGTCGACTACGAGTCCGATCTGGTTGAACTAATCATCGAATCCAAGAGTCGGCTCGACGCGGTCGAGAGATTTGGGCTTGTCGACGACCTCTGGGCAAATGTCTTGAGCGGGGGAGCGACGGCCGAAGAGTTCTGGCGCCTCTGTCTAGCGTTTCGAGACGAAACCCGTATCGAAGTCTGGCGCGGAATCATCGGGGGCCTGTCGTCACTATCGCGGATATTCGCCGACGACGAACTGGAACTGTACCGCGAGGGCGTCCGTGAAGTCGTTCGGCCCACCTATGAACGACTCGGCTGGGAACCAATCGAAGGCGAAACGGATCTCGACCGCGATTTGCGTGGCCTGATACTCGATACGATGGGTTCACTCGGCGCCGATGTCGATGTTCGCAAGCGTGCCGACGTCATTCACACGCGATACTTGGAGGGCGATTCCGGCCTTGACGCCGATGTCGTGGCTGCGTCGATCGCGATCCTCGCGGCGGCGGGCGACGAAGCCGACCATGTTGCTTTCGGTCGGCTGTACAGAACCGCGGACACTCCACAAGAGCGCCTGCGATATCTGTTCGCTCTCGTTGGATTCGACGACCCGCTGCTCTTTGCCGACACGCTCGCTTTGACCACGAGCGACGAGGTACGGATCCAAGATGCACCATTCCTGCTGTCGCGCGCGATGACATCGCGGGAGCGGGGCGCCGACGCGTGGCACTTCATCGCGACACGTTGGGACGACTTGGTCGAGCGGTTCGAACCGAGTTCGATCGTGAGGATGCTCGCCGGGATCCGCTCGCTTGCCGATCCGCTGCTTGCCGACGCGGTAGCTGCGTTCTTCGACGGTCTGGAACTGACGACTGGGCGCAAGACTCTCGACCAGTACCTCGAGATGCTCGAGGTGAACCGGGCTTTCCGCGAGCGCGAACGGGGACGATTCAGTCCTGATCGCGGTGTCTAGAGAACGATCGCGATCACCAGGATCGCGATTATGACGGCTGTGATCGAGGCGAAGAGCCAATCGTGGTCCGCTATCCATTCCGACGCGATCGACACCATCCTAACGAACGGAGTTGCAGCGAGGACGACGATGCCGATCGCGATCAGCAAGCTTCCCGTCTGATCGGTGAGCCGTGAAAGGTCGAGAGTCGCGTAGAAGCGATCCCCGGAGACGACATCGATGACGTAACCGGCGACCATGAGCGTCGACGCCGTGAACAGGCCCGTGTACACGATGATTCGGTTCCGGATCTTCGGCACTGGGATCTGCGATTGGAGGCGTTCGCGTTCGGGCGTAGGCATGTCGTGGTCGCACCCTTCGGGGTGCTGCCGGGGTGTCCCCGGGCTCATGTTTCGACCCCGGCAGCGTCGAGGATCAGATTGATCGCGACCAGCACCATCACCACGGCGAGAATCATACGAAGTAGGCGAGCCGGAACGTGAGGGCCGACGCGGCTCCCGACGTTCGCCCCGACGATCATGCCAATCGCGACCATTGCCGCGAGGACCGGAACGAGCAGGTCTCCTGTCAGGTAGACGGTTGCACCGACTACCGCAGAGATGCCGACCATGAAGTGCGCGGTCGTACCGGCGACCTTGTATGGAACGCCGAGCAACATGGTCATGGTCGGGATCATGACGATCCCCCCTCCGACACCGGTCAGGCCCGAGAGTACGCCCGCGATCGCCGCGATGCCGCCGCCGAGGCCGAGATGCTTGATGGTGTATGGGACGACAGAGTTGGTCGCCTGATCGACGTACGCGCCGCACAGACGTGCGTTGAGCGGTCCCGTCGACGGACCCGGTGTCGACGGTGTTTCGCTCGGCGGGTTTCGCTCGGCGACGAATATCGCGGCCGTCGCGACCAGTGCGCAACCGAAGACGTATGCTACGAAGTCGCCCGGAATTATCTTACCCAGTAGGCCGCCTACTAACGCACCGGCCGCTACGGGGGCGAGAAGAAGGATGCCGAGGCGAAAGTTGGCGACGCGATCCTCGTTGTTCGCCGACGAGACCGAGGTCGCGATGATTCCGACAAGTGAGGCGGCCACGGCCAACTTGATGTCGACGTGGAAGATGAGCACCAGCGCTGGGACGACGAATATGCCCCCGCCGATGCCGACCATGCCGCCGATTCCGCCCGCGACCAGTCCGACGACGACGAATCCGACAGCGGTGAGCACCGACACTTCCACCGCGCCAACCATATCGTATGACCGACCCGTCGCGACCGATCGGCCTGATTTCGAGACGCCCAATGAGCAGCTCAGGCAGTGTCTGGCCCATAGCCGTGAGAAAACTTGACCGAGCGGTCAAGTCGCTGATAGGGTTCTTTGCAGCAGT
>SDBV01001639.1_pt1 | contig 33692 bp, 30 predicted proteins | sample 2277081 | NCBI WGS metagenome assembly SDBV01 (sample SAMN10402039, study PRJNA504765) | marine sediment metagenome | isolation source: marine sediment core GS10_PC15, 223 cmbsf | place: Arctic Ocean: Southern Knipovich Ridge | collected 2010 | reverse complement strand
AATAAGGTTAACATAACTAGAAAAACGACTCACGCCTGGTTAGCTTCGAGTCGTTTCCTTAAATTTTTTGTTGAGCTTGCTGGGTGTCAAAACGATTCAGTCCAATAAATGCTGAATAGGGAGTTGAAATATGAAAAGGCTATTGAAGAGCTGGAGGCACAGGGAAAGGCAGTGAAGATGCTGGGTGCTGAGGTTATTGCCAAAACCCTGAAGTCCGCTGGCGTGAAGAAGGTGTTTGTCTTCCCAGGAGGTACTGTTGCTCCGCTAATAGATGCTTTGGTAGAGGCAGGGATAGATTATATCTGTCCCAGGAATGAGCAGGGTGCCGGATACGGCGCCATTGGTGCCGCCAAAGTTACCGGATTTCCTCAAGTAGTGATAGTCACTTCAGGCCCTGGCGCTACCAATGTGCTAACACCGGTTGCCGATGCCTACTATGATTCCGTTCCCTTGTTAGTATTTACCGGTCAGGTCGGCACCAAGGACATAAATTTTGAGAGAAAAGTAAGACAGACCGGGTTTCAAGAGACCGACACGGTTAGTATTTTCAAGCCGGTAACCAAAAAAGCACATATCCTGACTCTTGATGAAGATATATCAAGGGTGATTTTCGAATCCTTTATGCTGACCAAAGAAGGCAGACCGGGACCGGTTCTTATTGACTTACCGATGGATGTTCAAAGTGCTGAGGTGAAAGAAAAGCAGGCAAATGAATTCCTGCCCAATACCGTTCAGGATAACAACCACCCTAGAGATGTGGGCCGCATTTTCTCAGAGGTAAGTGAGTTAATTTCCCAGTCCAAGAGGCCATTAATCCTGGCCGGCAATGGCATTTACGCTTCAAGGTCTATTAATGAATTCCGTTCCTTTGTCGCAAAATACAATATGCCTGTAATATGCAGTCTGCCTGGTGTTGGGACTTTTCCTTCTGACCATCCCCTATACTTTAGTTTTATCGGACATACCGGGGAATACTTTGCCAATTTAGCTGCATATTATTCAGACCTTTTAATTGTTTTTGGAGCCAGGCTTGACCTGCGGCAAACCGGCTCAGAGATAGATGATTTTAAAAAGAATAAAACCATTATCCGGGTAGATATTGATGGAAACGAGCTAGAGTCTGGGAGAGTCAAAGGGGATATTAATATCAATATGGATTTGAAGCAGTTTTTTGCTGCGTTCTTGTCCGCTTCTGGGTTCCGAAAAAATCAATATTCTGAGTGGATAGATAAAATAAATGACTGGAAAAATAAATTTCATTCATCGCAATTCTCTCAAAGAGCTTCCCTGGGCATGTATGACGTAATTAGAGCCGTTGATGAAGCTACCAAAGGCAAAAGAGTAATTGTTATCTCTGGGGTAGGGCAGCATCAGCAGATGACCGCCAGACATTTTACATTTGATTTTCCAAGCCGCCGATGGTTGACTTCAGCGGGACACGGTACCATGGGCTTTGATATGCCCACGGCTATCGGTGCAATTTTGAGCGCCGAAAAGGATACGTTAGGCATTGTCTTCGCCGGGGATGGCTCCTTTCAAATGAATATTCAGGAGTTGGCGACATTAAAAGAGCACAATTTACCAATAAAAATATTCGTCCTGGACAACAGAAGGCTAGGGATGGTATCACAATTCCAGCTTCTTAATTGGGATAGTGACCCAACCACCGGCGGTAAGCAGAACCCTTCGTTTTCCAAAATTGGCCAGGCTTACGGCCTAAAAGGCTTCGACATATATCAGAAAAAGGAAATCCCAACCGTGCTGAAAGAGGTTTTCAAAGATTTATCGCCGGTAGTGGTACATTGTCATGTCGACCCTGCCGAAGATGTTTTACCAATGCTGTTGGCCGGTCAAAAAATGAACGAAATGTATCCTTTTGAGGGGGAAGAAGCGTGACCAAAAATGCGATAGTCACCGGTGGCAGTCGAGGCATTGGCAAAGCCATAGCCATAGCCTTAGCTAAAGAAGGGATAAATATGGCGCTGACCTATAATACCAATAAAGAAAAAACACTCTCTGTAGTTAGAGAAATAGAGAACAAAGGTAATAGAGCAATATGTATACAGCTTGACCAGAGGAGTAGAGAGAATATTCGCCGAGTTATTGAAGAGGTGCATAAAAATCTTGGTACGGTGAATATCCTGGTAAATAATGCCGCCATCGCTCAGGAGAAAACATTTGAAACAATTGCTGACGAGGACTGGGACGATATGATGGCAGTTAATCTCCGCGGCCCCTTTATTCTTTGTCAAAAGGTAATACCTGACATGATAGAACAGGGTTGGGGAAGAATTATTAACATTTCCTCCATAGGTGGTCAGTGGGGGGGGGTAAATCAGGTTCACTATGCGGCCGCCAAAGCCGGCCTGATTAATCTAACCAAATCACTAGCTCGCATTTATAGCAAGCATGGAATTACTTCCAATGCGATTTCACCGGGATTAGTTGATACCGACATGGCTGCCGGAGAACTAACCACTCCAGCCGGAAAGGAAAAAGTCAGCAACATTCCTATAGGAAGAATAGCAACCACTGAAGATGTTGCGTCTACCGCTGTCTTTCTCGCCTCAGATGAGGCAAGCTACATCACCGGTCAAACTATAAATGTGAATGGTGGTTTGTATTTTTGATAGGGAGTTTTTATAATCATGCCCAAAACCTTAATGCTCATTGGCGCCGGGATTGAGCAAGTTCCGGGCATAAAGCTTGCCAAGGAAATGGGATTAACGGTGGTGGCCACTGATATGAACCGTGAAGCCCCGGGATTCGAATTTGCCGATGACCATATAGTTGCCAGCACCTATGATGTGGAAAAAACAGTCGCCCTTGCCTCAAAATACAATAAGAAAAACAGAATAGACGGAGTGATGACCGTTGGTGCCGATATCCCTCTAACTGTAGCTGCTGTAGCTCATGAATTAGGGCTTCCCGGGATTTCCCTGGAAACAGCCAGACTGGCGGCTGATAAATTAGCCATGAAGGAGAGGTTTCAACGGGATGGAATATCTATACCATGGTTCAAAGCGATAACCACTCTCCAGGAGCTAAAAGAAGCAGTTAAAGATAGAGGATACCCATTGGTAATCAAGCCTATCGATAGCCGGGGTGCCCGAGGGGTGCTAAGATTAACTGAGAGTATTGACTTAGTGTGGGCATATGAGACAGCCAGAGCATACTCCCCCAGCGGCCGGGTAATGGTAGAGGAATTTCTAACCGGACCTCAGGTTAGCACCGAGTCCATTGTATATGATGGGGAGGTATTCACTCCTGGGTTCTCAGATAGAAACTATGAATTTCTAGAGAGATTCTCTCCTTACATCATTGAAAATGGGGGGGGGTTACCTTCTTTTTTGCCCTCAGAACAGCAGGAGGAGGTTTGTCGATTGGTAGCCAAGGCAGCTAAGTCTATGGGTATTAAGCGAGGTGTGGCTAAAGGAGACATTGTGGTTACCGAAGATAGCCCTAAGGTTATCGAGATAGCGGCGAGGTTAAGTGGTGGCTGGTTTTGCACTGATGAAATACCTTTGTCTACCGGAGTGAATATCGTTAAAACAATGATGCAGATTTCCCTTGGTGAAGAACCTGACCTTGACGACCTGCTCCCAAAGTACCACCGAGGGGTAGCCTTAAGGTATTTATTTCCTCCTCCAGGCAGAGTAAAATCGATATCTGGAATAGATATCGTGGAGAGGATTGATTGGGTCAAGAAAATGGGAATTTTTATAAAGCCTGGCGATGTAATCGAGCCAGTAACGGACCATACCAAAAGAGCCGGATTTGTGATAACGATTGGGGAAACGAGGGAAATGACAGTTCGCCGGGCAGAAGAGGCAATCCAGATGATAAAGATTGATATAGATAATCCATCAAGGCTTTCATAAGTATGAATAAACTCTTTCTCTATACAGTATTTCATGGAAACCTCGGTTTCTCTTCGATTCCGAAAGAGCAGTACTCACCGGTTATAGACCGCTGCTTCTGGCCAATTGTTGACCTGCTCAGCCAGCACCCGAATATTAAACTCGGTTTTGAATTCCCTTCAGATACCCTGGAAATTATTAGCCGAGAAGACCCACTGCTAATCAGGACCCTCGCCGATTGCTGGGATAAGGGGCAGTGTGAACTTATCGGCTCCGGGTATGCTCAGACCATCTTCCCCTTGCTCCCGGCCAGTGCCAATGCCAGAAACCTGGCTTATGGCCATGAAGATTACCGCAGACTACTGGGCAAAACGCCAATTACCGCCTATGCCAATGAACAGGTATACTCCAGCGGCATGCTAAAACTCTACCATGATAGTGGTTATGAGAACCTGATAATAGATTGGGATAACATCTCCGCTTATAATCCTTATCCCGAAAGTTACCGCTATGGAACGCAATGGGCAGTGGGGCAGGATGGAACGAGAATGACAGTGGTCTGGAATTCATCTATCGCCTTTCAAAAATTCCAGAGGTTTGCCCATGGTGAAACGAGCCTGGAAGACTACCTTGATTACCTCCAATCTCACTACTCCGAAACGGAAGATAGGGCATTTCTGCTCTATGGCTCAGACTGGGAGATTTTCGATTATCGACCCGGCAGCCACGATATGGCTTATTCCGAGACCGGTACAGGGGTAGAAGTGGGGCGGATTGATTTACTTCTCAGCCACCTGGACAAAGACGAAAGGTTTGAGCTGATTACCCCTTCCGAGGTGGCAAGGCTGTTTCCGCCTCGGAAAGAGATAAGGTTGGAATCTCCCGAGTATCCCATACCCTGTAAAAAGCAGGAGAAATATAATGTTACCCGCTGGGCGGTCTGCGGCCGAGATAACATTAAGCTCAATACTCAATGCTTCCAGCTTTTCCGTAATATCACCGAAATAGAATCACTGGCGAGCTTCAGGCACGGTGGCCATCCTGACGAGACGGTAGACGAGCTATGGAGAGAGCTAATTTATCTGTGGGGTAGCGATTTTAGAACCTATACCACCGATGAAAAGTATCTCGTCTTCCGAAACAAAATGGGAAGGACACTGAGCAGGTCAGAGGAAGTTATCAACCAGCTTACCAATCTGGTGCCAGTGGACAAGGATTTTGCTCTGTTTAACCCGAGCAATAACGAATGGAAAGGGACCCCATTGGCTCTAGCAGTGCATTTTCAGCCGGGGGAAATGAAAGGGCATATTCAGCTTTGGCTCGACGGTGAGGAGATAGTGACACAGGAGGAGGACACCGAGACCTATAGAGATGGCAGCCTTCGAAAGGTAACACTGGTTATTAAGCCATTCCTGGGAGCTCGCTCTATCGCCCAGGGGAAGCTAATAGCTCGCCCTACCCCAAAATCCGCGCCGGATGACATTCTCCCTGGAGAAAATTTCATTGAGACACCCTCGGTAAAGGTCTACCTGTCAAAGTTGAGAGGCGGAGCCATAAAAGAACTTTTCTTTCCTCAGGTCTCTGAGCATTGCCTGGTACGAACACTGCCCCATGGCTATTTCAAGAATATCAAACTGGGCGCCGATTTCTATTCAGCCAATATGATAGCTCTTAGCCGTTCCTCTAGCGAACAAATCACCGACCTTACCAGGACCGAGCTAATATTTCCCCCAAGACCGGCTAACTTCCCCATTAGAATCCCTGTTTGCTGCCGCACCGAAAGCCCATTAGGGCAGCTATGGAAAACATTCTATGTTTACCGGGATGAGCCTCGCCTGGATGTAGAGTATCACTTTCGTCTAAAGGACTTCAGACCATTATCCTTCAGATTGGGGATAATGACCATTAATCCTGAGGCTTTCGATTGGGACACTCTGAGGTATTCCACCATAAATGGTGGCTATACGCCGGAGACATTCTATTTAAAGGGCAGAAACGTGACCCAGGATGAGGCGGTTAGCTTGAGCGTCTCGACACACCATTGCCTGGGCGCTACCGAGGGTTGGGTGGATATCTCTGATGAAGAAAAGGGGGTGGCGGTCATCACCAACAAATCCCAGCTTTATTCAGTCCCCTTAGTTCACTACGAAGAGATTGACGGCACCTATTTTCTGCGGGTATACACTTCGATAGGGGAAGCAGATGATACCAGTGAAATATTCTGGCGGGGTCATAACAGAATCAATATCACCTACCTAGGACATGGCAAGAATTTAGACAAAGTTCGAGTGGAAAGTACTTGCATTAACAGCGGATTAGTTATTATCTGGAGGAAGATGAGATAGGCAGCCCTGTTGACACTGTAGCCCGTAACTAGCGGGGTAGAACATAATAAAAGGCATCCTTTAATTAAAATTAAAGAGAGTTCCTGACTTGTTATAATTCGTAGGGGTTAGCATGACACAAGCCAAGAAAAATAAAACACAGGGCCATCTAAAGCTAGCCGTAATCTGGTTTTTCCTTAAACCATATAAATTGCATATTGCAGTGTTATTTATTTTGGCTTTACTGGTCGGTGGTTTAGAAGCTATCAATATAGCGGCAATTTTTCCAATACTCAGTGCTGCCTTTAATACCGGGGCTGAACAAAGCAATTTTGTCTTTTCGATACTCAGTGCTATAGCCAACCTATTACCGGTAAGAGATGAGTTCATAGCCTATTGTATAGTTTTTTTGGTTATTGCCGTTTTAACCTTTGTTGCCAAATTAATTTTTGTAAAGTTCAGAGTAAATCTTAGTACAAATTTAGTAGCCAAGAACCAGAGCGAAGTTTTTAATAAGTATATCAGCGCTGATTATCAATACTTCCTTGACCATAAACAGGGAGAGTTAATATACAATGTTGCCGGAGCCCCACAACAAATCTCAATCTTAATAACCGCAGTTACTCAATTAACATCGCAAGCGATATTACTCGCCTCAATACTTCTTCTTTTGCTTTCATTGTCTTGGCAAGGAACGCTAGCAGTGTTACTGGTAGGAATAGGGTACTACTACTTTAACCGATATCTTGGCGAAATAATTTCATATCAAGCAACAAAAGGTGAGATAGAAGCACTCAGGGAAAGCAATGTAATACTTAATGAGGCTATTAGTGGCATCAAGCAGGTAAAGGTTTTTGTAACTGGGGCAAGCTGGATAGATAGATTTACTAACACTGTGAAGGAACGTTGGTATCATTATAGGAAACGCACTATATGGCAAGAAATTCCTCCTTTCATCCTTATGCTACTCTTGTATCTTTCGGTAGGCATAATAGCATTACTAATTAAAATAATAGCCCCCGCTACTTTTACCCAACTAATCCCTACTTTTGGAACATTTGCCTTCGCCATTTTTAGGGTGTTCCCCATCATGGGTATCGTGGGTAACCAATTAATGAGTATCTTGGGAGCACTCCCTAATTGTGAAGTAGTTTACTCTATACAAAATGACAAAATCACTCACATTGAGGATGGCAAGAAAGAATTAACCTCATTCAAATCTAATATACAATTTAATAATGTCTCTTTTGCCTATAAAGGACGCTCAAAGGTCATAAAAGATATTTCGGTCACTTTCGAAAAGGGCAAAACTACAGCTATTGTTGGTCGCTCAGGAACAGGAAAAACGACGATTATAAATTTGCTACTTCGTTTATTCGAGCCTGACAGGGGTGAAATAAGAATTGATGGTTTGAACATAAAGGAATATAGATTATCATCCTGGTTAAATAAGATAGGTGTTGTCAGCCAGGATACGTTCATCTTTAACGATTCTACTGAAAATAATATTACCTTCCGCTCAGACAGATATTCACGTGAAGAGGTTATCAAAGCTGCTCAACACGCCGACGCCCATAACTTCATTGCTGAACTACCGGAAGGCTACGATACCATTGTAGGAGATAAAGGGATGAGATTATCCGGCGGACAAAGGCAGAGAATTGCTATTGCCAGAGCAATAGTAAGAGAACCCGAAATATTGATTTTTGATGAAGCCACCAATGCTCTTGATAATATATCTGAGGTATTAGTCCAGGACGCTATTAATAAAATATCAAAAGACCATACCGTAATTGTTGTTGCCCATCGTCTTTCAACGATAATTAATGCTGATAAAATACTAGTATTAGAAAATGAACGGATCGTAGAAGAAGGGACACACAAGGAATTATTGGCAAACAGAGGAGCATACTGGAACTTATATAAAAGTGAAGCTCCCTGAAATTTTACAGGCAGTGTCAGCACATAACTTATTGTGCCAAAGTTGCTTAGGGCAGATATTAACAAGCACAGGTAGTTAATTTTTGAAAAGGGGACAGGGATAAAAAATATTGATTTTAATCAGCTAGACATCCTACAGGGTGGAAGTTTCTCTTATAAGGAGCTTTTACCTCAACTAGCTCAGTTGCTGGAAGCAGGAAAGGTAGCCAGACTGCTTCTTCTAATAGATATTGAGCCAAATGAAAGGCTTAGCAGATTGCTTGTCTCTCTTTCGGAAGCCTTTCTATCTTCCAAACAAGAGCTCACCGTCGTCTGCTTCATGTCAAGGTATCTGAATAAGATCCGAGTGTCATTATCGCCCGATACCACAATAATATATGCCAAGGATTATTTATCAGCAGACGAACTGCAGGAGATAGACAGGCAAGCATATGGGTGGATTAGGAATTGGTATCGTCTTGAGTGCCTCTCAGAATATAAATCCTCCTTGCATTACCGCGATATCCCGTTGGGCAGCCTGGTGGAGTATGATTTTAGCCACTTCCTGCCTCAACTCCTCAAGAAGGTGAAGGCTGCCAGGACAATTTTGTCTCAGGAGCAGCCTTCTATGGTGCTGCTCTTTACTGCAGATGTCGACTTGGAAAAGGCAGTAAGATTTGTAGGAGAGGCTGTGAATTGCCCGGTAATAACTAGTAAATATGGGAGGGTAAATGCTCCGCATTCTTATTTCCTAATTATTCAGAAGATTGCTCGTGTTATTGGGCTTGCCTTCGATACATTTGTATTCCTACGAGATTGGGTTGGCTCTAAACTCCACCGGAAAGACCGAGAAAAGAAGCTAATCTTATTTGAAAATTACGATAGATTATACCCCATCCTTGATGCTATAAGAGAAAAGGGTGATAAACGGGTAATGATACTGGGGAGTGAGGGGGGCACCCTGAACCGGTTAGCTGCCTGGCGTATTAAGAGACTCTACCGGGCTTTGCTCTATCATCTGAGTCCAAAAGCTATGAAGCAGGTGAGAAAGGCAAGGCAACAGGTGACTGGGGCATGGGAGAGTATTCGGAATAATAGGGATTTCCATCAATTCTTTGATTATGAGGGGCTAAACCTATGGCCACTTGTGGAAAGTAAATTTGCTTTTGTCTTTAAATCCCTTTTTCCACAGACAATAGGTGTAATTGAGTCAGTAAACCAGGGGCTTGCCTTCTATCAACCAAGCATTGTCGTTCTCAATACTGATGTTTTACCTCATGGGCGGGCTATCTGTGCTGTAGCCAAGCGACTGGGCATACCTACCCTACTGGTTCAACATGGAGTTTATGGAGGATACCTTGGTGGATACGATATTATAACTGCCGATAAGGTTGCCGCCTGGGGCAAATCCCAGGTAGACTCGTATGTTGCTCTGGGCAATGATAGCTCTAAGGTAGAGGTGGTGGGGGGTTACCTTTTTGACAAACTTTATCACAGGTCAAAACAGAAGGCAAGAGAAGGCAGCGCCAAGGAAAGAATCTGCCGACAGCTTAACTTAGATTCCCAAAAGGGTGTATTTACCTTCGCTACTACGGATACACCACAAAAAGGAGGATTCCTTAGTGCTCACCAAGCAGAAGACAATAGGGAGGTGATGTTCCGACCGGTTATTGAGGCAATGAGAGAATTTCCTCAGAAGCAACTGGTGGTCAAGCTCCATCCCATGGAGGATGAAGATATCTATCACAAGGTACTCAAGGAGATGGCTTGGGCAGAAAAGCAAACTAGAGTGGTCAAACAGATAGACCTTCACGACCTGATTGATGCCAGCGAGATGATTATAATGCCGCCATCAACAGTAGCCTTGGAGGCTATTATTCTGGGTAAGCCCGTGGCCATTATCCGACTTAGAAAGGGAGAGCATGGTACCTTATATACCCAATATCCTGCCCTGAATGTCTGGCGGAGGGAGGATATTGTGCCGGCAATCAAATCATTATTAGATGACCCCGAGCTCAGACAGACCTTGGTGAAAAAGAGAGTAAAGTTCCTCTCCAAAGATGGTGAATACCTGGTAGATGGAAAATCGACCGAGAGGATAATAAACCTTATTGATAGTATGAGTAGGCAAGAGGAAGGAGTAGAATAAACCAGTGTCACCTTATGATCATTCCCCTGGGCAGCTTAATCCATTTGAAGAACTTTATACAAACTTGTTTCGGGACAACCCGGGAACTTCCGCCGGTTTAGCCAGGAATGAAGCCGGGTCAGCCTTCTTACAAAATCATGGGCTTTTGTTAGATGTAGGATGTGGAGTGGGTGACCTCTTTGATGTAATTAAAGACCAATATGATGAAGTCCATGGGGTCGATATCATTCAGGAGGCGGTGGATTTATGTATTGAGAAAGGCATGCAAGCGAAGCGTGTAGATTTAAATGTTGAAGGCCTGCCTTATGAAGATGGTAAGTTCGATTCTGTAGCCTGTTTCGACTTTATTGAGCATATCGTTAGCCCCGTGAGGCTAATGAAGGAGATATGGAGAGTTCTAAAATGGAATGGGGAAGTAGTCATAATTACACCAAATATACGGAGTATTTGGCCTATACTGAAATTAATCTTTAAGGGGAAATCGCCAAAGACATCCAGCGTCAAATTCGAGCCCTATGATGGTGGGCATATTCACTATTTTACATCAAGGGATATTGTGGAGATATTACTAATGCAAAGGTTCGACAACATTTCGACTTTTGGCTGGGGCAAGGTGTTATCACGACTAAATTGGCTACCTACTAAGTTTCTACTGGGACCAACTATTGATAGAGAGTTTTTGCATGGTGGAATTATTGTACGCGCAGAGAAGGCTAAGAGATGAGTGTGAGTGGAATTTCAGGTATAGACAGCCTGGCTGCGCAATGAAAGAGCTATTTGGGCTCACCTAGATAGCAAGATTGGATTGCGGAGAGTTGATTAAAAGGCAAGATGCTACAGAGGGTAGGATACGGCTGTGCATGGTTTCACTCGCCTTCTATCCAGCCTATAGTGGGGCGGGCATCCAGGCCTGGCGGTTATGCCAGAAACTAATCCAAAAGGGCGTTCAGATAAATGTCTTGGCCGAAAACACAGATAAAAGTATACAAAGCGAGACTATCGGCGAAATACCGGTATGGAGATTACCAGAGCGGGGGCATGGGAGGATAGGTGCGCTCTCGTTTGCCTTAAGAATGTTTCGTTTCCTGATAAAAGAGCGTGGTAACTATGACCTGCTTCATATCCACGGAGCGTACTGGTATAGCCAGGTAGTAATTCTGGCCTGTAAATTACTGCGCAAAAAAAGTATCGTGAAAATGTCTATGCTAGGGGATGATGACCCGCTTAGCATCAGGGATAAGCAACTTTTTGGCAGGTTGGGATTTAGGCTATTAGGTCTAGCAGATAGAATCATCAGCACCAGCCGGGAGTTGAGTGATAGCTACCACAGGTCTATGCTGCCAATAGACAAATTGATGGAAATCCCCAACGGTGTGGATATTGAGCAATTTGGCCCCGTGTCCAGCCAAGAGAAGAGGAAAATCAGAAAGAACTTAGGCTTGCCGCTGGATGGGATTATTGTAACCTTTACAGGTGAGATTTGTTATCGTAAGGGCATCGACCTGCTGATTAGGGCCTGGGATGAGGTAGCGCGAGAGTATCCCTCAGCCAGGCTACTGCTCGTTGGCCCCAATAATGATAACCTTGAGGACCCGTATGTCCGAAGCCTTCACCATCAAATCAATGAACTTAACCTGGCGGATAAAGTTCTCTTTACTGGGCGGGTCAATAACATCAATCAGTATCTACAGTCCTCAGATGTGTTTGCTTTCCCATCACGCCGAGAGGGAATGCCCAACGCTGTTCTTGAGGCGATGGGCTGTAGGCTGCCCTGCGTGGCGATGGAAACAAGCTGTGTTTCAGATATTATTACTGATGGGGTAAACGGGTTAATCTTTGAGAGTGAAAATAGTCAGCAGTTGGCCCAACATATTTTACATTTGATTAGGGAGCCAGCCTTCAGGCACCAGTTAGGTAATGCGGCTTGGAAGACAATAGTTAACAAATTCTCCCTTGACTCTGTTTCAGAGCGATACTTGAAACTTTATGAGGAGCTCTTAAGCCCAGCTACTGCCTCCTCCTGAAAAAACTAATAACCATGGCGAAGCCTCACCCAATTTGCCGTGAGTCAAGCCCTTGCGCTAAGGCGGTATTTGGTTTCCAATCCAATTCTCCTCTGGCCTTATCAATATTTGCCCAGGTATACTCGGCACCTCCGCTTTGGGGATGAGCATGGATGAGCTTTTTGACATTTGAATTAAGACAAGCTTGTAGGATATTTAGTATCCCGGTGGCATTAACTTCGTGGGGCTTTAGCGGATTTTCTATTGATGTCCTAACTCCAGGCTGAGCAGCATAGTGGAAGACGTACTCCATATCCTGACCTATTACTTCATTAACAAGTTTTTACTCTCGAATGTCTCCCTCTATCAGCTTGAATTTTTTGCTGGCTAGGAAAGGCTCAATATTATCTCTTTTTAGGTGTGGGGCGTAGTAAGAGTCAAAATCATCCAGGCAAATGACTTGGTAACCTTGCCCTAACAGCCGTTCGCAGATATGACTTCCTATAAATCCGGCACCTCCAGTGACCAATACGCTCATTACCAGCAGACCCCTTCATATATTCTTGCCTCTCTTGCCTTTAATACTCTTCTGCCATCAATAACAATTTTACCTTTGTAATCCAGGTTACTGAATTCCTCCCATTCGGTAATGATGATAATGGCATCACACTTTAAAACCTCTTGTTTAGTCACATACTGTATCTGAGGAAATAGTCTCTTAAAGTTCTCTGCCGCCAGAGGGTCATAAGCCTTGACTACGGCGCCTTCTGCCAGTAGAGTCTGGACAATTCTTATTGCCCTAGAGTCTCTCACATCGTCAGTCTCTGGCTTAAATGCCAATCCTAAAAGCCCTATGGTTGCATCTTTTAAGGGAATATGCTTCTTGAGCAATTCCACAGGTATCAATGCTTGTCGATCATTGAGGCGTAGAACTTCCCTGAGGAATCTTGGCTCATATCCTTGTTTGCGGGAACTCGCTACTAGTGCTCTAAGGTCCTTAGGAAGGCACGAACCACCGAAACCGATGCCAGCGTTCAGAAACTTACTTCCAATTCTTTCGTCAAACCCCATTCCTTTCGCTACCTCGTAGGTATCTATGCCAAGCTGCTTGCAGATATTGCCGATTTCATTAATAAAAGTTATCTTCGTTGCTAGGAACGTGTTGGACGCGAGCTTCATCATCTCTGCAGTCTTCAAACCAGTTCGTAAAATAGGAGCATTGAATTTGTTACAAAGATTTACTAGCATATCCCCAGACCTCTTATCGTATTCTCCAATAATCACTCGCACCGGGTGCATGAAGTCGTAAACTGCCTTTCCCTCTCTTAGAAATTCGGGTGACATGCAAATGCCAAAATCTCCGCCCACCTTTTTACCTGACCGCTCTAGGGTAGGAATGAGAAGCTCCTCGGTTGTGCCGGGAACCAGTGTGCTCTTTACCACAACTAGACAGTAATCCTTCTTATCTGTCAGTACTCTAGCGATTTGTTCTGTCGCCTTCGTTATATACCTCAAAGACATATTGCCGCTCTTGTTTATAGGTGTACCTACACATAGGAAAATCATATCTGTGTCTATGATGCGATGGTAGTCTGAGGTCGCTTCAATATGAACTTGGTTTAGGAGCTCGTTAAGTCCTTCTTCGTAAATAGGGGATATTCTATTGTTTATCGCCTCTACTTTTTCCTTATCAATATCTACCAGGGTAACGTCGTTACCTAATTGAGCAAAGCAGGCTCCAGTTATAAGGCCCACATAGCCTGATCCAATTATTGAGATTCGCATTGAGTGCTCCAATTTCTTAGGCTTCTCTCGCCCTGAGCAACGTGTCTATTCGTTCTGGCATTGTCTGATCGCGGGTTTTTTCCCGGCCTCCACGTTGCCAAACCTGGCTTTTCCAGGAAAAGTACATTATCAAGCTCAATCATTATCCTGTCGGTCTGCCCGGCATGGGTTCCTGAGCCAATGCCTAAATATATATGGGTCTGAGAAAGTTCAAGGCCTACAGAGAATATCTTTAACATCTTGTAGTCATAGTGCGGACCAGTGTAAACTAAAATGGACTCAACTGAGCTTCCATCTAAGAGACATTGCGTTTCTTTAATTATCCACTTTAAGGGGGAAATCTTCATGAAACTTGGCCTGGCTACACAAACTAAAATGATTTTCATAACAGAGTTTCTGTAAGCACAGTATAGGAATCGGTTCATATATCATTAGTTTCACCATGATGAGCGGTATGTTTAATCCAAGAACTTTAAAGCCGCCTGCGAGAAACTAAAAGCTAGAGGTAATCCAACATAGCAAAGACCTACAACACCAACAACAGAAGCTGCCTTTTTTAACTTTCGCTCCAAGTCTGCCATAGTATGTTATTCTAGTATTTCCTCTGATTTAGGAGTATCTTATTAAGGGATTATAATGTTTGTGTTTAAGTCTGATTATACCTCAACATTGGGTTATAGTAAATGAGGTTTAAGTTATTGAGAATCGGGATTAATAATGATCTCATACTCATAAATCTACTGGTTATTGTTTTGACTGCGGTCATTGTTTTTTCCCCGTTCAATACACTGCGCTTTGTTTTGGGATTACCCTTTCTCCTGTTCCTTCCAGGTTATACATTAATAGCAGCCCTATTCACCAAGAAAGCAGGAATAGATGGTATTGAGAGAGTTATACTGAGCTTAGGTACGAGCATTATGGCAGTAGCCGTTATAGGATTACTTCTAAACTATACACCATGGGGGATAAAGGTAGACTCAATTCTTTATTCTCTTATGGCGTTCATATTCATTACCTCGGTTATTGCCTGGTTGCGACGGAAGCGACTTCCCAGATCAGAGCGCTTTGGTATTGGGTTTGGGATAATGGTGCCAGGTCTTGGCGGTGGAGCCTGGGACAAGGCGCTTTCTATCATACTAGGACTCACTATTCTCGGTGCCTTAGGCACTCTAGGTTATGCTGTAATAAATCCCAAGGTAGGCGAAAGATTCACCGAGTTTTACATCCTCGCGCCTGATGGTAAGATCGCAGGTTACCCCAAAGAGCTTTTGGTGGGGAAGGAGGCTAAGGTAATAGTGGGTGTGATAAACCGGGAACATGAGAGGGTAAGCTACCGCATCGAGGTAAAGATGGATGAGAGGAAGGGAAGTGAGATCGGCCCACTTGTACTAGAGCACGATGAAGAATGGGAGGGACAAGTAAGCTTTGTCCCAGATATTGCGGGAGATAATCAGAAGTTAGAATTTACATTGTATAAAAACGGGCAAGACGAGCCTTGGTTGGCGCCGCTTCGCCTATGGGTTAATGTAAAGGAGCGCAAATGAAAGTATTGGTTACAGGAGGAGCAGGTTTCGTTGGTTAGCATATAGTTGATGCATTGCTCAAGGTCAACAGGTAATTATATTAGGATTAGGATAAGTGTGCCACCGGGGAGACTCTACTGGATAGCCGAGTGGGGGGTGGCACATAATTTTTTCTTTCAAGCTGTTTTCGTACCTCTCGTGGTAAAGCAATGGAGCTATCTGTTACATCCGGGAGAGCCGCTTTGTTATAAAAAGTTTCCTTGCCATGCCTGAATATCCCTGAAGCAACCTTTCAGTTTTTTTCACTAAGCCTCGAGAAACGAGATAAAAATTACTCAGCATGAAAGCGATCGTTTATCAAAAGACATTTACCGGTCATCAAACGTGAGCATGGTCAACTCGACCGGTCATATTCTATGTTCTCTGTAATGCTTTGCCTCCTCTAGAAATTATACTTGGAATTCTCTGTACCACCTTAAGCTCCTAAGAGTTCATTTATTTCCATTATCAACTCCCTTTCTCTTCTTTCTAAGGGGAACATATTTTTGATTCTCTGTCTTGCCTCTTTCGCTTTGTCACAATTCAAGGCTTTTCTAATTGCCTCAACAGTGGCTGCTACATCCCCATAAGGAGCGTAGAATCCAGTATTGCCTATTGCTCTCGGGATTCCGGCAACCTTTGTTCCCACGGGCACGCACTGGCAGAGCATAGCTTCGCATAGTGCGTTGGGCAGCCCTTCATAACGGGAAAGTTGACAGTATACCTTCGCCCGGCTATACCACTGGGGAAGCTCCTCATTGGGAATAAAACCGGGAAATTCTACATTTGGTGACGCTAGTGATTTAAGGTATTGCATGTCTTGGTCAGAGTAGGGGCCGACTAAAATAAATTTTACATCGGGCAGATACTTGGCTGCCTCAACAAAGGTATCAAGCCCCTTTATTTGAATCCTGCCCTCCCCACCTACGCTTATCACTAAATCTTCCTTCTGCCCGCTAAATTTCCAAACTTCCGGGTCATAGCCAGTCGGGACAGTCCTAATGTTTTTCCCGCTCACCTTGGCTTTTCCAATGGCACTCTCTTTTAGCGATTCATCTACAGTTAGAACCTTGTCGGCGTGTTGCAATACGAACTTAGTAACTCTGCTCCAGAACGGGCTTTTAGGAGCTCCATAATCTACTAGCTCAGGCACATCGCATACTTCATAGCCGCCGACAATAACAATGGACTTTTTGACCAATATTTTTGAAAACAAAACTGCGGCAAAAGCAGCACCGCCAGCAAACCAGGTGAAGGTTAGGTCTGCCCATAATGTCCCTTTAAGGATTTTGAGGATAATCAGAATCCTTCTAATCAACTTTATATTCTTAGGGCTGGTACGAATTGTTCTTATGTCAAAATGATTTTTTAGTATCTCCAGGTCTCTTTGAAGAAAGAGATGCTCTTCTGGAATTGCCAGTATCTTCCTCTTAGCCACTCTAATTCTTGTTACCTCTTTTTATGGCTTTTTTGCCTCAACATAAAGGCTGTGCTCGGGTCTGTTATCCAAGCGGTCAATATCAGGAACCTCCCCCTCTCTATATCGCCTCCTTTTTATATCAACAAAACCGGAGTCCTTTAGCAGCTCGGCTAAGGAAATTCGGTCATACATCCATTTATGTTCCCCCCCTACCCCAAATACTTTTAAGCTCAATGGTACCTTATCTCCTCTCTCAAGGCTTCCCAAGGATTTCAACAGCTTTTCAGAGGGAAGATAGTCACTATTCTGAAAATTCTCAACCCCCCTAATATAATCCCGAACCATGGTCTCAAGATCTGGGGTTGATAATCTGATGACCCCTCCCCGTTTGAGTACACTGAAACATTGCTGCATAAGTTTTATTGCCTCAGCTTTGCTGAGATGCTCTATAAAGTGTGATGAGTATATGAAGTCAATAGAGTTATCAGTAAAGGGCAATCTTTTTCTGGCGTCACGCACAATAATGCTATTGATGTGTGCAGACCATGGTATTTCGTAGTATCTCTTTGGTAAAACGCCAATTCTAAAGAGGAATTGGCGTAACCACGGGCGCTTTGTTAATCTCGCGTTGAGTGAATTATCTATGTTTATCCAGTCATCCAGGCACGAAGCGCCTGACCCTAAATTGAGTTTTACTGGCTTTGCATGTCTCTTGTCGTTTTTATCATCCATACTTATTCCACCAGCTCAATGAATTGTCTGGCTATAATTTTCCAGCTAAGCTTCTCTTCTATCAATTTGCGGCCGTTATCTCCCATTTCCTTTCTAAGTTTGGGGTCCAGCAGCTTTTTCACCTGTTGAGCGAGGTTTGAGGGATTAAACCCCCGGTATCTTAACTGGTTATCAATATATGTCATCTCATTTATGTTCGGGCTATCGCTGACTATTATGGGCAGGCTAGAGGCCAGCGCCTCAAACATACTGATAGAAGCTCCCGCCGGCCAGACGGCAACATCGGCTGCTGAGTAGAATTTATAAAGCTCCTTGTTAGGCACGGCATCGTGCCAGATAAATTTGCCTTCCAGGTTCTTGGTTTTTATATCCTGCCGCAGCTCTTCGATATAGGTTTTGGAGCCACTGCCCACGAGCAGCACTTTTAGCTGCTTGCTATCCCCCAATAGTTTCACCGCTTCAATCAAAATGGGCAGTCTCTTTTCCGGGATAATTTTGCCGGTGTAAATGAATACTACGTCGCTTTCGCTAATGGATAACTTGCTCCTTATCTCCCGGCGCGCGGCGGCATCAAGCCTGAAGAGGGTATCATCAGCCCCCATGGAAATCACCGTTATGCGCTCCAGGGGAATACCGTACCTCTTGTTCATAAACAATTTAGACGGTTCGCCAACACCAACCAGAGCATCGGCGTTTTCCTGAATAGAGTGGGAGAAAGTCCACTTGAAGAGGGGATACAGGAGTCTCAATATACTTTGGCTGTTGTCAAATGTCATGTGGTCATCGTATATCAACTTGAAATTTCCTAGTTTCTTTTTTAGCCTGGCGATTCTTATAGCGGTGAAGCTGACAATACCGTGCACAATAACTATATCTGGCTTCAACTCCTGAATCTTCCTTTCCAGACCACGCACCCAGATAGCATGAGGTAACTCAAAGAGAGTCTTCAGTCTCCATACTCTAATTCCTTCCTCGATAAAGAAACCGGGCTCCTTTATTCTAGCACCGAGCAGACTCTTATTTTCAGAATATATTAGAGGACTGTAGCGGTCTGAGGTTACCACGTAGACCTCATGCCCCAATTTGGATTGCTCACGAGGCAAAAATGTCTCCTGATACCCGATAACTGGGTAAAAGTAGTACGAGACATGGACAATCCTCACTTCGTCTCCTTTCTATTCCCTGGGCATCCTCTTCGGCATGTCACAGACCTGCCGCAAGCATATGCTTCTATTTAAGCCACCGAGGCAAGGGGAATACTAGCTGCCATTGGTGGGAACACCTAACTTCTCCATACCAATCCCGTTTTGCTACAATATCAATTGATTCAGTTGATTCGGGGAACCTTCTCGCGAGATAGCTTTTAATTTTTTGTAAGCCAAATTGCAGAGTGGCAAAGTTAAAAATTATATTGCCTAACGGCAACAGGAAGCCCGTCATCTTTAAGCCTAAGATGCGAAGTCCGCAACTATTAAGAAGGACAATCAGCTCATCTTTGCTGTATTCTCTCAAGTGCTCTCGGCTAATGACGGGGCTTTTCCATTTTAATCTTCTTTTAAACCTAGTGGTTAAGTTAAGTCTATTAGGTACTGAGAGGAGAAGTATGCCATCATCTTTCAAAACACGGCGCATTTCGGTTAAAGCGCTGTAATCGTCAACAATATGCTCTAGCACATGACAGCAATAAATTACATCAAAGCTTCTATCACGAAATGGTAATCTCTGCCCGTTTCCTATAACGAGGTTAATTCCAAAGTTAGCCTTACGGTCCCTTTGATAAAGAAGCTGGCTCTTATTTAGGTCTAATCCATACACCACAAACTCGTCTCTTGCAGCGAGGATTGATATACTTCCAACCCCACAACCCAGGTCCAGAAACTTTGAACCGGCCGGCTTGCCCATCAAGTGTCTCAAGTCAGGGGTAATTTCCTCACCTCTAGTAATAGCCTTTTTAGCTAAATAAGAGCTTCTAGCTGTGTTAAAGCCATTAAGTAACTTGTTGATTAAGTCGATAGGTTGCATTTCCTTACCATGAGCATAGAGCTACCAGAGTCTAAAACTTCTTCTCTTTCCTTAACCCTCTCTTTTGAATTTAGCGTATCCGTAGTATAAACAGTAACACTATGCCCCCTTTCCACCAGTTCCTTTGATAGATTATAAGCTACCGACACCGAGCCGCCATAACCCCATGCCGGAACATAAAAAGGTATTACTTGCAGGATTCGTAGTTTCACCTGCCTCCTCTTCCTAAACAGTAGTGGAATATTTCAAAATCTAGTACACTTCTCTATCTTGTCCCAATTTTCTACAATCCAGATGATTTTTCAGCAAATAAGATTACTTCAAAGGAAGCAGTTCTAATAAAGCTACAGCATCCTCACCAGTTTTATTGTTTACTGATGCTGCTACTTTCTCAGGCGCAGCTTCCCAATAGCCGTCCTCATTACAAATGTAATAAATTTCATCCTTAATTCTCCAATCAAGGAATAATTCTCTTAGCCAAGCCTTATCATAAACCTTATGGAGGGGACGGATAATAACACGTTGACCATAGGGCACAGTGACCAGAAAAGTGCCACCCGGGCGAATAATCCTCTCCACTTCCTTAATAGCTTTAACATCTCCTTTAGGATCCTCTTTGGTAACTCCAAATCTTCCGCTTAGTCCTATATGTTCAATGGTGGAGATAGCGCATACGCAATCGAAAAAATTATCGGGAAAGCTTGTATTTCTAATATCCCCACAAACAAAGTGAAACTTGGGGTGCCTAAATTTCAATTCCCTGGTATCTATGCCATATACTTCCCATCCGAGCCCGACCAAAGTAGCAGGAAGGAGATTCCACCTACTGGTGCAACCGATATCAAGTAGCTTCTCCCCTTGTGCTGAGCCTAATTTCTGGATAGCAAAGGAATATTCAATTACACGTGTTACAGGGCGGTCCTTCTCCCCTGACGCTTCCAGATCGACAAAGTGATAAGCAAAGCTTATTAATTTTGGAGATAGCTTCAATTTGGGAATTATTCTCACAATAACCCCTTTCTTATGCCTTATTGATTGGAGTGGGAAAAAATATTTTCCTGTTTTGCTCCGCAGACTTTCTTTGGTGGCCGTTTTCAGTATACCAGTCTATTGTCTTTCTAAGCCCGTCTCTAAAACCTGTCCTGGCCTCAAATCCAAATTCATTTTTTGCGGCTATGACCGAACCATCTCTCAGCAGAGCAGCCCCAGCATTATGCCCGTTATGTATGCCTAAGATTGTTACATGCCCTTTCATAGCTTTATGCCTTCAATAATATTTATTAAATCAACCGCTCTATGTTTGAAGGTATGGTCCCTTAATACCCGCTCTCTGGCTTTACTGCCTACTTTTTCCCTTTCACCTTCACTATCAAGCAAGCGCATGTATAGCTCTATCGCCTCATTTTCATTGTTAACAACGAATAGCTCCTCTCCCACTTCAAACCATTCCTCTATACCATTGTATGGTTGTGAAACAATACAGCTACCAAATGCCGCTAATTCAAACGGCCTCGATGTTGAGGAGGCATAAATATTGGTATGCGACCATCTGGTGATGTTAAGATTTATTCTACTTCTACAGCAGAACCGCCTCCACTCACTATAAGAGAGGTCGCCTATCATCTTGGCCTTGCCTAAATCGATTCTAAAATTTCCGCCGGCAACAGCGAAGCTTACCCCGGGCATCTGCTGACTGGGAATAGTGATTAATTTCTCCATCCACTCTTCACGAAAGTCACTTCCGTAGCCGAAAAACGAGATGTCTATGTCCTTGTTGACATCGATAGGAGTGCATAGGTCTGGGTCAATAGCGTAATATAAAGGACGAACATTTTTCGCCCCCATCCCCTCCAAGTCAGCAATGACACCCTTGGAGTTTGTGAGAAAGGCGTCATATTCAGAAAGGTCTGCTTTCTCGTAGTAATTAAATTTAAAGCCCCTATCAATTGTATATTTGGGCAGGATAGTGGGCATATCACCATCATAGTAGATTACTGGGATTCTTGCCGTTTGCTTAATTTGGGAAGGAATGCCCCTTATATGATTCAGTGGCACACTCATAAAAAGGACAGCATCAACTGCACTCTCCCTCTCCAATATGCTAAGCAGATGCCTTTTCCACTTTGGTCTAATATAATGTTTAATAATGCTCTCAAATATAGGAGAAAAGACATTCCTTTTGCTTGGTGATATCCCGCTCTTTTTCCTTCTTTCTACGTATGAATTGAAAACCACGCTTTCCCGGCTACACGGATTATCGTAAGTGCTCCACCACAGGCTTTCTACAGGCTGACCAAGATACGGAGTAACGATAACCTCATTTCCAGTTTCATGCAAGGCTTTTAATAGTTGCCACCAGGCAGGAGTGCAGCCAAGCCTATATTTAAGGTCAATGGTTGATGTCACCGCTAGTATCTTCATTTGCCACCTTTTAGGGATTTAACCTTTTTCAACCATTGTCTTAATCCAAGAGTAGGTTTTCTCCAGACCGTTCTCCAAGCTTACCTCTGGTTCCCACACCAGCACTTTTCTGGCTAGAGTTAGGTCGGCATTTCGTCCCTTAACTCCTTCGGGTGCGGAAAGGTCGTAGGTCTTAACTATCTTTTTGCTCGAGCTTGCAATTATGATATCAGCTAATTCATCCACAGAGACCAATCTATCTGAGCCAATGTTTATAGGCTTATCATAGTCAGATTCCATAAGTATTATTGTTCCTTTGATACAATCGTCAATGTAACAGTATGACCGTGTGGCTTTTCCGTCGCCCCATATCGCTATAGTGCCCGGGTCTGATGCCTCTGCTATCTTCCGGCACAAAGCTGCCGGAGCTTTCTCCCTACCACCCTTATATGTCCCCTCCGGACCATATATATTGTGATATCTAGTAATTCTAATATCACATTTATAATCACTTTGATAAGCCTTCAGCATTTCCTCAGTAAAAAGCTTCTCCCAGCCGTAAGCTTCGTTTGGTTCTGCAGGATAGACATCTTCTTCTTTCAATCCGGCGACATCGGGCTTTGTCTGCTTATAGTTTGGATACACGCAGGCGCTTGAGCTGAACAGAAATCTCTTGACCTTATTTCGGATAGATGCCTCAATCATGTTGGTATTTATCAGCACGTTATCGTGCATCACGTCAGCACTTACCGATGTGATGAACCCTATACCTCCCATGTTAGCCGCAAAATTATAAACCTTATCCGTCTCTTCTGTAGCCTTAAGACAGTTACCCAAAATTCGCAAGTCTAGCTGAAGCCTTTCACTATAGTACCTCTCTTTAATATAATCATCGAACTTTATATCCACGATTCTCACAAAGTGTCCTTGCTGGTATAAGTATCTTGCTAAGTGGCTTCCAATAAACCCTCCGCCACCAGTAACTAATATCCGTTCCATTTTCCCTCCTGTTTTTCTTGAAGTCGCATTATGTTTTTGGTGCCAACCTCATTAGTGAGCCACAGATTCTCATAGTAGTCTTTGTCGTTTCAGCATACTTAATTCGTATCTTGCTTTCTCGAGTATAGCAGCTATTAGTGAGAGTCCCATAGGTGGCTGAGGATGCCTGGTAAGCTGGGGGGGGGATTTACTAAAACTACTTTCAATTAACTCTTCGTCTTCATGAGAATTTTATCCTGCGCAATCTCACTTTAACCTTTGTACCTTTTAATGGTGGCTCAACCTTTCCATCGTGACAGTGCATTCAGTATTATCCCGGTAAATAAGCTAAGCACGCCGATAATAAGCAGTAAGATTGATACCAAGGCGGTGCCGATGGCTACTCCTCCCCCTTCAGAGGCAATGCCAAGTACTCTGAGGCTGGTAATAAAGCCAAGCGATACCAAAATTAGTCCAAATATCCCAAAGAACAAGAGGGGCCTGCTCTCAGAAATCATCGCCAGTATCCGGACGAGAACTCCAAGGCCATGCCTCATAGGATTCTGGGTTGAGCCATCTTTTATGTATATGTTGGAAATTGGTACTTCAGTCACTTTAAGATTCTTTTCAACTGCCCTAGCTATCATCTCTGTTTCTACGGCGAATCCACTCTCTTTCAGCTCGATGTTAAATACAGCCTTCCTGGAGAGAGCTCTGAAGCCACTTTCAGTATCTGAGGGACTGTGTTTTGAAAGTATTCGATTCATGTATAAAAGCACCTTTTGTCCAAGTCGCCGATAAGGAGGTGTCTTATATGCTTGCTCCTTCCGAGAACCGATGACCAGGTCATAACCATCCGCGACAGGCCTGGTGAGATATGGTATCTCATCGGGATTATGCTGGGCATCAGCGTCAAGCAGCACAAGGATATCGGGATCCTTTCTTCTTACCTCTGAGAGTATAGTCTGTATAGCCCCTCCCTTGCCTCTGTTTTCGCCATGTTGAACTACATTAGCTCCAGCCAGTCTAGCGATAACTGCTGTTTGGTCCGTACTGCCATCATCGACAACGATAATTTCATCCACATATTGCCTGGTCTTGAGCACGATGGAGCCAATATATCTTTCTGCATTAAATGCTGGTATAGCAGCTATAATTTTGAGGCTATTATTAGGTTTTGAGCCCATTGCCTGGATGCTCCCATTGACAACTAACTATTTATTAAGCTATATTGGTCAAGAGCCTTGATTTCCACTGATGCCATCCCATCTAATTTCAGGGATTAAGGCTTCATTACGGAGGGCTAGCATCGGAGTCGGGCTGAATACCGGCTTGCCAAAAGACCCTCTTAAGCTCTCGACGAGCCAGCCGGGTAGGCTTACCACCCTGCCTTTCCCAGCGCTGAACAGTTGATAGGCTAACGTTTAGCTCTCGGGCCAGGTCTTCTTGTGCCCAGTTCATAGTCTTTCGTAGCGCCTTTACCTTTTCTCTTAGGTTATCCATTATATCTCCAATAAACTGCCTTATACAAAGCTTCACCCAAAGTGATATTAGCCTATTTGTGGACAGTTGTCAATAGCTTAAATGGGCAAAATCAATAATAAGTAATTGTGGTCAAGTGGCGGTCAGAAATTCATTTTCATGTTACCTAAGACTGTGTTATAACTGGACTAGTTGGGGGGGCAGGTCAACTTCTTCAACTTGCTCGAGGATCTGCAATCGAAGCGGGAAACCAAATATCGGGGAGTTGCTGATTGCCACTAGACAGTTCATCTCAGCCATTAGGTCTATGTGGTCGCCAGGCTTCGTTTTTACCGGTAGATTCTCCATTTTTCCGGTCTTTCCGTCAATTTCCACAGTCTGGAAGATGTTAAAGGGGGATGGGATATCCTCCTTCGGGATATTCCAGGGTTCAAGGGCATCCGCCAGATTTTCCCAGCAACCGCGTGTTGGTATTGCCAGCCCTTGCTTCAGACAGTACTCCCGGAGGGCTGAAACGTTGTCAAAAACCCATTTACTGCACATACCATATTGCAGATCATGATGGCCATATGTATCCTCATTTATGGTGAACATGACATTGTTAAACTTGGAAATCAGCCTATCTCCTTTACTCAAGAAGATCTTGCTTTGGTTGACCTTTGTCCTTGCCTGGTCAAAACGTTCCTTTTGATCAGCTGCATTGAACGCCACAAAGTCTCCGACCGTGCCTCCCTCGGGAACGGTAACGCGAAAAATTTGACCCTTCTTCATTACAAATGCCCTTGCGGACGAAGCAGGGATCGTTACGTCCTCAATGACTTTCGACCTGCTCATAGGTTAACCCTCCTTCTTTTGGTAATGTAGAAACCTGACCATCCAGCATCGCCACTCCGCCTAACCGCACCCACCTTACACTACCTATCAAGCCGAATGGGCAATGTCCACTGGCTTCTACGTACCAAATCTACTTAAATATTGAGTAGGGATCTAGCATTTTCTCCCAAGATTTTATTCTTATCCTCCTCGGTAAAATCTCTTATCCCTAGTCCTAACCCTAACACTGGCTCGGGTATTTTCAAGTTTCTAATAACGTCGAACCACTGCTTATATGTTGGGTGAGGTGGCCTTACTACAAACGGCCAATCGCTTCCCATCATAACTGAATTAGGGATTTTGTCCATCAGCAGTCTCATTTCCATGATGAAATGCCATGGGCTCTGAAAGTAATCATATTGAAGCGATGATATATCCGTGAAAATCGTGCCTGCACGATACTTTATGATTGCCAAGAGAAGATCTTCGTATCCTTTGGCACAATGTGCGGCTATGACCTTCATTTTTGGGTATCTAAGGGTTAATAAATCCAGGTCTGCTGGATTACCATATTTAGCAGCATGAGGTGGCGGACTCGTGCCCATATGAAACAAGGCTGGTATCTCGAGATCGTTTATCTTGCTCATAAATCGCTGCACCGATTCGTCGGTTACAGGATAATTAAGCATGATTTTGACGCCCTTCATGTGCCAGCTAAGTAATCCCTTTTCCAAAAGGTCGACCGCGTCTTTTCTTAAGGGATCAACGCCAACAAAAGCTACAACTCGGTCAGGGTATTTTTGTTGCATTTCTGCTAAATACTCATTGGCCCTCCACACGGATATTTCCGGTTCTTGCTGAGAGAAGATCGAATAGTCTAGATGCGCAACTATACATTTGTCTACCCCAGCTTCATCCATGTCTTTGATGAGCGTTTCAACCCTACCATCAAGGGTGTCCATTACCTTCTTGGCCACCTCTTCACCAAGGGTTGCCTTCTTTGTCTGGTAAAATCTATCTAGCCAAGCTTGAGGGAATACCTTCGGTGACTCAAAGGGGTGGGTATGAACGTCAATTATCATTTATTCTTCCTTATTTTATTACCCTTTTCCCACCATTACCTTGTCTCGCTTTTTTTCAAAACTCCTCTGCTATTTCGTCTTCAATGCATTCAGGATTTTTTCTGGCGTCATTGGCAACGTTTTTATTCGCACTCCGACTGCGTTGTAGATGGCATTTGCTATGGCTGCCGCCATGCCCATCATACCCAATTCGCCGGCACCTCTCGCTCCAAATGGCCCTGAAGGAACAGGCTTTTCCACAAGCACCACCTCGATCTCTGGAACATAGAGGGTTGTGGGTATCCTATAGGTGGCAAAGTTGTCGCTTATCAAGACACCACTATCCGTATTGATAACGAAGTCCTCAGTTAGAGCATAACCAATACCCTGTGCGGCTGCACCCTCAAGTTGGCCTTCAAGACTTGTTGGGTTTATTGCTCTGCCACAGTCAGGGACCATCACCACCTTCAATACCTTTACTTGCCCAGTTTCAGTGTCCACCTCTACCTCCACGAAAGTCGCGAGGAATGGACGGGAGCCTCCGGGATCAAAGGAGCATCGTCCTGAAATATTCAAGGATTCTCCCTGGAAATTGTAAATAGCGTTCCTGACAATTTCGGCGACTGAAACTCCTTTATCGGGATGCAAAGGAACGAAGATTCGCCGATTTCTAACCTCCAGTTCTCTAGCCGGTACTTCTAGTAGTTTAGCCGCCCTCTCTAGTAGTTTTTCTTTGGCCTCGCGAGCAGCCCGTAGAACTGCGTTTCCAATGACGTAAGTCGACCGGCTGGCATGGGAGCCAATGTCAAATTGGGTAATATCTGTGTCCCCAGTTACTATGTGAATATCCTCGCTACCTAACCCCAATTCTTCAGCCGCGATCTGAGCAAGCACACCCAAAATGCCTGTACCCATTTCGCAGGGACTGACCACCAGGTTAGCTGAGCCGTCGGCGTTAAACTTTACAAAAGCATTAGCGTGTTCGAGAAAAGCGGGGGCTGCACCGCTACCACAGGTATTACAAGCCATTCCGACATCTCGCTGCTTTACGCCCCCCTTTTTTGTTGCCCTTTTACTCTTCCAATCTATCCTTTCGGCGCCTACTCTAATACATTCGTGCAAGGCAGTACTCTCGATAGGTATCGAAGGTGACGGGCTTGGCTCACCCTCTCGCTTAATGTTCTTCAATCTAAACTTCAGCGGGTCCATGCCTATTCCCTCAGCAGCCATGTCAATCAGCTGTTCCAAAGCAAAAATGGCCTCGGGATTACCGTACCCCCGCATACCACCTGAGATTGGTGTATTAGTGTAAACAACATCTGCCTCGCATGCTAGATTGGGGCATCTGTACAGCCCCATGAAATTTAGCATGTTAACGAACGTTGTGAGGCCACTATGGGTAAAATAGGCTCCTGCGTCCGCAATCAACCTTGATTGTAAAGCAACTATTATGCCGTCCTTCGTTACCCCCAGTTTCCCGGTTTCGATGAACGGCTGCCGGCTTTCGCGCATGAGAAAATCTTCTTCTCTTGTGTCCTCCAGCTTTACCGGCCTCCCAGCCTTACTCGCCAAAGCCACGCAGATGGGTTCGTTAGTAAGGCTTAGCCTTTGTCCAAAACCACCGCCAATATAGGGAGTCAGCCATCTAATCATGCCTTCCGGCATGTCAAAGATATCAGCAAGCTGTCTTTTGGCAAGGTGCATTAGCTGACAGGGGGACCGAATGACCAACCTACCACCGGAGTCAAAATTGGCTACGCATGCAGTGGGCTCTAACTGGCAGTGCTTTTGTTTTGACGTGACGAATGTCTCCTCTACTATATAGTCAGCTTCCTCGAAACCCTTTTCCACATCACCCTTAGGGAAAGGGTAAAGTATATGACTGGCAATGTTTCGCTCAGCATAATCGTGTATTCTGGGGGCATTAGGTGCCATCGCTTCTAGGGGATCAAATACGGCCGGCAATTTCTCATATTCTACCCTGATTACCTTTAACGCTTCCTCGGCTATGCTATCATTTATAGCAGCTACGGCAGCTACGGCATCACCAACAAATCGTGCTTTAGGATTGAAAATGAACTCGTCTCGAGATTTGTCTTCAGCTTTGGACGGTCGAGCTAATGTAAGGAGGTTTCGATTGAACGGTTTCTGTGGCACATCGGCCATCGTGATTACAGCTTTAACACCAGGAAGGGCTTTAGCTCTAGAGGTGTCAATGTCTAGTACCTTCGCATGGGCGTGAGGGCTTTTAAGTACCCTGCCTATCAGCATCCCCGGTAGCTTCATATCTCCAGTGTACTTCGCCGCTCCGGTAGCTTTATCAGGCGCATCGGGTCGCAGGAGACGTTTACCTACTACGGACAACTCCTGACTCATGACCTTGCTCCCCCTCTTCTCATTTCCTCCACTGCTGAAATCACGGCATCGACAATTTTCACGTATCCCGTACATCGGCATAGATTACCTGCAAGAGATTCTCTAACCTGTTGCCGTGTTGGATTGAGATTTTCTTCAAGCAAGGCTTTGGCGGTAAGTATCATTCCTGGTGTGCAGAAACCGCATTGTATGGCGCCACATTCAACAAATGCTTTCTGAACAGGGTGCAAGGTGTTGTTCTGAGCTAACCCCTCTATGGTCAAGATTTTCTTTCCTCTTACGGTTACAGCTAGAATCAAGCAGGAAGGCACAGGATTGCCATCCACTAAGACAGTACAAGCCCCGCATTCGCCACTTCCGCAGCCATACTTCGTGCCAGTAAGAACCAGTTCGTCCCTCAAGAGTTCTAGCAAGGTCATACGTGGGTCCAGCACTACTTCGTATGGTTCTCCATTAACTACGAAGTTTGCGATTTGCTTTTTCATTATATTTAGCCTCCACGGGCTTAGGCCTGTGTCCTTTCTAATGCTTTGTCTATCGCACGCCGTACTACTACTTCCACCATCTCCTTTCTGTATTCCGCAGTTGATCGTAAATCGCTTATCGGTCTTACTTCCTCAGCAGCAGCCCGCGCTGCCTCCGCAATTACTAGTGGCTCAAGTTTTCGCTCTTTAAGGATCCCCTCTGCTTTCCTAGCTCTAACTACAGTCGGTGCAACTGACCCCAGAGCTATCTTGGCATCCTGACATCGATTGTTTTCAAACTTTAGCATCACTGCAACATTGACTTTGGCAATATCAGTTGCCGTTCTTGCGAGTTTCATAAATACACCAACTGTTTTGCCAGGAATGCTCGGGAGTAACAACTCAGTAACAATGTCGCCTGGCTGGAGAATAGATTGATTCACTCCCATAAAGAAATTTTCGACCGGTACGATTCTCTCGGTGGCAGGGCTAGCTATCTGTAACTTTGCACCTAAACTAACTAACGGAGGCGCTAAGTCTGATGCTGGTGTAGCTACGCAGAGGTTGCCTACGGCAGTAGCTAAATTTTTTACTTGAATCGAACCTATTTGGTGAACAGCATCCCACAGAAATGGATAGCCTCTATGAACTAGTGGAGCAAGCTCTAGGGAACGAAGCGTAGTCAAAGCACCGATTTTTAAGCCTCCCATCCCATCGCTGTTTATGTAGTCTAACCCCGGTATTCTCTGAATACTAACCACGCATTCTGGTTTAACCTTACGTCGTCGCATTCTGTCTACCAAATCGACACCACCGGCAAGCACTTTTGCTTTTGCACCCCAGGTAGATAAAATGCAAACAGCCTCGCCAATCTTCTCGGGTTCCAAGTATTCAAAAAGGGGTAAAACTCTAACCATCTATTGATGAGCCTCCTCTTAATGGTTCAGACTGGTTAGCTATCGAAAGACCTTTTCCCTAGTGGTAATAGTTTAGTTTTTCCAAAATCCACTGAACTAATCTTAGCGCATAGTATATCAACCCCCTCCCGCTGTCAAGGGGTTTTTGGGGGCCATAATCCGTCCAGAAAAGAGGCAGTCGCCTTGATATTTTCCGGACTGTCGTTTATACCCGGGAGCAGCGGGCAGTGAAACAGCCCGGGGTGAGGGTTGATGGACTCAGGGTTATCGCACCAGCGACAGCGCAGGGGACAGCCTTTAAGAAAGACCAGCGTACTTATCCCCGGCCCATCGTGAAGAGAGAACCGCTGGATGTTGAAGACGGTGCCCTTACCTTCGGCCATCTCAAGGTCCTACAGGCTCTGCTCCGTGCGGCGAATAATCTCGTCTTGAATCTCAGGGCTGAGGTAGATGAAATAGGCGCTATAACCACCCACTCTCACCACCAGGTCCTTGTACCTCTCCGGATGCTTCTTGGCATCAATCAGGGCGTTCCTGTCCATCACATTGAACTGGATATATGTGCCGCCCTGCTGGAAAAAGGAGTCGACCATATCGATTATCTTCTCCCGCACTGGCATGGTCTGGAAAAATGACTTGGGAAAGCGCATGGTGAGAATGCCGGCGGCGGCTTCCTTAAAGTCGGCCCGCAGCGCGGATTTAAGCACCGCGGTTGGCCCTTTTTTGTCCATCCCCTGCATCGGCGATAAAGAACCATCTGCCAGGGGTTCGCCGGACTTGCGCCCGCAGGGCAGAGCCCCTGTCTTCTTGCCCACACTAAAGTGCCAGGCCTGGCCGTTGCGGTTGATAGCATAAGGGTAACCGAAGATGTTCTTCTCCGAGAAGATGACACTGGCAGTGAATTTGCCTATGCCTTTCAACAGCTCATCTACCTCGACGATGTCATTCCCATATTTGGGCGCGGCCAAACACATCTGGCGTATCTCCTCACCTCGCTTACCGTCGAAGTTAGCGTCCAGAGACTTAATAAGCTCCGCCATACTTACTTTTTTCTCGTCGAAGACGAGTTTCTTGACCGCCATGAGAGAATCGGCGGCGGGTATCAGTCCGCGGTCCTTCAGCCACCACATGCGATAGCTCGGCAGGCCGCCGGCAGCAAAGTCCTTGCCTTTTTCCATGCAGCCCGGCAGCAGTGCCGAGGCCAGCGGCCGGTGCCAGAACTGAGCCTGGACGGTGTAGGTGATACGGTCGGCAGCTATTGCCTTCCTTATCATGAACTCACACTGTTTCTCAAAAGCATCACGGAACTGTTCAAAGGCAGCGAAAGTGACCGGGTCACCGGTTTCCGTCCCAATCTGTTTTCCCGTTAACGAGGCCACCCCGTTATGCAGTGTGAGGTCAACTGCTGTAGCAATATTGAACTGTTGCGGTAGCATCTGACAGCCTTCATCCGCTGCCATGGCTTGAGAGCAGCCGCCTCCTCCCCAATCACGGGCGTTCTCCAGAGATACGCCGCGGTCGAGCATGTATTTAACGATGTGCTCACTGTTTTGAAACTGGGGCACACCACCGCCGACCCTGACGTTGGTCTCAATGGCCTTGAGCATAATCCGGCGTGGAATCTTCCCGTGCCACCGCAGTGGAATATGCGGTTCAGCAAATCCCATCAGCCCCGCCATGTGCAGAAGAAGGTAAGTCATTTCACTGCTGGCATCTGCCCCATCTCTGGTTATCCCGGCGAGGGTCATGTTGCCAAAAGGCCCCTTTTGAAGCCAGTCCCTCCAATCTATGGTGGCGACCCGTTCTTGCCGCGCTAAATAGGTGAGCATATTACCCACCAGATCAGCTGCCTTCTCCAGAGTTAAGCGGTTCTCATCTAAATCTCGCCTGAGGTAAGGATACAAAAGTTGGTCCACCAAACCCAGACCAGTAGGTGGGGACACGCCTTGCTCCAGGAATATGGCTAAATGAAGGAAGACAATGATCTGACAGGCCTCATGAAAAGCCCGAGGTGGATTTTCTGGAACCCGTTCACATATCTGGGCAATGTCCTCAAGCTCGGCTCGTCTGGTGGGGTCTGCCTCCGTCAATGCCATTTCCCGACTGCGGTGGGCATATCTCCTGGCCAGGGTAATAACCGCATTGCCGGCAATGACCACCGCTTGCCAGAAAAAGAGCTTCTCGACATCAAATTCCCTGTTTTCGATAAACTGCTTAATGCGTTCCTCGGCCTCTCTGATGATTCCGCGCAAGCCGACGGCGAAGACCTTGGCAAAATTGGGGCGGTCCATCCACATTGACCATTGAGTCTCAGGCATGATAAACCCGGCTTCTACGGCATCACTGTACCAGCCATCGGTGGCGGCGTCGACCGTCGCCATTACCTTCTCAACACACGTCTTGCCTTTGAAAAACTTCAGCGCCTCTACCAGGGCTTGCCGGTCCTCAGGCGTAATGGCTCCCTCCCACATTGGTCCGCCCAGTGTTATCGTGCCCTCGGCCATCAGCGCTTCCAAGTAAGAGCCATCAAAGTCACAGTGCGGGTCAGCTCCCCGGTAATATTTGGTATAAGAGCCGACCAGCAATTCCCCGGGATGAATGACCACCGGAATACCTTCAGCTATCTTCTTCAGTTTCTTGGCCGAGCGTATGTCAAGGGGGTCTCCCTCGGTCTCTTTACATGACTGCATAGCTAGAGTGACACGCTCACTTGCGATGCCAGGCTGGCGTTCATAAAACATCTCCTTAAAATGCTTTAGACGGTCACTAAGCTCTACATGGTCAATCCTAGACAGCAGCCCTTCCTCAAGCTTCAACATCTTTCACCTCCAAGCCCTTTTTCTTTTGTTTTACTGCCTCCGTATCCCATATTGTGTTAAAGAACTGGCATTCCACAGCATAATCTTCTTGGCCAAGCGCCTTTGGCTCAATGTTATTACCTACTCTAACAATTGTCAATGGCCCTCTAGATGAGGGTGACCTGCCCCCAATAGTTGCACCACTTCCTACGTCGTTGCCATAGGTTATGAGGTTGCCCCCTTTTCTGTACCAACTACAGTGTTAGTCTTATGGGTTTTCAAGGTACAACCCCCCGGCCGCGGCGTACTCCATCGGGGTCAGGTTACCCGGAGCTCCATGGGGCCGCTCTCCATTATAATGCAGCCGCCAAGTTTCCACCTTTTCCCGAGCATCCTCCAGAGACAGGAACCAGCTCTCGTTAGGCCTGCGAGTCGTTGCCTTTTTCACACGCCGGCATGCGAAAACATGCCTCCTAGGTCTCCTAGGGCTTACCCTAGTCCCCCTTAGCGCCCAATACAAACAGTTCCTCGTACGGTGTGTCAACGGATATAACCCTGCGCGCGAGGATTTAATACAATGGTCTCTTAAAACCAACCGCAACGGCTGTGACTCCGACGTCGCTTCC
>SDBV01001638.1_pt1 | contig 33713 bp, 37 predicted proteins | sample 2277081 | NCBI WGS metagenome assembly SDBV01 (sample SAMN10402039, study PRJNA504765) | marine sediment metagenome | isolation source: marine sediment core GS10_PC15, 223 cmbsf | place: Arctic Ocean: Southern Knipovich Ridge | collected 2010 | reverse complement strand
AGATACAATAGAAGATCAAATATGGATACAATATTCGATGTGTTAATAAGAAAGATGGTTAATAATGAGTTAAGTTATTAGTTTATAGATAATTAATGGTGCGATCTAAGCGCCTATACCAAATAAAAAAATTAACAATCTAATTAGGCAAACAAGAACTGGCACTCCGGAAGAATTAGCCTTTAGACTTCAAATAAGTCGCACACAACTTTATATGTTGATGGATACTATGAAATCTTTAGGCGCTCCAATAAAATATAACCGTTCAGTTAAATCATTTTATTACGCGAACCAATTTGAATTGTGTATAAATTTAAGTGTAAAAACGATAACATCTTATAAAAGTACAACCATTTATTGAGCAAGTTATTTTCAATAAATTACTATTGTTATTTATATATACAAAGAGATTTTAAATTGTCAGGTCAAGCTAACAGTTAATGAAGGTGAAGCGAGCTGCCTTGAAATTGCACGCGAACAAATAATTTATAATATGATAAAAAAATTAGGTTTAGGCATGGTTTTTTTAGATTAAGAAGAACTAATTTCAATTCAGGGTGGGAGTACCGAATTATCAAAGACTTACTTAAATTATGGTATTACCGATTATTTGAAATATGAAATTGCGTCTCCATGGAGAGGTTTTTGGAGAGGTTTTAGTGATGGTTTCAATGATGCCATGTATTAATAATTTAAATGCCCGGTTTTGAATTGTCTTAGCCGGGTACTTTGATAAAGCAATATGATTTTAAAAAAATTTTATTTTTTTACGGCCAAGGGAGTACTCCCCGATAAAAATTCGGTTGGTATTTCCCTTTTATTTAAGTTGTTTTTCTTTCTGTTTTTCGCTCAAATGATATTGTATGTTCCAATATTATATTTAAGGGATTTTGAATTTATTAAAAATATTAAGCACCCTATAATATTATTTCTTGAAAAGGATGCTTCAATATCTAACATTTTAGGATTAGGATTGTTAGTAGGTCTTGTTCATCCGTTGATGGAAGAATTAATTTTTAGATATACTCTAATTATTACAAAAATAAATAGCTGTATTATAGGAATTGCCTTGTTTTTGTCATATATTATTACGGTATTTTTTAATTTTTCTGCATATTTGGGATTTAGCATGGGGATATATGCATTTTCAATCCAGTTCATAATTTTTGTAATAATTTTTATTCCAATTATTACAAAAATTTTGCCAAGAACTATTATCTACTCTATTATTGAATTTGTAAAATCTAATTCAAGGATTTTGGTATTTTGTTCTTCTCTCTTGTTTGCAATAATTCACATAGGTGTAAGCGATAAAACTGATTATTTTTTGCTATATATAATAATTCTCATGCCATTTTTCTTTGCTGGTTACTTTTATTCATTCGTAAGATTGTGGTTAGGACTTAGATATTCCGTTTTATTGCATGGCACCTTCAATATTGTATTATTTTCAATAAAACTCATTAATTATTATATTTTGATAGATTAAATGATCCCCACCTGTAGGATGGGTAATTGTTATTATCCCTGTAAGGGGATAAATTGCTTCTGCCTTCTGAGAGGGCAGAAGATGACGCCCCGATAATTTATTGCATTTTTACTTCTCTTTTCGCTTTTCTTGTTGCTCTTGATATACTTTTTGATCATCTATTCATCTAAAACAATCGTATCTACACTATACCCTCTGGACCAAAAATGACTGTCCCAATAGAGGCATTGCTTCAACTACTTAAATTTAATCAATTACTACGGTATAGTGGTTCTGCCTTTAATTGTTCCAATTTATTTGGATACTGATATCTTTGGTGGTATCCACACCAGAAAGTGTACATAATCTTCTTGCTCATTCATACAATAACTTTTAAATACTAAGCACTTCTCTACATCCAATGTGTTTTAGGAACCTTGTGTACTTTGAGATTTCCTTACTTTTTTACGGAGATATAAAAATTAATTACTCTATTTATTAACTAAGCAACTTTCAAGAGTGGAAATGCTAATCGTTGTTTAAATCTGCCATTTTAGGAGATAAGTATATAAAAACTACTCTTAGGTAATACCTAACGCAGCATAGCTGCAAACAAAAGTAAGAATTTCCTCATATTTGAGTATGCAGAAGTTTCTTAATAAATTCAATAGCGAAATCCATGGGCTTATTCATGGATTTGATAGGATAATCCTGAAAGGTCATATTGTTAGTTTTCATTAAAAGAATGGTTTTTACTTTTTTCTGAGTATGGAGGAAGTCAAGCTAAAAGATTTCAAGGAATACGTACAAAAGGTGACTGGTCAAATAAAATCGCATGTGAACAATGTTGTTTCCGAAACCGGGGCGTATACCGAGTATTTAAACAGTGCGAAAGGTTCAAAAGAGGGGATAGCCAAAAGAGTGGCAAAAGAGCGGGGGATCAATGAAGGCTTGGTCTGTGTGCTCTCGGCTGTAGAACCTTGCAAGGCATTGAGTCAGTACAACGCTGGGAATAAGAAGTTGGAAAAAAAAAGTGGCTTCAGGAAATGCCTGCATTACTATTTTTACTACATGGACAGGGGGTTTGGTTTGATGCACGTGCGGCTTCAAACCTGGTTTCCATTTGGGCTTCAAATCTATATCAACGGCAGGGAGTATTTAAAGAGGCAATTGGATAAAGAAGGTATAAAATATAAAAGCTACCAGAACAGTATCACTTGGACAGAAGATCCCAAAAGGGCACAGCTGTTATCTGATAAACTACAAGAAAAGAAGTTGCACAAAGTTTTTGATCGGTTTGCAGAAAGGGCAAATGGTTTTTTGCCCCGGATAAAGGAGGTTTTTAACGGGCATGATTATAAATGGTATATTGAAGAATGTGAATATGCCACTGACATCATGTTCAAAAACTGCAAATCGTTACAGGATTTATACCCCTATTTGGTGGAGTATGCCTCATTATGCCAGGTTGGGGAAAACATATTTATTTTTTTTGGCAGGAAAGTTCACGGACTTTATCATGGAGAAGCAGTCTCCGACCGTAAGCACTTTTTTGGACAAGGGTTTCGGATCAAGTTCACCCTTGATAAAAATTCGATCAAGTTATATGACAAATCGAGTAACCTGCGCACTGAAACGACTATCAATAATGCAAGTGCATTTAAGTGCGCAATCCGAACAACAAAAAGGAGTGGTCTGATATGGGTAAGGCCATTTCAAACCTGTACCGTTACGCAGAGGTGTCAAAAGGTTGCAATATGCGTTATATTGATAGTTTGTCAAACGTGGAAAACAATGACAACATTGATGCAAAAATTGAAAAATTGAGCAATCGCACTGAGGTAAAACTGTCCAGTAAGAGTAAGAAGCCGAGACAATATCCAGGGTTTAATTTACTGTCCACAGCTACCACCAAAGTCTTGAATGCAATTTTATCAGGTGAGTTTGCCATTCGGGGGTTTCGCAACAAAGACTTGAGGCAGAAATTGAAAAACCTTGGTTGGTTTGTAAATGACAGCTCTTTGAGCATCAAAAAGATGGCTGGTAAAATCACACGGTTAATAGCCAAACTCAGGGCACACAAAATCATTGCTAAATTGAATAAAACGTGCCGTTATAGAGTAACTAAAACAGGAGAAAAAATTGTTTCAAGGATAATTATGTTCAAGAAATTCGAAATGAAAACTTGTTAAAATAACAAGATTTCAGGAAGTGATAGCATGTTTAAGCACTTCTTACCAGATAAACAAAATTGTCCTTTTCAAAAAGTTTGAAATGAAAAATAAAGTAATTACTTATGCTTTTAGTTTGAGGTAAGACAATCAAAAGAATTTAGACATATGGAAAAGATAATTTGGAAAACAGTCAAAGAATATCAGGACATTACCTATAAAAAAGCTGATGGCGTGGCAAGAGTGGCATTTAACAGGCCTGAAGTACGTAATGCTTTCCGCCCAAAAACAGTTGGAGAGTTATTCGAAGCCTTAATAGATGCGCGTGAAGACACGTCAATAGGTGTGGTATTACTTTCTGCAGAAGGCCCTTCTCCAAAAGATGGGGTGTATTCCTTTTGCAGCGGAGGAGACCAACGATCACGAGGTCATCAGGGTTATGTGGATGATGATGGTATTCCCAGATTGAATATTCTGGAGGTACAACGCCTGATTCGGTTCATGCCAAAAGTGGTAATCGCAGTTGTTCCAGGTTGGGCAGTTGGTGGCGGGCACAGCCTGCATACTGTGTGCGACCTGACGCTGGCAAGCGAAGAACATGCGATCTTCAAACAAACCGATGCAGATGTCACAAGCTTCGATGGAGGATATGGCTCGGCATATCTGGCCAAAATGATAGGGCAGAAAAGAGCCCGGGAAATATTCTTTCTGGGCAGAAATTACTCCGCACAAGACGCCTATGATATGGGAATGGTCAATGCAGTCATCCCTCACGAAAAGCTGGAAGATACTGCATATGAGTGGGCACAGGAGATATTGGCGAAATCCCCCACATCCATAAAAATGCTAAAGTTTGCCTTCAATGCTACAGATGATGGCATGGTTGGCCAGCAGATTTTTGCCGGAGAAGCTACGCGTCTTGCCTACATGACTGATGAAGCGAAAGAAGGAAGAAATGCGTTTTTAGAAAAGCGTAAACCAAATTTCAAAGACATTAAATGGATTCCATAAAAACTAATCCGAAAAAATCGTTGAGAAACATATTTCGGATTTTAATTTGATGTGTCCAGGATTAGTATGAGGTTTTTGTTCAAATATTTCCGTGCCTGGCTAATAATAAAAAAGAAGCATCTACTGAATTTATTACCTCGGTCAAAAAATAATTATACCCGATTTGCAATCATATGCGCTCCCCGATCCGGATCGAATTGGCTCCATACCTTACTGAATTCGCATCCTAATATCATTTCATATGGAGAAATTCTTAGAAAAACGCATGTAAACAATCCATCTCAAAATCTTCCCACTTTAAGTGAATTGGTTTATTATCCTCATCACCGATCTGTAAAAGCCGTAGGTTTGAAGATTTTTTATTCCTATTTGAATAACGACAAATTTGACAAATCTTTTCTAGAGGTGGCTGATGATCCGGGCATATTGATCATTCACTTAATTAGAAAGGATATTTTAGCTCAATATACTTCGCTTATAAGAACTGAGGAAAATCAGCGTTGGAGCCAGGCTCGACCTTATGACAACGCCAAACCAATATTTATTAACCCTGAAGGATTTAAAGCTCATCGAAAAGATCTGCTAGATAATCAACATAAAATTAAGCGTACCTTTAAAAACCACCCTTTCCTGGAAATTGGCTATGAAGACCTTAATGAACATTTTGATGAGACACTCATTGAAGTGCAGGAATTCCTGGGTGTGAAACCGAGAAAATTATTTTCATTATTGCACAAGCAAGCAACCGGATCTTTGAAAGATCAGATTAAAAACTGGACTGATTTTAAAGACCTAAATTAGATTGATGAACTTGGTTGTCAATTAGGGAAATATTTTTTTAACCAGGAATTTGCAACCGGCTGCAACCAATTGGGTTCCAATTCACTTTTAGCCACTATCGCATTATTAAATACTTCTGCTCCAGAATCAATCGCTCCCTGGGAAACCAACTTTTTTATTTCTGAAAAATCAATCAATTTCACATGTCCTTCCTGCATCATGGCCACTTTTGACCGATCGAGCAAATCGACATTTAAGGCCTTCCCCAATTCTCGAATATGGCCTACTGATTTATCTATGGAACATCCACTGGCGTCATTGACCCCTTCATTCACACCGATGATAATAAATTGATCGTACAATATTTCCACACCGGCTTCTAAAGTGTTTCCATGAGCTATCCAGTCAACTAAAAAGGATTCGGTTTTTTGGATGATGAACTCTTTATCATCCTCATTAAATTTTTTGTTCGATTGGTAAATCCAGATTTTACTTTGAGGGGCCAATTTTTTAAACGACACTAACATAACTAATTTTCAAAAGTTTATAATACCGGACTTGAATGCTTCACAATTCTTGTGATTAACTTATCTGAAATCGTAATCATCAAAACCACATTCTACCACTGGAAACAACATTTCAACTATAATTTCTGAATCAACAGCGCTCTTTCTGGTTATAGATTTTTTGATTTTGCAATTAATTCCGCCAAGTCCAACACTTTAACATTTTCTTCCTGCTCTTTGTTTTTAATTCCGTCAGAAAGCATGGTCATACAAAATGGACAAGCCGAGGCGATTATGCTGGCATTAGTCTTTAAAGCTTCTTCTGTACGTTCAATATTTATATCTTTATTCCCGGTTTCCGATTCCTTAAACATTTGCGAACCACCTGCGCCACAGCAAAAACCATTTTGCTTATGCCGCTCCATTTCTACCAAATTCGATTGCAAGGCCTCTATTAATTGGCGTGGCGCTTCATAAATTTGATTGGATCTGCCAAGGTAACAACTATCATGGTAGGTGATGTTTACGTTTTTAAAATCTTCATTATCATTTATTTTCAGTCGATCCTCCTGAATGAGCTGATTGATAAATTCTGAATGATGCACGACCTCGTACGATCCGCCCAGGTCCGGATATTCATTTTTTATCGTATTATAACAATGTGGACATGCTGTCACGATTTTCTTAATGTTGTATCCATTAAGCACTTGAATATTAGCCGTAGCTTGCATTTGAAAAAGAAATTCGTTCCCTGCTCTTCGTGCGGGATCTCCTGTGCAAGCCTCCTCCTGACCTAGAACGGCAAAAGAAACATTTGCAATATTTAGAATTTTCGCAAAAGCTATAGTCACTTTTTTGTATCGTTCATCATATGATCCTGCACATCCGATCCATAACAGAACTTCAGGCTCCACTCCTTTTTGAGAAAGCTCAGCCATTGTAGGTACGCTATAATTGATTTTATTTTCCATTATCGTATGATTGTTTTTCCATTTCATTTGCCCATTTAAATCTTTCGGAGGGCGGAAATTTCCATGGAGAAAAGCTGGTTTCAATATTTGAAAACATGATGTTCCAATCTGCCGGCGCACTTGACTCTTCCATAGACAAATATCTTCTCATCTGCAAAATAATTGACAAAGGATCTATCGTAACCGGACATGCTTCTACACAGGCATTGCAAGAAGTACACGCGAAAATTTCCTCTTTTGAAATATAATCACCTAAGAGTGACTTTCCATCGTCCACATCTTTGCCCTTTTTCGCAATCAGATGGCCAAGTTCTTCAATTCGATCTCGTGTATCCATCATGATTTTCCTGGGTGAAAGTTTTTTTCCTGTTTGGCTCGCCGGACATTCAGCCGAGCACCTTCCACATTCAGTACACGTGTAGGCATCCATTAAATTTTTCCAGCTTAGATCTCTCACATCCTTTGTGCCTAGTCGATTAATTTCAGCTGAGCCATCCTGGTCATCTGCCACTGCAATCCCTAGCATCAAGTTTACTTCTTTAGTCACTTCCGGCATATTTTTTATCTTACCGATAGGTTCAAGATTTGCAAAATATGTATTCGGGAATGCCATAATTGTATGCAAATGCTTGGAGTAGGTAACATAAATGGCAAATAAAAACATTCCAATAATGTGAAGCCACCAGGCAAATCTTTCCACAATGATCAATATTTCGGTATTTAAGGGCTGATATAATGGTGATGCAAGTATTTCACTAAAAAACAGCAATCCGGTTTTTGGATATCCGGCAACGTTTCTTTCCTGTAAAATTTGATCTGTTGCATTCATTGTCAGGATGGCAAACATGAGCAGAATCTCAAATATCAAGATCAGATTCGCATCCAATTTTGGCCATTTGGTCATTTCAATTCCATTGAACCGGCTAACCTTAAAAACATTTCTTCTGATCAGGAAAAACACACAGGAAAGGATCACAGCTACTGCGAGGAATTCAAAAATATTTATTGTGATGGTATAGTAATCTGTATGACCTGCATTTTCTAAAATACGGGCAAAAGTTCTATGTTGCCCTGACAAACCATCATACAAAAACTCAAACCCTTCGATATTGATGACTATAAATCCAATATATATGAACAAATGAAGGAAGGCTGGTATGAGATTCTTAAACATTTTCTTTTGCCCAAAAGCCACAAGCAACACTGACTTCCATCTTTTTATTTTGTTGTCATTTCGATCTTCATCCTGACCGAGAAGTATGTTTTTTCTAATCCGAAAAATCCTGGCCAAAAATAAATATGCAGCTATAGCAACTACAAGCAAGAAAAGAATTTGCGGTACCGATATCATAATATTGTGATTATTTTCAATTTCTCAACCAATTATTTGCGTCAAATTAAAAATTGCCTACTTTTGCATCCTGTTTGGAGGTGACGTAGCTCAGTTGGTAGAGCATCGGACTGAAAATCCGTGAGTCGGTGGTTCGAATCCACTCGTCACCACTTCCAATAAAGGACTTTCAATTTGAGAGTCCTTTTTTTATTTGCGAACTTTTCAATCCCTTATCACCTCCATATTGTCAAATGATATTCTAAGTAAATCATTTTTTTAATAATAGTATGCATGCATACTATTAATTTTTATTGTAAGGATTTTCAATCTTAAAGAATTTCAAAAATTAGAATTGTTTTGATAACGACATCCACTCTCATCTTGTCTTCCGATTTTCGAGTTTTATAGCGTACATTTAGTAACCACAATAAAGAATATAAGATTGTAAAACAATTATACTAAACAGACAGGATAAGGCTTGACATTTATACTTGTAGGAAAATAGAATTACCGATTTTCATACTGCCTCCCATGCTTTGACAGTCTTCGATAAACAGATTTTTCGATCAAAAAGTCTTGAAGTATCTTTTGGCTGTTAGTTACAACTTGAACAAAAAGCGTCCCCTTCCTTTCAAGAAAATAACCGCTGAGACACAAGGGCACTGAGATTTCTCTGCGACTCTCCGTCTTTGAGATAATTTAGATTTCGTATGCGTATAAACAAGAAAAAGCTGGAATTGCCTTTATTTTAGGTATTTCAATTTGATGAGCTCTTTGTCCTTAAGAAATCGCCACTTACCACGTGGGATATCCTTTTTGGTGAGACCTGCAAACATAACCCTGTCGAGCTTGGAAACCTCATACCCGAGCGATTCGAATATTCTTCGAACAATTCTATTTTTGCCGCTGTGAATCTCTACTCCCAATACAAGATTTGAAGGGTCCAGAATTGCAAGATCATCTACTTTTATCAATCCATCCTCCAGCTCAATGCCATTTTTAATTTTGTTGAAGTGATCTTCTTCTAATGGTTTGTTCAACTCTATCTGATAAATCTTGCTAATCTGATGGGAAGGATGTGTCAATTTTTTAGATAGCTCCCCGTCATTTGTCAAGAGCAAAACCCCTGTTGTATTTCTATCGAGGCGTCCCACAGGATATATTCTCTCATCGCATGCTTTTGACACGAGCTGCATAACAGTTTTTCTTTCTTGCGGATCGTCTGTCGTAGTAATGAAATCTTTTGGTTTATTGATTAATATATAAACCAGTTTTTCTTTAGAAAGCAGTTCTTTTCCATGATACACTTCATCACCACGTTTCACCTGGTACCCCATCTCGGTGATCACCTTGGAATTAACTTTAATCTTACCGGACTTGATAAGCTCGTCAGCGTCCCTTCTGGAACAGACTCCGGATTGAGCAATGTATTTATTTAATCGTGTAGTTGGCAAACCTTTTTCTTGGCCAAAGTCACTTACCTTAGGAGAAGACTTTTTCAAGTATTTTGATCCTGCTTTTTTTCTGAACGGTTTTTTCTCAAAGGCCATGAAGTTATATTGGTTTTTATGTGCAATTCAACTGTTTAGTCTTCACTTTCCTCGCCAATAAAATTTTCATTCTGAGCGAAGTCTTTTGGTGTTGGCAGGTCTTTGAGTTTATTAATTCCAAAATATTCCATGAAATTTTTACTGGTTCCATAGATGAGTGGTCGCCCGACCGCATCTGATTTTCCCTGAATTTCTATCAATTCCTTTTCAAGTAATTTTTGAACCGTATAGTCGCAATTAACCCCACGAATTTTCTCAACCTCCGACTTAATAATTGGTTGCTTGTAGGCAATAATAGACAATGTTTCCATTGCAGAATTAGACAGCCTCTTTTTCGATTGATGCTTAAGTAATATTCCTATACTGGCCTGATAGGCCGGCTTAGAATAAAAAAGATATCCTCCCCCAATCTTTGATATTTCCATGGAGAATTCCGTTGAGGCATATTTTTCTTGCAACTGCATGATGGCCTTTGATATATCTTCCAAAGGCACATCTGCATCAAACATTTCTGCCAAACAAGATTGAATTTCTAATTCCTGTATCGGCTGTGCCGAACAAAAAATGAGCGCTTCAACGTGATTTTTAAGAAAATCCAATTTATTTTCTGTTCAACTTTGCCTCTATGCAATGCATTGTGTGAGGTACCGATCTCAATCGCTCTTTAGGAATAAGCTTACCGGTATCCACACAAATACCATATGTTCCGTTTTTAATCCGAATTAAGGCACTTTCAAGATTATTGATGAATTTCTGTTGCCTGCCAGCCAACTGATTCATGTTTTCTTTTTCGGCAGTATCTGCTCCATCTTCAAGTACCTTAGCATAAGCAGATGTAGAATCTGACCCACTGTCATCGCCTTTATTTAGGGCAGACTTAAGATTATTCAACTCCGTTTTCGCTTTTTCAAGCTTTTCTTTAATCAGATCCTCAAACTCTTTAAGTTCAAAACCTGAATATCCTTGCTTTTCTATGTTTTCCATAGCATATAATAATTTGTATAAACGTCTACTTCAAATAAAGTTCAAAAATAGAATAAGATTTGTAAACAAAAAATAATCTTATTTTAGATATCATAACAATTTCACTCATATCTCTAAATATGGAAAAATTGAGATAAGGTTGCGTTTTTTATCTAAAATAAATTTTTTCTTACAAAAACGCTCTTCAATCCTCCTTATTAGAAACAATTCCACCCCGAATTTCTCAAATTTGTTACTTTTCTATTTTCTGATAAAAAGGAATTTTTTACTGGGAGCAGTCCCTGTTTTTAATCGACTTCCCCAAAAAACAGTGTATTAAACATAGTACATTGAGCTTGTTTTTTAGCAATGCTGCGAATAATAATTATGTTGCATTGTTTTCCTAAATTGATTTTGGATCAAGCATTTTGTAAGGATATTCACCTGATAAAATCATGTAATTCAAAATCTAATTGCTTTTTACTTTAGGTCGGAATGGTTTCGCAATCGCTGAAAATAGTTTTTTTTCTTTCTCCCAAAAAAAAGAAAATTGACCTAATAATGCCCCGTAAACAAGTATTAGTATCTGATACATAGGAAATATCAGTAATATATAAGTTATGGATTTGATGATAATATTTGTTTGGTCATCAAATCCAAACCATGAAAATATTACCGGCCGTATCAGAACCACAGTCATCCCCGTAAGGCTAAATACTATTAACACCAAAATAACCTGGAAAAAACTTTTTAATCCCCACTTTCCTTTGAGTTTTTCTAAAAAGGACTCTTTTGAATGCACTTGTTTTTCTTTCATTGCTACCTGTAAAAGCTTGCAATATTAATCTTTAAAAAATTTACACCCAAAAAATTTATAAAATTCATTAAAACAATGATAAATTGAAACCGAAAACTTTAACGATTATTATGAACGAAATAAAAAGAGTATTAGTAGCAGTCGATTTAACCCAAATTGATGAAACCCTGGTTCATTACGTTACCATGCTGTCTAACAATATATCACTTGATAAAATATATTTTTTTAATGTGCTTAAAAATTTTGACTTGCCTGATGAAATTGCAGAAAAATATCCTGATGTTGTTGCCCCCCAGGATGAAGCCGCTAAGAATGAAATTCAGTTTACCATAGACCAGGAGGCTGGCGATCAACTCAAAGCAGAGTATGAAATTAAAGTTGTTGAGGGCAACCAGGCAGAGCAAATATTGAAATGGGCTAAAATAAAAGAAATTGATTTGATCGTACTCGGCAGGAAATTAGGCTTGGAAGGTGATGGTATAGTTAGTGGAAAAGTTGTGAAGCTGGCCCCTTGTTCCGTAATTTTTGTACCCGAAGTGCTGCCTCAAAACCTTCAAAAAATTGTGGTTCCAATAGATTATTCATCCGCATCAAAATTAGCTTTTGAATTTTCACTTTATTTAGCATCAAATATCGAGGGATTAAAAATTACGTGTTTGAATATTTATAGCGTTCCAAGCGGATATCATACAACTGGTAAGTCATATGAAGAATTTGCTGAGATTATGAAACATAATTCAGAGGCTACGTTTCAAAAATTCCTTGGAAATTACGACACAAAAGGCAAGACCATAGACGCAAAATTTGAATTGGATGAAAAAGATAGTATATCCAAAATAATCTATCAGTTTGCTGTGAAAGAAAAAGCAACTGCCATTGTTATAGGCTCGAAGGGACGCACACAGGCTGCCGCGATATTATTAGGGAGTATTGCTGAGAAACTTATTCAACTCAATGCTCAATTGCCATTAATCGTGGTAAAGGAGCGCCGACACAATATGGATTTTCTTGAAGCACTAATGAAACTGTAAGCGCCTAATACTTAAGTACGCCTTCAATTTTATAAGAAGAGCTATCTTGAGAAATCATTTTTTGCCACCCTTCAATTTTATAATTGGAAAGGATATTTTGGCCGTTCACATTCCCGAAGGCCAGGTCTATGGTTTTTGCACTTTCAAAAAGGGCATTCCTACCAGCAATGCGAGCGTGGAAAGTTGATGGATTTTCGCTTGAGTCGGCAAAACTAACTGCTAAGCTATCAACCTGAGTTGTACTCGGATATTTACTTAGGTAAATGATCGTTTGTAAGCCTGATACCTTAGATTCAATTATTTCATAACTATCTGCCAACATTGGTTTGTTGATATCAGCTGATTTGAAAATTGATAATTCCTTTGTCCATGTCGAAAAATCCTTCGCAGAGAATTGAGCGCTTTCTACAGTTCCATCAATTACTGCCGTTTTCAAAAATAAAGGGCTGATAGAGTCAAGTATAGCAACTTGATGATCTATCAGCCCATTTATATCAAAATATTTATCTATTGCTACATTATTGCTTTCGATCTGTCTGCACGACAAACTCATTATAACTAAAAACAGTAGCAACCATCGAATCAAAACTTACTTATTTAGATTTTCCCTGGTTTGCAACAGCTTCCAATTTAGCGGCCAAAGCTTCCTGATCACCAAGATAATAATTCTTTATCGGCTTCAAATTCTCATCCAATTCATAAACCAACGGCACACCGGTAGGAATATTGAGTTTTAATATCGCCTCTTCAGATATGCCATCAAGATATTTAACCAATGCTCTAAGACTATTTCCATGCGCAGCAATAACTATTTTTTTTCCTGCCCTGATTTCGGGAGCAATGGTACTTTCGAAGTAAGGCACTACTCTTGCTACGGTATCTTTAAGACACTCGGTAGTAGGAAGTTCCTCTTCTGTTAAGTGGGCATATCGGGCCTGATTTCCAGGGTAATACTCACTTGATTTATCAAGTTCTGGAGGCGGAATGTCATAACTTCTTCTCCAGATAAGCACCTGATCATCTCCATATTTTTTTGCTGTTTCTGCCTTGTTCATGCCGGTAAGACCACCATAGAACCTTTCATTCAGTTTCCAGGATCTTTCGACAGGAATCCACATCAGGTCCAAACCATCAAGTGTAAACCACAATGTCCTGATAGCTCTTTTTTGTACAGAAGTAAACGCTTTATCAAACGTAAATCCTTCATTTTTTAGCAATTCACCTGCTGCTTTAGCCTCTTCTTTTCCCTTTTCTGTGAGATCAACATCAGCCCAACCTGTGAACTTGTTTTCCATATTCCACTGGCTCTCACCATGTCTCAACAAAACTAGTTTGTACATTTTTATTTGATTTATATATAAAATAAGGATTTCAAAATAAATTGAATTTTATGCGTTGTGATATAACAATCTCAACGTGTGCATTTAAATTATGTGCAAAATTAATCAAATACTGGCATAGATTTAGCTATAATTTTTTGTTATTTTGAACAAGTCAGATGGAAAAGAAAATTAGATATTGTTTTTTATTACTAGCTTTCATTTTTAGTATTTCAGTTTCTTTAGAAAGCAATGCTCAGAGTGAAGTAATCAATAACATGAGAACTGCATTGAAATCGGGTAGTTCCAAAGAATTGGTAAAATCCTTTAATACCATTGTAGAGCTTAATTTCGAGGGTGAAAAATCGAATTATAGCAGATCTCAGGCGGAATTGGTACTCAAAGAATTTTTCAAAAAATACCCCCCGACCGATTTTCAATTTGCACACAAAGGGGCGTCAAAGCAGGGTTTAACCTACGTGATTGGCCTTTATACATTTGAAAACGGCTCATTTCGAATCTGGATTCTCATAAAAAAATTTGGTGAAAATTACCTCGTAGATTCTATCGATTTTAGTAAGGAATAAATTTCATTTCTTCGCCTATTTAAAAGTTTCTTTGCTTCTGCAATTTTTCTTAGTGTATTTCCTATTTTTGCGCTGTGAAACCATATTACGTTACTACCAGATATATCGATAGCTTTATAGAGCAAGCTGTTGCTGAAGATATTGGTGAAGGAGATCATTCGTCTTTATCAACCATTCCATCAGATTTACAAGGACGTGCCTCTCTGAAAATCAAACAGGACGGCATCATTGCAGGACTGGAATTTGCACATGATATTTTTAATAAAATTGACCCGAAATTAGAGATGTCGCTTTATAAAAAAGATGGCGATCGCGTAAAAGTAGGTGAAATTGCTTTTGAATTAAAAGGACCTGTACGATCCATTTTGGGAGTAGAAAGGCTGGTACTCAATTGCATGCAACGGATGAGTGGCATTGCCACCTATACAAAGCATTTATGCGAGCTTATCGAGGGTACAAACGTCAAAATTCTGGATACACGAAAAACAACTCCAAATTTAAGGCCTCTCGAAAAGTGGGCGGTTACTATAGGAGGGGGTAGCAATCATCGGTTTGCGCTATACGACATGATCATGTTGAAAGATAATCACATTGACTATTCTGGCGGGATATCTAATGCCTTAAATTCCGCCAATGCATATTTGAAACAAACCGGAAAGCAAATAAAAATCGAAATCGAAACCAGAACTCTGGCAGAGGTTAAAGAGGTACTAAATACCGGGGGAGCTGATGTAATTATGCTTGACAATATGGGGCCGGAAACCATGAAGGAAGCAGTTGCGATAATTGGTGGGAAGATGAAAACCGAAGCTTCCGGTGGAATTACTGAAGAAAATATTATTGAAATGGCGCAAACAGGAGTTGATTATATTTCAATCGGCGCTTTGACTCATTCCGTAAAAAGCCTGGATATGAGCCTAAAAGCTGAGATTGAAAAATAATTTCATAAATTTGCACCCCAATTAAAGAAAAGAATAAAGAGAAGATGATTGTAAAAACAAGAAAATATAAACTAGAGACTGGAAAATATATCAAAATTGCCCTCGTAGGCGTACTTCGTCAGCAATGGTGGGTGGGTTTGATTGTTTTGGGAATAATGGCGGGCTCACTCATTATTTGGTCACATTGGTGGATCACAGGAGCATTAATCGCTTTTGCATTGTACATTCTATTTTGGATCATTCAATTTGCAGGAATTACGCAAATGGAGCAAGGAAAGGTTCTGTTCGAACGATTAAATTATGAAATTACCAGCCAGCAAATATTGATTAAAATAAGTTCCAAACAAGGAATGCCCATCAAGTGGGATCAGATAAAAAGAGTTAAAAAAACCAAATTGGGATTTATTTTGTGGATGTCGAAAGTTCAGATTATTTATCTTCCACTTAAAATTTTTAATACAGAAAACGAAAGAAAGTTTCTTGAAACCATTTTGAGAAGGAAAGAATATATCAAGTAATCCATTCCTTATTTGCAGGGGAATTTGAACCTCAGATTTTAATACAAATCCCAGGCTCCATTCATGTAGTAGTTGAAAAGTACCGGATTGTGAATGGTGTTTTACTTTAGCCATTCAAATAATCTGTAAAACTCAAGAAAATAATTCTTAATATTGCGATTACAATCGCAATATTATCGGTATTATTGCGATTGTAATCGCAATAATACCGATAATGATAACAAGAATACTTTATAAAACTATTGCGCGAAAGCTTAGATCAGGCAAGGCAATAATACTATTGGGAGCAAGACAAACAGGAAAAACTACGCTCTTGAAGTCACTATTTGAAAAAGATGAAAAAGCACTTTGGCTTAATGCTGACGAGGCTGATACCTTAGCAATTTTCGAAGAAGCGTCTTCAGTCAGGCTCAAAGCAATTTTTAAAGGCTATTCCACTTTGATTGTAGATGAGGCACAAAGAATAAGAAACGTGGGATTGAAATTCAAGCTCATCACCGACCAAATACCCTCTATACAATTGATAGCATCAGGGTCATCTTCTTTTGATTTGGCCAATGAAATTAATGAGCCCCTAACAGGAAGAAAAATTGAATACAGCTTATTCCCAATTTCATTTGAAGAACTTATAGAGCATCACGGCTTGTTACATGAAATTCGTATGCTCCCACACAGGTTGACTTTTGGATCATACCCGGAGGTTATAACAGAAGAGGGAAACGAAAAGGAAGTTTTGAAGCAATTGGCTGACAGCTATCTTTACAAAGACATATTGATGTGGGAACGGATTAAAAAACCTGACAAGCTGATTAAGCTACTGCAAGCCTTGGCTTTCCAAATTGGAAATGAAGTATCTTATCATGAACTGGGCCAGATCCTGGACCTGGATAATGAAACAGTTGAAAAATACATCCTGTTGCTTGAACAAACATTTGTGATTTTTAGATTGTCAGCATTTAGCAGGAACTTGCGTAAAGAGCTGAAACGAAAACAAAAAATTTATTTTTATGATTTAGGCATTAGAAATTCACTTATTTCCAGTTATGCGCCTGTTGAATTAAGAAATGATGTTGGCGTTTTATGGGAAAATTATCTGATGAGCGAACGAACCAAGTTTTGTCACTATAATAAAATATGGCAAAACACCTATTTTTGGCGAACACACGACCAGCAAGAGATAGATTATATCGAAGAGAGAGATGGAAAATTATTCGCTTATGAATTTAAATGGAACCCGAAGAAGAAGGCCAAACTTTCAAAAACTTTCCAGGCGGCATATCCCAACCATGAATTCAGGGTTATTACCCCGGCGAACTATAATGAATTCATTTCTTCATAATTTGTCGATGTGCCACAAGTGAGTAATTAGAGAGACCCTTTGCTTATTCTCTAATACAAATCCCAGGCTCCATTCATGTAGTAGTTGAAAAGTACCGGATTGTGAATGGTATTTATTTCAATAGAATCGCTTGAGTCAATCGTAAAATCCTTTCCGAATGATGTCATCAATGTCATGGCTTCATGGTTGATCCATTTTGTGGAGATATCATTAAATTCAAGATTGACAAGCGCTTCCTTAAACTGCTCTCTCGATAAGCTTTTTGACCCCAGTATCCAGCCCCATTCACCAAGTGTTATGACTTGATTGTGAATAGGAACTGTCGAAAATCCTGCCGCACTTATGGTTTGCTCTATACATTTAAATGCCCTTGCTGCAAAATAGGGACTTCCGGCTTGGGTGACAATCAATCCATTCGGCCTCAATACTTTATTGCAAAGTTTATAAAATTCAAAGGAATATAATCTTCCCAATTCAATAGATTTTGGATCTGGTAAATCGATAATGATGATGTCGTAATACTTGTTTTCTTGTTCCAAATAGGCATACCCATCCTGATTTATTGTAATGACCTTTTCATCCTCCAGGGCATGCTGATTGATTTCTGAAAGCACAGGGTGCTCTAAGGCCAGCCTGGTCATTTGAGGGTCCAAATCCACTAAGGTTATGTTTTCAACTTCATCATATTTCAGAATTTCCCTTGCAGCACAACCATCTCCTCCGCCCAGGATCAACACATCTTTGGGATTTGGATGGAGTTTTAATAATGGATGCACCAATGGTTCATGATACATGATTTCGTCTACAGTACTCAGTTGCTGATTACCATTGATGAAAAGCCAGAAATCACTATTCGACTGGGTCATGACGAGTTTCTGATATTTAGTTTGCTTAGAGAAGATCACTCGATCTTTGTATCTCATTTCCTCTCCATGGGCAATCACATTATCTGCACTAGTCAAGCCGGCAATAATTAGTATAAAAACTGCAAGATTAGCTATACTCAACCTGGATTTAATCTTTTGTTCAAGGTCTTTCCATAAAACCGCAAGGAGTACGATTGCCACTGAAAAATTAACCAAGCCTAAAATAAATGGCGTATAAGTGAGTCCCAAAAATGGCAGCCCCACAAACGCAAAAAACACACCTCCAAGCAAGCTACCGTAATAGTCATATTCCATCATGGATGAAACATTAACTTTTAAGGTTTCAAAGCTGTCATTGATTCGTATGACCAAAGGTATTTCCATCCCGATGAGTAATCCTATAACTACGCAGAGCCCATAAATTACGAATCCGGTGTAAACGGAATAAATGGCTGTAGTGTAAGTGATGAGTGAAACGAAAGAAGCAAGGATCGATAAGGTAATTTCTATCCAGATAAATTTTTCCAGCAGATTTCCATCCAATATTTTGGTGATTCTTGCACCTACGCCCATCGAAAAAAGCATGATGGAAAGGATCATGGTCCATTGGAGAACGGAATTTCCAAGGAAATAGGTAGCCAATGTGGAGAGCACATATTCTGCAACGATGCCGGAAAGCCCGGTTGCAAAAAGGCAAAGCTTAAGTATGTTGGAGCGGAGTTTCAAATTTTTTAAAAAGTTTTAACCACAAAGGGCACAATGAAAATTCACAGAGTACACAAAGAAAATTATTTTAGGCGCTATTTCATTATCAGACACTAAAAATCTCTGTTCAATTCTTTGTGATCATTGAGAAAAAAACTCTGTGCCATTGTGGTTAATAATATCACAAGCTCCAGCAAATTAACACAGAGCCTCCAATATAAGCGAAGGCTTCAATGACCCCGGCGCCGATATTTGGCTTTTCCTGGTTGATCAGTTCGTCGGTAAGATTTCTGCCTGGCAATAAAATTTTATCTGCAATGAGTCGTGCGATAGGAATAAAAGCCAATCCGATTCCAAAATCTATTGCTATGTATTCTGCCGTAGCATACCAGCTTTCAAAATCGTGCATTAGTCCATGTCTGATTAAATTACCAATAGCGATGATGACGCCAGCCATCGCTACACCAACCGCCACATTGTCTTTTTCGATGTGTTCGTGAACATCAAATGGCGTGATCCAGTTATAGACAAAGGATGTGAATATTAATAATATCTGACCCACCACCCAATAAATAAGTACCGTATCAATACCTCCACCTTCTCCATAGACCGAACCCATAATGATCAGACCTGTAGCAATAGAACTAGCGCCCTCCAGCAAGCCTGTTCCTGCGTTTTGATCTTCTGTGATTTCTTTTTTTACACTAAATTTCCGGAGGATAATTTTATCATTAATAATGATGGATAAATTGAGTAGGATAAGCGCGATAATTCCATAAATACCGATATACATAAGGTCTATAAGCAAACCTTCTGTTTCACCCATCATGATACCGCCGATAGCCAATATCAAACCAATAAAATATCCGGTATGTGCCAACGCAAATGCCAGGTTGTCTTTTTCGACCAGCTCTTCCTGTACATTATATCCTCTATGGAATAGTTGGTATAAATATTTGCCAATAAAAAATAAAGTAAAACTACTGGCAAGATAAACGACAGTAGTTAAGATGGCATCGATATATGTCATGTTCATAGCTAGATGATATTTAGGTTTTTAGTCATATTTCGTATTCAATAAACTAACTTTTCAATATGAATCTCAAGTTAATAATGGTTGAAATTCCGTTTTCAATTGATATTTATTGAGCTTATTGATAAATAGTTTAAAATCTTTTTTGTTATTGTTTAAATATACAAACCTGGTTTTTCCTTTTTTCAGTTTAAATATGGCCTGGTAAACCCCACCAATATTTTCCTTCATATTAATTTTTCCTATTTCCTTATAATACAACACATGCTTATAAGTTCGATTTATAAGAAGTGGCGTCGCAAAAACCCAGGTAATTAAAATCAGAACGCCCGAATAATACATGATGGGCCCTTCAATACTATTGTAGGAGACAACACATGTTACTCCATATATGCTTGAGCTAAAAAATCCGATAAGTATGATTATTTTTTCTAATCTTGAATTGTCGGAAATTACCAATCTATCTCGTAAAAATGTCAGATATCCACTTTGCAAAGGAACTTTGTTGTCCGTTTTCATTTTAAATATTATAAATTATTTTCCATATCCTCCACTGCGTGACCTGGAGAAGTTGCTGTACCTCGACCCGGACTTGGAGCTTTGAGATGTGCGTGATCGCACTCCTTGTTTGAATGAATTATTGGCAGAATTGCTTGACCATTTAGAAGATTTATTGCTTGTAGTATTGTACTTGCTATTCGTGCCATAGGCAGACCTTCCATCACTTCCTGTGGGTCCGTAATAACTTCTGCCCGTACCATAATACCCTCCACGATAATCATTATAATAAGACCTTCGTGCAGGATAAGCCATCATATTAAACATGGAATTCATCAATGCGAATTTTCCATAAAATGACCAAAAAGACTCTCCATTTCGTTGCTCCCAACGTCCGTACTTTTCGTTGCCCACATAGGCGCCATAACCCGGAGGGCCAACACCTTTGGCCACTTTTCCGTCTTCACCTTTGGAGGCGATTTCCATTCCCATATTATTGAGATTTGCCTTAAAAAAATCCTCCCCCACAGGATACCAATCTGTAATTTCTTCAGTCATGTCCTCATTTGGACCTTCCTTGATGATACGATATTGGTGATAATATTCTTTGAAAATGGAGCCTTCAGTATTCATATCATATAAAATGATGGTAAAGGTAGGCTCGTTGGTCATGCCTTTTACGAGTTCATCTACAGGGCTTTTTATAGGTTCGCTATAATCGCTTTCACAAGTGCGACTACATGAATAGACCAAAACGATAAAAAATATAAATAAAACGACTTGTCTCATTGTTTTGTGGTTAGACTGTTCCTGGTAATATATTTGTTATTTCGAAATCATTGACAACATTTCCGTAGGAGGCCTCAAAATCCCTGGCTCCCCATTGTTCGACGCAGGCAACTAATTTGGATTCAGAATCATAATAATCCCATGAAATAAATTCCGTCCAGCTTTCGTCATCTTCCGGATCATCTGAAAAATACCCCGGACTTTCTTTATCAAGAAAATATGCCGTTCCCTTATATTCAATTTTCTTTGGCGGGCATTTTTTTTCAAGTATTTCTTCCGGAATATCTTCTCCAAGGGCTCTTACTTTCAGTTTTCTGCTCAACGTCATAAAACCCTCATCGTTGTTATCGATATGAAGATAGGCAATATCATCTGCAGCTTCTATTTTGTACTCTCTGGTAAAATAGTTGTCACTCCAGTCATATTCATATTCTTCCTTGATCACCCAGGTTTTCAGATCATAGTCGAACATAAAGCCGACTCTGAGATCTTCAATTTTTATATTGCTGGGATCGTAATGCGCTTCCTTTTTTTTAAATCTATCAAAAAGTCCCATAGAATTTTTATGATGCTTGTGACTCCCGCCACGGTTAGTTGTACCAAAAATACGAAAAGGCCTTGTTTTATCCTTGTCTTTTGTATAATAAACAAGGCCTTTTATCAATTGCCAGCCGGTCCATATAATGAGGACCAGCAGAAGCATTTTAATTAAGAATCCGATGACTTTATAATTAAAAGTGGACTATTCTTTTTCTTTACCAGCCTTCATCTTAGCTTTCATAGCGGCTAGCGCATCTGAAGCCTGTGATGGCGATCCTGCATCAAGGACATCATCAATCTCTTCATCAATGCTTCTGTTAGAGTTAGCAACATCGGCATAGGCCTCAGAAAGCGCTTCATTCTCATCTACTTTCTCTTTCATTTTTTCCAGCATGGCAATGGTGCCTGTGCTGTCTATCTGAGCCATTTGCTTATTTAGCTTGGTGGTAGCCTGGCTCACCTTTGCTCTCGCTTTAAGTGTTTTGAGCTCGTTTTCGTAATGGCCTACTTTTGACCTGAGCTTCTTTACATTTTGCTCCAGCGAAACCAGGTTTCCATCAATTTTTGAGGCATTTTGCGCAGCAGATGTTGCCTGGTTTTCAGCATCTTGTTTTTTACTTAATGCTTCTGTAGCCAATCTGTCTGCATCTGCTTCATCGATTTCTCCTTTTTCTACTTTTGTAAGGAGCATCATTGCTTTGTTTTCGTAGCTTTTAGCTCTGTTCTTTGAATCTGCTGATTCTCTTTTTGCCCTGATAGACATCGCTTTCACTTCAGCTAATGCTTTCAGGCTCTCATCGAGATCTTTTTTCAAATCCCTGATTCCCTGCTCAGTCAACTTGATGGGATCTTCCAACTTGTCAACTATGTTGTGGGCTTCTGCTTGCCCTATTTTGAATAATCTTTTGAATACGCTCATTTTTCTATTTTTTAATTTTTTGAAAATTTAATTAGTTCTTCAGAAAACTCACTCATTAATAAACTTAAAGAGTTAAGCGAGCCTTCCAGTTCGTTCAGGTCAAGGTTTTCCAGTTGTAATGTATCCCTGAATATGACCTTTTTTCCTGTTTCGTCCAGCACAAAAGCGCCGTGAATAATATCCCTGTTCTTAATCAGGAGGCCTTTATAGACCTCATTTGAGTCATTTTTGATTTCAAATAAAAATTGCTCCATGACCAAAATGGGATCTAAGCAACCAATAACCAGGTTGTGTATGCCTGCATCTTCCTTATCAACCCAAAAAACACCATCTTCTTCATTTTCACTTAAAATATTGAATTCCAAATCAAGGAGAAATCCTTGTACTTTTTCAAAGTGGTCGTTCATAATGTTTAGATTTTTTAATTTGATTTTTCATTTTATAGAGGTTAAAATTAATAAATTAATTGTTGAATTATGTTTGAAACTATTATTAATTAAAAGTGTGAAACATTTCATTTAGATACATATAATTTGTAATTTTAATTCTATTAACGATAGAGTTGCTCAAAAGGTTAGCAATATAGTAAAATATTATGTCGATCATAGGAAAAAATATAAGAAAGATAAGAACAGTCAAAAAACTTAGCCAAGCTGCTTTTGCAGAAATATTTAACCTGGCTCGACCCAGCGTGGGAGCTTATGAGGAAGAAAGATCCGAGCCGAAGCTAGAAACAGTGATCCAAATAGCCAGTTATTTTGGCATTTCTATTGATTCTTTACTCACCAAAGAACTAACTATAAATGACCTTTACAATTTCAATATTCATCTCGAACAGGATGTGAAGGCGGAAACTTTTGAGAAAAAAACCGTCCCAGATGCAAATTTCATCAAATCAGTTTTAGTGCCGGGAGATAAGCAAATTGAATATATTGTACACATCAATAATCGCGATTTTATCTCTTCCTTACCAAAAGTGCTGATTCCCAAACATCACCATACAAACATCAGAGCCTTCGAAATGATAACTGATGACATGCATAATAATTTCCATGGTTTGAATCTCGGAGATCTAGTGTTGGCACAAAAAATGAACTCGCCATATCAATTTGTCAACAAGCAACTTTATGTGATTATCACCAATGAAAAAATCATCATTAGAAGGGTAGTTTCCAAAAATGGCGTCCTTAAACTCGTTCCTGACAATTCCAACTTCACTACGATTGAAATCAAAAAAGGAATCGTATTGGAAGTTTGGGAAGTGACAGGCTATTTCTCACAAAAAATTGAAGCCCCGACATTGATCTCAGAAAGAATCATACATTTGGAAAATCAATTTGATACCTTAAATGAACGATTGATAAAGATGGAGAAAAAGAACTGATTCGGGTAATGAATATTTTCAATATAAAATTAGAGCATTCCAATTAATCAAAAACAAACACTTCTTCAATCTTCATCTTGAAAGTTTGCGAAATATCATGAGCAAGTTTTAGAGATGGATTATATTTTCCTTTTTCAAGGAAAACTATAGTTTCTCTCCGTACTCCCACTTTTCTGGCAAGGTCAATTTGAGTGAGGTCGTGCCTGGCCCTTAACTCTTTGATCCGGTTATTCATTTCTCAATCCCAGAATTTTTACAAATAACCAACTAATAATAAATACGATGGCCATACCAACCACACCCATTCCAATTACTTGTTGGGTATCCATATCGCTACCCTCAGAAAAATAGCTGATCACCAGCCAGAGATACAATGAAACATAAAATGAGTAGGCAGCAGTTTTTTGCATGATTTTTTTAGAATATTCATCCTCAGCCGGCTCACCTTGTTTGAGACTTTTAAACCTCCTGACGCCAACGATAATTGCAGTAACGACCACTACAGAAAGTATGATAGGCATGGTAAAACTACCTCCTATGATTACTCCATTACTTTTTAAGATAAATAAAGCGGCTACAGCAACTGCTGAAAGGGCGAAGATTACATAATATGGCTTTTTCATTGTTTTTATAAATTAGGCGCTTTAAAATTTTGAGTTGATTTATAATACTTGAGGCAAGCGACATAAATCAAAGCAGGGCCTAAAATTCCAGTTCCCAGCATTGCTTCTGCTTCATGGAATAATCCATTAAAAATAAAAATCAATATCCATAAATAAAGAGAAAGTTGAAATGATTTATTACCAGCATAAACCTTAATTTTTATAGTCATTTCATCGTCAATAATTATGTTGTTTTCTATGTCTTTTTTCTTTTTCCAGGCGCCTAATATATAAATCACAAGACCTCCCAGTATCATAACTAGTATGACAATTATTTTAGCAGTCAGGTAGAAATCAAAATCTCCAATAGAAAAAATTTCTATTGCTGCTGCTACAAGCAATGCGATTCCAAGTAGTTTTTCATTTTTAAAATTTTTCATAAAAATATAGGTTAATTATTTCTAACTTAATGTTATGTTTTTCTAACATCAAAGATTATAAATAAGTTTTATAAAACAAAATTATTTTGAAATAGATTAGACGGTTCGATTCCTGAGTATTAAAAAATTATTCAAAAACTCTATATATCGTTTTCCAAATTTCAGAACTCACCAAAGTCTCTAGCTCCTCCTCTTTCTTACTGATATCATCTCTATTATTATTGGGATGGATTTTTTGAAAATATTGAAGACAGTCCACTTCTTCAATTTGCTCCAACGAAGTGTATCCATTGGCAGACAAATATTGATACCCTTTCATATTGCCTGGCCAACTAGCCCACAAACTCCACGAGACTATATTTTTATTGTGAATTGCCTCTTCAAACAGTGGCTTGTATATGTCTTCTTTTAGCGCCAAATACTCTTTACTACTTTCACTCTTTACGTTTATCACATTGATTACATAATACTTTCCGAAATAATCAAGACGGTTGCTGCATGATAATTGTTGTTGAAAAACCCCTGATGTAAGCCTCTTCCTTGATTTCTCTGTCCGCTCAAAAAAGGCTTCCCAGTCATCCTTGCTTTTTTTCGGAAAAGCCTCCTCCAAAATTTTATCGGAAATTTTCTTATCAAGTTTTGAAAAACTATCGTACCATGAAATTGTCACAAAATTATAAGGACTTTCTAAAGGTCTGAACAATACCTCATAAACGCCCCATCCTATAATCAGGCCGTTCTTAAGTCTGATCTCATGAATTTTTTGCCAATTCTTTTCTACTTCTAAATATTCAGCATGATTATCGACTTTCATATAATCCACAACACCAATTGTAACTTGCCCCGCAACCAAGTGGCTTATCAAAAGCAGCAAAGTAAAAATTACAATAGAATTCTTCATCTGATGCGTTTATAATGTATATGCTTGTTAATTACGTACTTGCGTATGTCTAAAATTTAAAACGTGAAAAGACAGAGATTTGTTAAGGTTAGGTAAACAATCTTGCCGATTTCCTTAGCCTATTGCAAGAAAATTATCTTGCTATTCCAATTATTGAGTGTACTCCTAAAAGAATAATTCAGCTACGAATGCACGAATATAATTGTAATAGACTGTTTATTAACTATATATAATTATTTAATTTCACAAATTCATGAAAACTTTGTTTTTGGAGTGGCCTCAATTTTTCAAATCTGAAAACTTGACAACTCAGTCATATTTCGTTCCGGTATTTTCCTTTTGTACGTATCAATTTTATCCCTTAATTCATTTACTTTTTCATCCTGACTCCTGAAATTAAACGGATACCATAATGAAGTTTTAAACATTATAACTGATCCATCCTGTGTTGGGCCGAACAGAATGATCTTATATATCCCGGAAATCGTCTTGATCTCAACTGACTTAATATCTTCAAATGGAATTTGCACTTCATATCCCTTTCGGTCATAATAAACCGAGCTATCGTCGTAGGAAATATTTTTGATTTTAATAATTGCCGGAATAGCCTGATAAGCCAACATGACATAAACCGACATAATTAAAAGCAGGTTATATTCTTCAAATCCTATCCATCTATATAGTGCACCTCCGACAACTAAAAGGGTTAAAGCTGAAACAATAGATAATGCAATAATTTTATACGTCTTAATTTTCGAAGTAGATACAATTGTAATTCTCATTATATAGTTTGGATTAAATCTGAAAACTTGGCAACTCCGCCATATTCGTTTCAACTATACTACGTTTAAATGTATCAATTTTGCTTCTCAACTCATCAACCATATCATCTTTCTTTTTAAAATTAAGTGGATACCACATGGATGTTTTAAACCAGATGCAGTCGCCGTCCTGAGTTGGCATGAAGAGGTTTATTGAAAAAATATCTAGCCCAACCATTTCAATTTCCTTTATATCCTCGAATGGAATCTGCACCTCATAATCTTCTTTTTTGTAATAAATTGAACTTTCATCATAGGATACACTCTTTAACTTTTTAATATCTCTATACCATCTAATTGAGAAGTACACGAGTACAGGAAAATATATCAAAATATAATACCTGTCATCAATTACAAATGGTACAATAGCACAACAAAAACCAATGATATTGAATATGCTGATTAAATATATAGAAACTGTTTTGTAGCTTTTTAATTTAGATGTTGAAACTATGGTGGTACGCATGGTAAGGTAGGGTTAACTCAAATATTATAACTTGGCAATTCCGCCATATTCGTTTCAGCTATGCTACGTTTATACGTGTCAATTTTGCTTCTCAACTCATCAACCTGCTCATCCTTCTTCTTGAAATTAAGTGGATACCATAGGGAGGTTTTGAAAAATATTTCTTTCCCATTCTGAGAAGGAACATATAATTTGATTCCATAAATCCCTGTTGGAGTTTCAATATCAATTGACTTTATTTCTTCAAATGGTATCTGTACTTCATACCCTTTTCTGGTATAATAAACCGAGCTTTCATCATATGAGACGTTCTTCAATCTGAATACCAATTGTGTAAAAATATTGAAGGCAAGAAATATTGACAAATAGCCTGGCAAGCCATCAATTTGTCCGCAGAAGAACTTATTATAAATTAATAAACTTATAAAAACAGAGAGGATTAAGCTGTTTAATGCAATAATTATTGTTTTATATTTCCTCAGCTGCGAAGTAGAAACTGTTGTAGTCCGAATCATTTCATCTCATTTATTCTGAATACTTGATAAGCCATGCAATTTTTTATACATTGTGCCTCTCGTCAAATCGGCATTACAAACACGGTCTGCGAGCAACTACTAAAATTAATTTTTTAAATACACTATTACATCATGAGCGATAAGAAAATTCTGCTTTCGGAAAATGAAATTCCAGAAAAATGGTATAACATCATGGCTGACATGCCAAATAAACCATTGCCACCCCTAAGCCCTGCTACAAACGAACCAATTGGTCCGGAAGATTTAGCTCCTATCTTTCCGATGGGTCTGATAGAGCAAGAGGTCAGTACTGAGAAATGGATTGAAATCCCTGATCAGGTCCGGGATATTTATAAAATCTGGCGACCATCGCCACTGATCAGAGCTTATGGCTTTGAGAAAGCATTGGATACTCCGGCCAAAATATATTATAAATATGAAGGAGTAAGTCCTGCCGGATCGCACAAGCCAAATACCGCCATTGCACAAGCATATTACAACAAGCAGGAAGGTGTAAAGAAGATCATTACTGAAACCGGAGCCGGTCAGTGGGGAAGCGCTCTTTCCCTGGCGTGCAACATGTTTGACATGGAGTGTGAAGTATTTATGGTAAAATTAAGTTATAACCATAAACCGTATCGAAAAAGCATGATGAATGTCTGGGGAGGAACTGTCCATGCATCGCCAAGTGAATTGACCGAAGCGGGAAGAACGATTCTTGCTAAAGACCCGGACTCTCCAGGAAGCCTCGGTATAGCTATATCTGAAGCTATCGAGCGAGCTATTCATACGGAGAATGCTAAATATTCCCTCGGAAGTGTGCTCAACCATGTATTGTTGCATCAGACCGTGATTGGACAGGAAGCAGTTTTACAGATGGAAAAAGCAGGGGATATGCCGGATATCATCATTGCCCCATTCGGAGGCGGATCAAACTTTGCCGGATTGACATTTCCATTCCTGAGAATGAATTTTGAAGAAGGTAAAAAAATCAGGGCGATTGCCAGCGAGCCTGCTTCATGTCCTAAGTTGACCAGAGGTGTATTCAGATATGATTTTGGAGACACGATAGGAATGACCCCATTGCTACCGATGTACACCTTAGGGCACAATTTTGTTCCCGCTCCAATTCATGCAGGAGGATTACGTTATCATGGTGCCGGAGTAATTGTCAGCCAGTTATTGAAAGATCAATTGATCGAAGCGAGATCTCATCATCAGCTTGAATGTTTTGAAGCAGGTGTGCTCTTCGCCAAAACGGAAGGTATTATCCCTGCTCCTGAAGCAAATAATGGCTTGGCTACAGTTGTTCAGGAAGCTAAAAAATGTAAGGAAGAAGGTATAAGCAAAACTATTCTTTTCAATCTTAGTGGTCATGGACATCTGGATATGTCGGCTTACGATGCGTATTTTAGCGGAAATCTCGAGGAGCATGAGTTGACTAGCGCTGAAATAGAAAGCTCATTGGCTGAGTTGAATACGCCAACGATATAGTATTTTATAATCAAATTAAAAATGCCACATTCTCATGTGGCATTTTTGTTTTAAGGCGATAAACTATTTTATCTTACCATCATTTGCAAGGTGGCAATTTTTACTTCTCGCATATCCCTGGTTTCCAATCCTTCCTTCACCGCTAATTCAGTCAGACCGTCGCTTTCACCCGGGCCAGACTCCATTGCTGCTGCAAGTTGTGCGGCATCTTTATACATATTCACAGTCAAGTGGGTTGCGTAAGCATCAGTTCCGGTTGGTAAAATAACTCTGACTAAACCCCAACTTCCTTTCTGTCCATCATTCACCATTTGCTGATGCCAGGGTTTAAATATTTCAGACTCCGCTTTTTCATAATTATTATTCAGCTGTTTCATCACATCAATTGTAGCTGTTGTGCCTACTTTCATTTCAAAATCACCTTCTGTGGCGTCAATCTGTTTTAAGTAAACCTGGTGAGCGATGTCACGTGATGCCATAGTTTTGTTCGTCATTGCACTAAAATCTTCATCTGAGTAGTCAGGATAGGCCTTCTTCGCCGAGGCCAGGATGTCATCAAAACTAACCGGCGCCATCATATTCTGCAGACTTGAGTATAATGTGACAGTTAAATACTGTGATCCTTGCTCGGAACCGGAAGGCGTCAGTGACCACAGATCCCAGCCAATAATATTTTTATCGGCAACTCGCTGTTTATGGATGCCGGACCAGAATTCTTCAACTTCAAAGTAATTTGATCCTTGCTCATCACTTACTTTCATAAACTCAAATAATAAATACAATTGTTGCGAATTGTCTTGTGCATGGATACTTGCGGCCATAATAATGACCAGGACTAGGCTTAATAACTTTTTCATGGTTTTAAATGTTTGTGGTTAATAGATACATGAATATAAGTAAATAAACTATGCCAACATAGTGCCAGCAATTCAAACCTCAGAAAATCAGCAATATATGAGTTGTCCGGCTTAAAAATGTTCCATATCGAAACAGTTGAGTGTTTCATTGTGGAACATGTCGACTAAAACTTCATCGTAAAAACAGCCCCTTTACCTTCTTCAGACCTCACCTCAAGGCTGCCTTTATGCATGCGAAGGATTTGCCTGGAAAGTGACAAACCAATTCCCGACCCGTCTTTTTTTGTGGTATAAAATGGAATAAATATATTTTCGATCTGCCTGGCTGTGATACCTGGTCCATTATCGCTTACAGAGATGGTCGTGAATCCGTCGTATGATTTGGCGCTCAAATTGACCTTCTTCAATTTTGCTTCTGCTTCCCCACTCAATGCTTCGAGTGCATTTTTCAACAAATTGATGAGTACTTGCTCTAATAATTCCAGGTCGGCAACTGTTGAAACCTCATCGTAGGGTAGGCGAAGGACCAATTCTACTTTTACCTTTTCAAATTCGGTATTCATCAGCGTATAAACTCTTTTCAATAGTTCATTAATGCTGATCTTGATAAAATTTGGCTTGGAAATATTGGTCAGGCTTTTTACAGATTTTACAAATTCCACGATCCCTTTGCTGCGGTTTTCAATAATTTCCATCCCTTGTATTACATCGGCGATTTGATCATCGTATGTAGAAGGATTATTCTTATTTCTTGAGCTGACCGCAATCTGATCCCGGATATTTTGAAGTGTAGTTTTGTTTACATTGGTCAGGGTAGAAAGTGGGATCATCGAATTCATTACCTCATGATTCAGGATGCGGATTAATTTATGCCACGATTCGATTTCCTTTTCATCCAGTTCACTTTTAATGTCATTCAAAGAAACTACTTTTAAATATTCATTATCGATCTTTAACTCCGTGGCGCTCAATGAAACCTGCATTAATTCCCCTTTTCGAACGAACTTCACAAGTACCCGCTCCTTAGAATCGATATTAACTATCTCATCATACAAATCTTCATTGACCTTTTTAATTCCTGATAAATCTTTAATATAAGGACGCCCCAACAATTTTTTGGCAGCAGCATTGATCAGCTTTATTTCTTTCTTTGAGTTGTAACCAATGAGCGCCACAGAAACCTGCTCCAGAACTGTTTGCATAAAAAAGGAACGCGATTCCTTTTCTGCCCGCAATAACTGGAATTTTTTAACGATGGTATTGATTAAAAAAGCAAATTGTGAATCTTTTTTACCGGAGTTAACTTTTGGAAATGAAACAGTGTAATCTTGCTGATTTATGGATTCAAGGAAAACAATTAGATTGGATTTGAATTTTTCGATGTAGCGAATGAGGGAAACAATCAATATGATCTCAAAAAGAAGTAACCAAAACGATAAGGTCCAGAGCGCGGAATTAATGGAAACCCACAGCAAAGCAGTTCCAACAACGACAATCAGCACAATCCTTACCAGGATATTAAGCCTGAAATTTTCGAATATTTTTTTGCTGGGATTCATTGTATAAAATTTATGAAATCATCATTAAATGGTTCTACTCTAATCCATAAATAATTATTGCCGGCAAGAAAACTCTTCATTTTCCGTCATTGCGAGGAACGAAGCAATCTGTTTTACTTGGTAATCTACACGATGAGATTGCCGCGCTGCACTCGCAATGACGCTATAGTAAGTTTTCTTGCAAACACTAATTAAATCACAATTCTCAAACCTCAATTATCTAAACTACTCAGTAATTTTAGAATTGGTTTTTGAGATTTATTTGTGATTTGTTCATTGTATTTTGTTTTTTTCAATCTCTACAATTGATACTTTTTTATTTTTCTATACAAGGTGGTTCTTCCCATGCCCAACTCATTTGCTGCGTTAGTCAGATTGCCTTTTGTTTTGATTAAGGCTTCCTGAATCGTGAACTTTTCAATTTCCTTTACATCAAATGAATTAGATGATTTTCTGACATTGGTATTTCTTGCGTTATTTTGAATAAAATCTTTGGCCTCTAATTTTGAATTTGTACTTAAGATGACAGCGCGTTCGACAGCGTGCTGCAATTCCCGGACATTTCCAGGCCAACTATAATCGATCAGTTCATTTAGTTCATTGGCTTCTATCGTCAATCCTTTTTTTTCATATTTCCTCGAAAACAGAGTGATAAAATGAACGAGTAGATATGGAATGTCTCTCGGCCGATCCCTCAATGGCGGAATCGAAAGTTCTACGGTATTGATACGATAAAATAAATCCTGTCTGAAAAGCGTGTCTTCGACTTCCTGGTACAGGTTTTTGTTTGTTGCACAAATCAATCGGATATCCAAATTGATGATATTAGATGATCCAACACGGTTGATCTGCTTACTTTGTATGGCGGTAAGAATCTTGGCCTGCATATTCAGGCTCAAATTTCCGATTTCATCTAAAAACAAGGTGCCCCCATGGGCAATTTCGAAGCGACCGGCCTTCGCTTCTTTGGCATCCGTAAAGGCTCCCTTCGCATGGCCAAATAACTCCGACTCAAAAAGGGTTTCTGATATTGTTCCAAGGTCAACCTTGATAAATGGCTTATCTGCTCTTTTTGATTGACGATGAATGGCACGGGCAACCAGCTCTTTTCCGGTACCGTTCTCACCTAAGATCAATATATTGGCTGAAGTGACTGCTACTTTATCGATGACGTGCATTAATGATTCCATGGATTTATCCTTCCAGAGCAGCTCACCACTTCTTTGTTCGAGATCTCTTTTCAGGACTTCCTCACGGGATTTGACTTCTTTTAACTCCTGCCTGGATTTTTTTAGCTGGTACACATTATTTACGGTGGACAATAATTTCTCCTTTTCCCATGGCTTGACCAGAAAATCAATCGCCCCGATTTTCATCGCCTGCACAGCCAAATCTATATCCCCATAGGCGGTGTGCATGATGATGTGTGTATCCGGCTTTTCTGTCAACATTTTGGTGAGCAGTTCAAGCCCCTCCACACCATCAGTGGCGCCACTTCGAAAATTCATGTCCAGTAGCACAACATCATAATTGGTTTTTAGAAAAGACTCAAAAGCAGACACCGGATTATTTTTCGTGTGCACATTTTGATACCGTTGCTTCAGTATCATTTTGACTGTATATAATACACCCTGATCATCGTCTACTATAAGTATGTTGCCCTTTTCAGTAGTCATTTTTTCTATTTGATAAAAAGCGGACTAACAAGTAAATAGCATCGGCAATAAAAATATCCTGCGTCATTGCGAGCGTAGCGCGACAATCTCAAGTTGCTGACTACCAATAGAAAGAGATTGCTTCGTGCCTCGCAATGACGGGAATAAATGAGGTACTGTCTTTAAATCCAAATAAATTCATATAATTATTTCAAGAGCTTATGTTTTATTAATTTTAAAGCACAAAACAAAAAGGGCGGTTCCAGTTTCGTTGGTTTATCCAATTTTGGAGTCGTCTTTTTTTGATGAATGGTACAAAACAAAAAGCCTGACATCATAATTTACTGACAAGAGGCCTGCGTTT
>SDBV01001637.1_pt1 | contig 33725 bp, 31 predicted proteins | sample 2277081 | NCBI WGS metagenome assembly SDBV01 (sample SAMN10402039, study PRJNA504765) | marine sediment metagenome | isolation source: marine sediment core GS10_PC15, 223 cmbsf | place: Arctic Ocean: Southern Knipovich Ridge | collected 2010 | reverse complement strand
ATGCTTACCTGTCCTGCTCTGAAAGGCTCGAAAGGTGCCAGTCTCCACAACGTCTGTAGGGAGTCCACCAACCTCCAGAGGAACGAAGTCCTCAGGCATTAGATATTCCTCTTCCAGTTTCTTGCTCACCAGCACAACTAGAGCACGTTCATCTGTAATGTTTCCACCAACTTCTTTAAACCCCTGTCCATAGCCTACCACATTTGAACGATCAAAAAGCTCTTTTTTATCAAATGAATATTCGTGTGCCATTTCTTCCTCCGTTGCTAGGGCAGATGTAATATAGCATCTGCGATCAAATACTGAACCACGCCAAAAGCTAGGCCCATAAGACCGATTGCAATTCCACCTAAGATTGCTATGATTAATTTCTGCTTTGTATCAATTTTGATTACTTTACCTACTAGACCCCCATGAGGATTAGAATCTCCCTCACCTATTAGTACTTTTCTAATCATAGATAAATCTTCTTTGATTTCTCGTATATCCTCCTTGATTTCTTCCATAAAGCTCATCTCCGGTAGGTCTGCCTAAATCTCCTCTAGGATTACCTTAATTTTGCTAGGATCGTATTTCATGATTACAACAGCTGGTTGTCCGGGTGGTTCGGGTACAGGGTCTTCTCCTCCCAAACTAGTATACCAATTTACGTCAGTAATAACATTGACATCAATTCCGGCATTGAACCCTGGAGCATTCCAGTCTAGAACCTCCTGTACTATGACGATCTGATTGTCAGGCCAAGCAATTCGAGTAGGAGGAGGCGGATCAGCTTCCCACAATTTCCTATCGTAGAAGGGATGAGAGCTTGAAATGAACGGCTCTATCCATGATTGCCACCACCAATTTGCAGAATACACCATTACCTCTTGACCGAACAGCTGTTCCATCTCGTCTAGGGTATTCCATGCTTTGTGTGCAGTATCCAGAGACTTCGATGCTCTGGGGTCCTCGATGTCAAGGATAGGAGGGAAATATCCGGGCCCACCAACCTCGTCGGAAATCTCCTTATACCATCTAGCCTGAGCCTTGGAGTCAGCGAATTTCTGCCAATAATGGTACATGCCTTGCTTCAATCCTAATTGTCCAGCTGATTCCCATTGCATACGAAATTCTGGACTGACAAATTGTGAGTTCTGTGTAGCCTTCGCTATGTAAAACTCAAAGTCGTAACTTGTAGGTAAGTGACCATTCCAATATCTGCTGTCAAATCCTTTAATAGCCATTACTTCCCCCTGATTAGCATTAGGATAAAATTTACGATTGTCCGCAATGCGGCACCCGCCTCTTCATCGCTAATATCGCCCGGAACAGGTACTGGATCAGGATCGGGACCAGGGCCTGGTACAGGACCAGGAGATGGGTCATATTGTTCTTTAGTAAGGTCGGACAGTCGTACCCAGTAACCCGGATACCTAGAGTCTGGGTCATCAATAAACTTTCCATCAAGATCAAACAGCAAATCCTCAGGGTTGAACTCCACAGACCCTTGATACTCATCAATAGCTTTTAACCCCGCTGGAGGATATATATCACCCTTCCTTTGGGCACTATTAGCATGGCCTGACCACACCTTCACAACTTTATTTACATTCCACCATTGGGACATTATTATCTCCCTCTTTTGAATATCTGTTGTTCAAACGTTTCGCCCGTGAATTCTAATCCTCCGGTTACAGCAATGAAAGAAGCAAACTTCCATGTGCCCTTCTCGTCAAGTATAGTTGTCTCTGTGATTTGATGCTCAATGAGTTGCGTACCAGACAGGGTGCCTGCAAAATGTCCAGACGCTCCAGCCGGTTTCCAGAAGAGGATTCTAAACACGGAGGCGTCGCTGATGTTTGCACCAGCATCTACTCTTAGTAGGGGAGTATCCCCCACGTAAAATTTAGGCATTTGGGTCCTCCAAGTCAATAGCCGATAAGCCAGCCAATGTTCTTACCTGAACAGATTGAAAAGCTATAGTTCTGCTAATCGTGCTAATTGCCGATAACTCTCTAGTTATAATAGAAAGTCCATCTATAGCTCTGTCTACTAAAGACAGAGCCGCTAATATTTTTCCTATGAATAGTTGTACGAAGGTGCTTATGGTTGCTATTGTATCCGTAATACCTATCGTATCGGATAGAAGAACAATTATTACTAAAGTCCTTTGGACAACATCTGTTATACCTATTGTATCAGAAATGCTACGTACGAAGGCTACAGAAGCACTAAATACGTCAGTTATGCCCACGGACTCTTGGATCGTTCTTACAAAAGTCCCAACGTGGGTTCTTATGTCAGTAATGCCAACAGTCTCAGTGAAAGTTCTAACTATGTCTCTTGCATTGGAAATCGCATCTGTGATTCCCACTGACTCAGCTAGCACGATCAATTTCATTACTATGGTAGAAATTACATCCGTGATACCTACGTTATCTACAATACTTACTACAATATCTCTAGCATTAGAAATTGCATCCGCTATACCAACCGATTCCGCAAGACTTATTACTATGTCCCTAGCTGTAGCGAGTGTGTCTGTTACACCTACTGATTCTGTAAGAGTTTTGAATATTTCTCTAGCGTTGGAAATCGCATCAGTTATGCCTACTGACTCAACTAGTAATACAAGCTTGAATACCACTGTAGAAATGATATCCGTGATTCCAACACTTTCAGCTAATGTTATAAATCTTCCAGCCGATTTGGAAATCACATCTGTGATGCCAACTGATTCTAGTAAATTTAGTACTATGTCTCTAGCTGTGGCTATCGTGTCTGTAATACCTTCTGATTCTAATAGACTTATTACTATATCCCTAGCATTGGAAATTGTATCGGTAATTCCAACACTCTCAAATAAAGCCACAAGTTTGAATACTGCGTTTGAAATTACATCTGTAATTCCTACAGACTCTGCAAAAGTTAGAAATCTCCCTGCCGATTTTGCTATAGCATCAGTTATACCTACTGATTCTACAAATGTTACAAACCTTCCCGCTGATTTAGAAATTGTGTCTGTCACACCCACTGATTCTGCCAACGCTACAAGTTTGAATACTGCGTTGGTGATTGTATCAGTGATACCGACGGACTCAGCGAATGTAACAATTCTTCCCGCTGATTTGGATATAGCATCCGTGATGCCCACAGACTCTAGTAAACTTATTATGATATCTCTAGCTGTAGCTATAGTATCGGTAATACCTACGGATTCTTGTAAAGTCCGTACAAAAGTTCCAACTTTTGAAATTGCATCAGTAATTCCAACCGCCTCAACCAGTATTACAGTTCTGCCTATAACATTAGAAATTGCATCAGTGATTCCAACACTTTCGGCAAAGACCACGAACCTACCCGCTGATTTTGAAATAACATCGGTTATCCCTACTGACTCTGCGAAAGTTAGAAATCTTCCAGCGGACTTAGAAATTGCATCAGTAATTCCTACAGACTCTTGAAGGGTCCTTACAAAAGTTCCAACCTTCGAAATAGCATCAGTAATTCCGACGTTTTCAGCTAAAGTTATTAATTTGAATACTGTTGTAGAAATAACATCAGTAATCCCTACTGATTCCGCAAGACTTATTACAATGTCTCTAGCGTTAGAAATGGCATCCGTGATGCCTACAGACTCTTGAATAGTCCTTACAAAAGTTCCAACTTTCGAAATAACGTCAGTAATTCCTACTGCCTCAGCGAGAATTACAATTCTTCCAGCTGACTTTGAAATTACATCGGTAATTCCAACTGCCTCAGCAAATACTACAAATCTTCCAGCCGATTTAGAAACGGCATCAGTAATTCCAACACTCTCAACAAATACTACAAATCTTCCAGCTGACTTCGAGATTGCATCAGTTATGCCTACTGACTCGGCAAAACTTATGACGATGCCTCTAGCGTTTGATATGGCATCAGTAATTCCTACCGACTCTGCGAAACTAATAACTATGCCTCTAGCGTTAGTAATTACATCAGTTATGCCCACGGATTCGAGAAGGGCAATAACTATACCTCTAGCGTTAGAGATTACATCCGTTATACCAACTGACTCAGCAAGGGCAACGAGTTTTGCTACTCCTCCCGTTGGTTGTACAAACCTCCTGCGAGTTTGTTGAGATGGGGGCGATCTGTAAATTCCCCCATCTGAACGTGACCGACCCGACGACTGAGCCATTTAAAGTTCAGCGAAGGTTACTCCGAAGCTCCATCCTGTGAGCGTGGTAGGAGTACTGGTGATCCGCAGTCCAAATCCACTAGCTGCACTAGCTCTTAGGGTGATCCGTTCCTCTGGAGTGGCGAGCCAAAGATATCCATTCAGATTGTTGAAAGTATCCGCGATGATTTCTGTTTTTGCTCCCGCTCCCTCATCTGAGGCGTCAATTCCAGAAGTGCCAGCCGCTCCTGCTGTGCCTCCAATAATCCGAGACGTTGCTCCGAGAAGATGCGGTGCAGGTGCTACGTTGGACAATGTTGGAAAGGCCGATACCTGAGTGTGAAGTGTTACTCTCTGTTGTTCGGCGGTTTCAGTTCCATCTTGTCCGATCCAGCAACGCAGGATTTCAATGCCTACGTCAGAGTCAGGGTTGATGAATACCAGTGTCGCTCCACCGATAATAGTTACGTTTTCCCCCGAAACTGTAAAAACTCTGTCACTACTGCTTGCCATTTGTGCCTCCTAACGTGCTAAATATGGTTGATAGTTATAAGGTTTTAGAATTACTACTGCCGGAGCTGCGGCTGCTTCTCGAACAGCGATGAATGTCCTATGCTTGGCCGTACGTGATGTGGTCGTGCTGTTCTGCCAAAAAACCTCTAGATCGTCAGTACTACCTGCCACTGTGACCCTAGAAGCCACTCCAAGTGGAACTCTAGCGTTGTCCACAGAACCTTCAATACCATGCTGGCGTTTGCTTTCTGTTTCTTGCGAACCTGCGTTCCTAAATGTATAATCGACTTCGACTGTATTGTTGGAGATTGAGCCCGCCTCTTGGCTGGACGCATACAATACCATGTAAGTATCTACACCGGGATCGGTGATCGTCATTCCGTCGACCAGTTTGTCTGTGGTTGTTGCATCTACATCATTAGCGATGGAGGTTGCCTCAAAGATGTCAGTTGATGTAACCGGCATCAGGTTCATACTTCGGTCATAAAAAGTGACTGTGTGTGCATTGGAAATGCTTGACATTTCAATCTCAACAACTTCCGATCCATTTGGACTGATCGAAGCCGCAAGGAAGAAAGGATAGGCCGCTTGATTCCAAGATGACTCCATAAATACGTGAACTTCCGAGGCCGCTATGGGTGAACCTCCCACCGAAATTCTTAAAGCCGGTGTTGAGCCAGTTGGACCATCTGCCGATGATGTAAACACTAGTAGATAGTCATCAGCGGGGGGTGTTCGTGTCATGCTAGCTAACGTTGACCATGTGGATGATCCAGTGGAGTCTGTTGCGGTGTCCGTGTCCTGAAAGCCGCTGCTCATAGGGAATAATAGAAGCTCTCGATTAAGCATGGTCAAAGGATTGGTGGCGGAGTTGGCGTCGTAACGAATCTCGATTGCCTCAGAACCATTTGGATTGACTTCAAACGTGACAGTCATATGCATAGATACGTCGGTGATGCTACCATCTTCCTCATAGAAAGTTCTTGATCCGGTGAGCTCCGAGCCTCCTTCGTATACCATAAAATTTATAAACCCACCAGTATCTTGAGTAGCATCTGCCGTCAACTCCCCATTAAAAACAAGCAAATACTCACCCGATGGGGGAGTAATCGTCATGCTATTTACAAGAGTAGGCGTCGTTTGATCAAGCGTGGTACTTGCACTTGCAAACGCTCTTTCTATGGTCATGGGCTATTCTATGTCCGTTGCACTATTGAACAGTCTCGCTAAACTTCTCTGTGCCTGCATGTTGGCGTTGTCTTTTTGAATGGCTGTGAGCGTATCCCAGTTATCAAAAGCGTTCTTATGGGCAATAGCCGCTGCCGCATCTCTGTCCTCATTCAACTGTGAGTTTGACAGGTTCGTTGCGTTATGTGCCGCAAGTAAAGTATCAAGTGGTGCGCCCGGATCACTTGGGTAATTCAAATGCAATTCGCCGGGTTCTGCCGTTGTATCGGGCAAGCCGGTGTGCGTAGCGATTACCTCGGTGGTTAGAAATGGTTCCATTAGTCGATTACTGATACTATGAAAACCAGCAAACAAAATGCCTGATGGCACAAGGACTGCCAGTTCAAACTCATCCCTCAAGCGATCCGGGTTGATGTCTTTAATTGCAAACTTGACTATGGTAGCCATAGTTTATGCACCCAAGAATGTTAATTCCCAATCAACCTGCAAAGTGTCAGAGGTTGATACATCCACAGTTGGAGTGATTTGAGCATAGGCTAATGTATCTGTACCATTACCAATCAATGCTTCATCAAGCCCTGTAACGTTCAAGTCTCCAGCTTCAAAGGTTGATCTGAATACAAGTACACCATCATCTGCGGCGAGAAATGCGCCCTTCTGTAGAGGGTAGGTGGCATCCATAGCTTCATCAGCACCGGACTGTGCTACAAGTGCATCCGTGGTCTTGGTTACGCTAGTGAAGCCTGTTCCAACGCCTATTACACAATTGGCATTGTCTATAGCAGTTTGGGTGCTAGTAGTTACCATCTGATCAACTATGAGAGCGTCTCCCTCGTTTGTGACAAGGTTATGATTTACAGCAATCATTGGCCTTCCAGATATGGGAATACCCCAAAACCTTTCAGCTAAGGATTGCATGAATACGGGAAACTTGCTCAGGACTGGATGAATCGGATATCGTTTCACTTCTCCATCAGGCCCATAAACTGTTGCTGTCACTTTTCCCTTAATGAACGATCTTTCTTTAAACATTTAGATTTTCTCCTTATTAGAATCCGAGTTTCGATTTTAGTTCTGCTCTGGTGGTGTAGCCTTCTGTTGGCTCCTCTCCTAATACCAGAACATCCTTTACCATAGCCGCTACCAATATTTTCTGTGTCTCTGTCGTTTCTGCATCTATCAATCCACGTATGAAATCCAAATCAGTCTCCTCTCCAGCCGTCAATGGGGTTGATAACCATTCGTTGATTGCTGAGAGAGCGTTTCCCGCAGTTATATTACCGCGAGCATACTCCATTAGCAACGAGCCGAATGCCTGTGCCCCAAGTAGATCATTCCCGTCATAGGGACCTGGTTGTGTCAATACGAAGCGTTCTTCTAATCCCATTAGCCTATTCTTGAGTTCCCAAATAGAACTCTAGTCACGAAGGAAGCTATACCCATGATCTCTACCTTTATAACTTCGATTAGGTCGCGGACCTTACCAAGGCGTCCAAAAGAGGCTATAGTAAGGGCCGAAACCTTTTTAGTTTTTCCATGTGAAGCTATATTATCTGCACTGGTCATATTTATAATACCCTAACCAGCTGGTAACTTACTACCTCGCTGTTACTGTTATAAGTAGCTACAACCGTCCATTCTCGTTCTTTGACTACTAATGAGCTAGTAGCGTACTGACTAATTGTAGCGGCGGTCATATTATTGTTAGCGTCATGTGAAAGATTTGTCCACTGGACGTTTTGTCCTACCAACCCTAAAGTACCTTGTACCAATTCTCCAAATGTACCCGAAGCAAGATGTCCCGCAGTAGTCTCTTCCCACACCCTGTCAGCAATATCAAGCTTGTCTTGTTCTGTAACTCCTGATCCCGATGTTACTACTTGTAGACCGGCAGAGTTGTTTGAACGTAGCTGTGTGGAGTTCAAATTCAGAACATCCATGATATTGTTGTTAGCGTCCGACAAGTCAATGCCGTACGCCCCTGCTTCGAACGTTATAGTGTAACTATTTATAAATTCAACTAAGCGTGCATACGTAATACCACCCAACGTAATTTGCGTGTTATGCTGGTTAGTATCATCAAAAGGCATACCCTCTTCGGCGGCTTCCAACGCTTTTAATGCTAATCGAAGCGTATTCACGTTGATAGTCCTAATCTCCGGTGGCCCTATGTCCACAAGGGTTGTGTCCACCTTAGGTACGTTTATTACCTTAGTCGCCCAAGCTACCGATATTGTCATTCTCGTATTCCCTTATTGTTGCTTTGAGAGACGCAATGCTCTTTAGAAACTTCTGCTTTTCCTCATTCATCTTTGTAATCTGCTGTTGTATCATATCATTGTTTGCATTTAGAGATTCAGACAGGGACCGTACTTTTAGTTCCTTCTCATCATACAGCTTGACTAGATCATCTCTTTCACTTTGAACTAGGTATGCCGCATGATTCATAGTTGAGGCGAGTTTCTCCAGATACTTAATTTTCTTCGCATCTGTCATCATGTTATACCCATCACCCCATGCTATCTTAGGAGCCTTAGCCACTACCAGATCATCATCAAGCCTTAGAAAACCCTCTCCTAGAAAATCCTGACTGTCCTTACCATTTCCGTTATTCATCTGACACCATCCTTATATTGATAGTCAACCCGGTTACATTATCTATCGTTCCTGAAAATGAGAAGCTCTTAAATCTTGGTGATGCAGTACTCTTTCTAGCTGACCCCTTTACATTAGTATCAGCGGCGAAAGTTCTTGATGCTGAAATATCTCCATTCACATCCGTCAGACCAGATAGAATTGCCCCACTAGAGATTATTGTTCCAGTAGCAGGAGTGTCTGGAGAGCCTGCCACTGTGTAAGTATATTCACTAGCAGTAGTAACCGTGATTGTGAAAGGCCCGTTATACTCCGGCTGGTCAGCTCCTCGAATTACAACAATATCTCCTGTATCAAGGCCGTGGGTACTATGTGTCACTGTAGCAGTTCCACCGGAGCGTGTGATCGTTACTGATTCCTGAAACGGCAAATCTCCGGCTCCGTCAGCCGCTTCCATAAGAACTCTAGCGTTCTGTAAGTCTGCTCCATCAGGATCGTCAACGTGGACTAGGGCTGTAACAGGGTCAATAACCACTGTTACCGTAACACCTGCCGCATCATCTACAGTGAAACCTGAGCCATCAGTCGTACAACCTACTAAGTTTAGAGTGATGCTACCGGAAGTATCATCAAATCTAAACACCGAGCCATCGTTATCCTCTGAGCTACTAAACCCACTAAAGTCGCAGTTTCTCAAAGTCATTGCGGCAGGAACATTAGTTCCGAACCTTATAGCGTGATGTGCATTAGTTCCCTGAGAGAATGACATATTATCCATTTCCCCATCAGGGTCTACTGTCTCATCGTAGAACAACGCACCCTCATCAGCTGCCACGTTTGACACTAGCACACTACACCCATCCATATCCGCACCGTTATGGTCAATCCTGTCACAGTCAGAGAAGATAGTGTTTGTAAGAAATCTACTCGTCCCACCTAAACTTGGAGCTTCGATTGTTCCCAGACCCGTAAAGGAGCACGCATCAATTTCCAATGTGTCCACGTCAGCATTATCAAGCAGAAGCTCTGCCCTTGTTCCTACGTTTACAACGGATACATTAGATATAACAAAACTCCCTGTATCTGTGGAATTTCCTACTACCCTGAACGGGAAATGCGTCACACCTACAGTATGTCCACCACCATTATCTCCGAGCCAAAACCACTGTTCTCCGTCCGCAGTAAAGAAGTGATCCGCACTAGCCCCAGATTCTCCCCACTCAGTAGGGGCAAAGAAAATATACTGATCCCCTAGAGGATTAGACACCATCCCCCAACCATTAGTCACATCATCTCCAGCTACATCAGACATAGTTTCGGGAGTCCCAGAGGTTCCCCCATTGATAGTCAGAGCATAGCTATCATTAGCAATATAACGAAACGCATCCATGAACACGTTGTCAATAGCACCGACCGCCTTGGAAGCGTGAAGGCTACCATAGCCAATTCGTGTTACTACTGTTTGGTCTAAGTCAGTTTCTGCTCCAGTGAAGGCGGTGAATGTTCCCGGAGTCGCTACTATTACTGAGACATCTAGTTTGTAACTGCTAAAGAACGTAGGGAGAGGTACTCCTACAGCATCATTACCCCCTACATCGTATCCTATAAGGTCTGCTGCATCTCCGATGACAAACTGCATACCTCCGGCTGCGGCGTTATTCGTTAGGTTGTCTTTCACTAGCAGGTACAGAGTCGAGTCTGACCAATCTAAGCTGAAGGTACCAACTCCTACTGAGTCTTGGGTCGTGTGCATCTGCTCGTCAGAGTCAGATAACTGAGTAGATAAGGAGTTAGAGCCTTGATAGAACTGGCCCGGATCATTATTTACGGTGGCAGAGTCATCGCCACTCCATCCAGTATTAGCCTCACAATCATTGATAATAGTTCTATTATCTACACTCATTTAAAACTATCCCCACTACAGATATAGAAAATAGGTCAGATGTGCCCGGAGTATGGATTGATACCACCATATCCCCATCTTTGACAAACCTAACTAAGTTTTCTTGTGCCTTTCCAAATATATACATGATATCCCCTTCGGGAGGTATATAATCCTTAAAGTCTATAGACTTCATTCGACCGGGTGGGATCAGAAACACTTTCTTGTGATCTTCATAGGCATCTAGAGCTTCCTCTAGAGTCTGAAAATCCCGTGGAACTAGTACTAGATTAACTAGCCATGCTCCTTTCAGTTGTCTCCAAGCCAAGTGTTCTAATTCTAAATCCCACCCGGTTTCTAATATTCCACAAATTGTTATCACGCTTTATGCGTCAGGTGTTCTCACAGCCGCAATTGTCTGCGGGGTTGCTAAGAACTGAGCAGAAGGAGACTCGAAAGTCTTAATCGGGGTACCTCCACCGTCACGAACACGTACAAATAAGTTTCTATTTATACCTCCATGAACACCTGTAAAGCTTTCAGTAGTAGCATCGGCCAGTAAGTCAATAAAAGCTAAGAACACATCATTGTTTACTGCGGCTCCATCTACGTCAAATTTTCTTTGAGCGGCAGCTGAACCAGTAATGGTGAAGGTGTCAACACTATCATGTGAATCATAGTCCACCCTCTTATAAATACCATTATCTAATTCAATTCTTAGTGACGATTGTTCAGCAGCAAGACCGGTCGCAGGCCAGTTGATCTCAGCCGCAGGCCAAGCTACGGTGTCTGTGCCTGTCTTTACTACAACTGCTGACTCAGGGTCTGCCGTCAGAGCTGTAGCAAGTAGCCATTGTCCACGATCTAGCAATAAGCCTGTACGTGGTCCAACTAACACTCGGTCCTCACTTGCTACTAAACCTGCTACAGTGAACACCACATTGTTGGGTGGGGTTCTAGAAGCATCGCTCAAATCTGTAAACAGATCAGATGAGCCTACATCATCTTTATCGAAACCAATGCCGTATGCACCGATGATGTTTGAACCCGTTGATGTTCCCAGATACTCTGGGATTACAGTCCTAGTATTGAGAACTGCAGTAGCGTCCACAAAATCAAGCAGCGGATCACCACTAACATCGTCTCGTCTAATCCTGTTATCTTCAACTGGATTTGCTCCGGTGAGCACTTGTAAGTAAATTTCACCAGTGCCAGTATTATCATCTAAAGCTAGGATAACACCGCTTCCACCACTTAGGTCCTCATCTTCCTCGGCCCCACCAGCTGTATTGATAGCGGCGGTTGCTCCAGAGATTAGACCTTCGATTATGTCATTATCATCAATGACAGCGGCAGAGGGAGAGTCAAGAGCTACAACTAGCTGAGGATCAGCATCATAGAGCACATGACCACCAGACTTGAGAGAGCTGTCTCCATCGTCTCGGAATGTTACTTCCTCTCCGGGGAAGAATGGGCCTCCCGCAAGTGTGTTATAAAATACTTTAGTGCCCCAGAAAACAATGTTATCTTCTGCTACACCAGTACCACCTTCTCCATCATATCCGACTTCGATATTGATTCCCTGCATGAGTTCACCGGGAAGTCCGTGGATCGGGGGAGATGATTTTGCAATTAGGTTTAAATCTGTAGTAGCACTTCCGGCCCAAGAACCATTTTATTCGGCTCGGTCCTGAGTTGCGTCCACAGCCGTTGCTGAACCTTCCACTTCAAAGAAGTCTCCTGCTCCACCGTTAGGGTGTCGAAGGGCTATGTAATATTCAGCGTTACCTAAATCTAATCCTACTGACTGATCTGTTCCGTCAGAAGGATCGAACAAATTGAACCGAAAGATCACCTCCTCATAAGCAGATGTAATGGAACTTCCCAAAACATCCTCAGATCGAGCAAGAGCACCACCTGTAGGAACACCCGGAGAAGCGTCATCCGAGTCATACAGCTCGGCAAAGAGAGGGCCGGTAGGTGCTCCGGTTCCAATCTTAATCTGCCAACGTGCCTCTGTTAGTTTTTCTGTTACATCAGACAAAGGAATAAAACTCTGTGCCTGACCTATGATTGTCCCATCATCTACTGTGTAGTCGGTTCCAGAAACTGCACCGCTTGTGGCGTCAGCTACGTGGCCCCGTTGCGAAATCCATTTAGTTCTTTCATACACATCATTAACGGTTCGAGTATCTTTTACCCACTGTGAGTAATACTCGTTATCCCCATCAGCAGTACCATTTCCATCAATGTCAATCTGTTGGAAACCTTCTGTGTTGAGAATGTCTGAGTAACCGGCTAGTGTTGCGACAGGAGAAGTGTTGAAAATGTCAGCACTATTCCCAATAGCCGCAACAGCCGTGCCAGTCCCTAGAGCAACAAGAAAGCGTCTGTACTGAACTCCTAATTCTCTTGCAAGAACAAGAATGCTCTGATTGTCAATTTCGGAACCTGCAAACTTGGATTTGACCAAGTGCCTAGAGAACACCAATGAAGGTGCCGCCTCAGGATTAATGCCTGCTCCCCAGAACGACGGTAGAATCTTCCCGTTTTGTAGAATCATATACTCAGTACCAGTTTCTACAGGACCAATGACATTTAGTCCAGACCACAAAGTTTCTCCACCAAGGGTAGGCTCTGTCATAGAGACAGACCCATCATATAGATGCAATATGAACGTGTCATCTACATTGAATGGTGAATTCAGCGTTACAATCTGGTCCGTTGATCTGTCAAAGGGAGTGTCTACTGTGATGTCAAGCAAATCATCACCAGCCGCTTGCTCATCATCCTGTTTATCCATTAGATACTGGATAAATTCTAAGACAGTGTGGCGATTAACAGTCGCCGCACCTTCCCATCGTATGTTACCGCTGGCGTCTATCGAGACATCAGCATCTGCTATAGCGGCCATAATTATCTTCTCCTAGTAATTAAATTCATTAAACCCCACGAAATTTCTTCCTCATGGGTATCTCTATAATAATTATACACTATTTATCTCCATATGCGTGTATTTTTCTATTCATACCAACCCTTTACTCTAGCTCCTAAAAGCATTTGAGTGTCGTCAGCGTTGTTTTGGAACCTGGCGAACTTATAAGGAGCACGCCAATCTGTAGGAGTGGACACTCTCCCTCCTAGTCCTACGCCCTCAGCAGTAAATCTTGCTGCTCGTGTATATCTATCAAGTACCCAATGGTATCCGTCCTCAGACCAGTCGAAGTGCCATGTGCTCCCCTCGACTCTGACTCTTAGATACATTCCAGCAGGTCGTACATCACTTACGGAGTTAAAGTCATCCGTATTAAAATCATTGTATGCGTTCAAAAAAGTAGCTTGCCATCCGTATCCAGCACCACCTCTAAAATTACTCCAAATATAAGCATCAGTGGTACTGTGAGCAGATATATCCTCTAATAGTATGATACCCTGTTTTTGATCTCCTGTCTGTCCAAAGAGAGGGCCCATAAAAGTAGTGAAGCTCCAATTAGTAATCGAAGGTGGAACGGGCTGGTATATACCTTGACCATTGGCAACCGTCGTGGTGGTCATGTACATCCCAAATTCATCTTCGGTTACGGTCATTGTAGCTGGTACATCCCACTCACTCCAAATTCCAGTGTCAAAGGACGAGTCATGAAATTCGTCATCCTCCGTGCCAAGATACACATACCCGCTTGGGGGAGGTGCATCCGCCCACCAAGTTGTGAAGTCTCCAGGAATGTCGTGAGGCACATCAGACTTAATCACTCCCACTACATCCAACTGAACACCTGCGGCTGGGCTTGCTGTTCCAATTCCTACAGCACCTCCGGGAGCAACAGCCAGCCTAGTCGCAGAGCTATCGTCATTAAAAACTAGTAATGTTCCATCAGGAACTCCATGTGCGGCATTAGTCGCACTAATGAAATCCCAACGTTGAGCACTCGTAGCAGTATTATCTAATGCTAGCCTTCCGCCGCCATCTCCTTGAATATGTAATTGCACAGCCGGAGCGTCTGTTCCCATACCTATGTTTCCGGTACGCTCAATAACCATTCTATGAGTAGCACCTATGCTGTCCCAGAAAAGAAGCTCATCATTGCCGGTATCATAGAAAAACTCCATCTCTGTCGTACCGCTTTGTGAGAAAGCAATACCTCCAGCAAATCCAGCCGTATCAGTGTGGTCAATAAACATGAACGGCCTAGTACCTTCAATTTCAATCCCAGTATTAGTAGCTACACCAGCAATATGAAGGGGTTGGGCCGGAGTAGCCGTGTGAATACCTATTCTATCTGTACCAGCGTCAACATAGAAAAGGTTCGCCTCATTATCTCCTGCAATACGTGTATCCGCATCAGCAAGACCACTGTTTATGGTTACTCCGCCAGTACCACCTCTTAGGTTTAGAATATCATTAGCTATGATATTTATAGAAGTAGCACCTGTCTGTTGAATTGTTGCATCGCCTTGAAATTCCATAACGTTAGCGGCGATATGCAGTTCGGCGTTAGGATCGAGTGTCAAATTGCCAGCGGTCGTGGAGATAGTAGCTTCTTGCTGGAAAGCTTGAAGGGCTGATCCAGCAGACCACTCCACTATCTCTTGGTTGTCCACCCAGAGGGTTACAACTCCAGAAGTTGTGGCACTTGGCCCTGTTCCTATAAGTCTGTGATATACATTATCCTGTGGGAAGCCCCACGTAATAATGCCCGAACCCGCATCTTCCGAGGATATAGTCATCCCCGTGTTCCCCTTATTCTCAATATGGAAAGTATCCCCTGTTACGTCAGCGGAGTAACCGCCAGTTAATCCACCCTGAGTTCCTACTACATGGAGTCTACTATCTGGAGTAATTACATTAATGCCCGTATCAAAGGTTATGGTATAGGCAGAAGTACCAGTTCTTCCTACAGGCAAAATTTGATCTTTAATTGACTTGGGATCACCAAGAAAAGCTCTAGTAATAAGATAGTGATCAGTATAAGTTAGGGTTCCATCACCGTCCATGTCGGCTCTAAGAAACTGATCTCTTGTAGGAGTGGAAACTCCTAATACAAAATTAGCGGCGAGTTGTACATCTAGTACATCTACAACCCTATCATCATTAACATCTCCGCTTCCACCACGAATGTATATACCACCAGAACCAGTAATATCCGTAAGGTTGTCTATTCTTCCAGAGGATGTAAGGTTGCCTAAAATTACATTACCTCTGGTGATATCATCTGTGCTTTCTAAGACTAGATGATCTCCCGCACCAGTACCACCGAAGGCTGACTGCCCTCCCGATCTTCCTGCTAGTAGGAGGTACTGAGCGTGGTCGTCATCTGCAAGTCCTGTTAGCAAGCCGTGGTCTGATACACCACCTCCTGAAACTCCTGATGGTACCCAATTAGAACCGTCAAACGCTAAGTGATCATTTGTTCCCTCTCCCGTCAAATCTACATTCTCTAACTCCCCTAAGTTGTTTAGGGATAGGAGTGTTTCATCACCGCTATCGTTTTTGCCATAGAGTTCACCATCAGTCTTAGGATAGACACGATAAAAATTAGCGTTGGGAGTAGCGGGAGCCGCTATCTCTTGGAAATCTAGATAGCTATTAAATGTTCCTACCCCACTAGCATGAAACAGAGACTGAGGGAATACAGTCCCTACGCCTATGAAGCCTTGTGCATCTACCATGAGTCTAGAGTCTGCAACACTTACGTTGGCATTACTAGCCGCAATATTGGTGGCTAGATGTAGTGTTCCTCTAGCATCCGAGGACCCATCATCCTCAAAGATAACGGCTCCCTTGATAAATTCATCGCTATCGTTACTTGAGGTCTTGAACAACAGTGATGCTGTTCTTCCTGTACTTCCTCCGGCCTGTAGTAGAATAGCTCGGCTCGCGTCTGCATTTTCGTCTATATGCAAACTGTACAGAGGAGCTATGGGTGTTCCTATACCTACGAAGCCATCACTTCCTTGAACGAATAGAGCATTTACTACAGCTGATGACTGAACTCTAAAATCAGCGTCATCTGCGGCACTGTTTACGTCAATTAAACCGCCAACGCTTGTTTCTAACTCCATGTTCTCGCCTATCAGATGGAGGGTATTTCCTCCCAAGGCTTGTACTTGAAACTCACCACCTACAGGATCACTTCGTATTTGTGCATTTATTCCATCTATAGTGAAGAATTGTAATGAAGTGTTAAATCCCGGATCGTTGAGGAAGGACATCCCCATATGTCCACTAGCTTCAAGTATAAAATCATCTGCTAATGATCCTGCTGTAGCACCTGTTTCACTGACGAAAACATGGAACATTGCGTCTGGGTCTATATCAGTACCACCAACTATGGTGGGGTCCTCTAAGAAAATAGTGCCCTTCGTGGCGTTTGCTGTACTACCTAAGGTTAGGTCATCATTAGCGTCTAAGCCTCCGAAGGCTGTTTGACCTGTGCTACGTCCAGCTAACAGTAGGTATTGAGCATGGTCGTCATCTGCCAATCCGGTTAGAGCACCGTGATCGGTTACTCCACCTTCTCCAGTCACACCAGAGGGAACCCAATTAGAACCGTCAAACGCTAAATGGTCGTCTTGCGTCTCTCCTGTCAGGTCTACATTCTCTAGCTCTCCTAGGTTGTCTAGAGATAGTAGTGTTTCGTTACCTGCATCGTTCTTACCGTACAGCTCTCCGTCCGTCTCTGCATAAATTCTGTATTCGCCCGTGGGGGGATTGCCTGGTTCCGAAATTTCTGTAACGTCTGTATAATTATCAACGAATAGAGTTCCATAAATTTCTGTCCTGCCGCTTACTTGCAAAGTATTAGTGGGATCAATAATAATATTTCCACCAGCGGCTATAGTAAAGATGTCTGTACCGCCTGTAGAAAGAACACTATTATCTCCACCTATTGTAATAGGCTGTGTTTCCCCAACCACTATCCTTCCGTATACAGTGAGCCCTGTCGCATCTTCGAGAGCGTCAGCATCTGCATAGAGCCCGAAGTTGCTAGACCCATCTCTGTAGATACCTAAGTCCCCACCCTCGATACCGGCTATTCCCATACTTAGCATTATTTCATTATTTCTAGCTCCAAACCAAGCTCTAGTAGAGCCAGCGTTAAATCCTGCCCTCACCCAAACTGTTCCGAACAGGTCCGTGGAACCACCTCTCAGCTCTACTTGTCCATCAGTAGCTGTCCAGTCTCCTGAGTAAAATAGACCTTCTGTAGCTCTTACGAAACCCTTTGTGCCGTCACTAGAGGATAACAGCTCTAAATCGTCACCACTAGCATCACCACCAGTTAGAATTTGACCACCAGTTCTCCCTGCCAGTAAAGCATACTGCGAATGATCATCGTCACCTAAACCACCCATCACACCATGATCGAAGGATGTGTCGAAGTAAGTGGCATCGTCTACATAGGATTTAGTAACTAGATGAGCGTCCGCGGTAGGCAGTATGCCTGCAACAGTGCCGGTGAAAGCTCTAGTTCCAGTAACTAAAATATACTGTGAGTGATCATCGTCACTAAGACCAGATAACACACCATGATCGTGAATATGACCAGAGATGGAAACATACTCTAGTACAACGTCACCAGACCCATCAGTGATAAAGGCTCTATTAGCCGGTTCACCGGGGCTCTCCATATCAAAGAAAGTTATCTTTGTTCTAGTCACCTATCCTCCCATAAATGCTGCGGCGGGGCCAAGTGTTCGTAAAGCAGGTGGTGGTACTACATACTCTGCATACGCAATTATACTAGCCATTCGACGTTCCACATCTCCCTGATCGTGTTCAACATACGCAATTATACTAGCTAGTCTACGTTCTATATCACCTTGATCGTGTTCAGCGTACGCAAGTATGCTTGCTAATTGTCTCTCATCAGTCATTATTTAACCTTCATACCTATCTGTAATGCATCTACATTAGCCTCTGTCCACGCACTCGTAGTGTCGGGATTTTCATCCCGTGTTATTTCAAAAAGTGCCCAAGCCGCAGATAATGCTTCCGCAGGGCCCTCAGATTCTGTACTACCGGCTTTGAGAATTATGACACCACTTCCTTGGCCTGAGTCTAATTGCAATCGACCCTGTACTATAACATTTGCAATGGTAGCACCTGCGGGAAGCGTGAAGTCGCCTGCGTTGTAAAGATCATAATCATTTACAACTGTATCGAATACATAATCTGCTGCACTTGATGGTTGTTCGTCTACCTGATCCCAATTATTTCCGCTATCAGTTCCCCCTCTTTGTAAATCTGTCTGATCTCCCGCTGAGTCTGGGAATATTGGTTCTAGAGATACAATTCCCGGCCAAGTATTATTGACGGAGCCAGCATCGTCGTTTACAACTAAGTCGTCAAAGTAAATATCTATGGATTGTTGTCCCTTTACCGTCAATCTGGTCATGTTTACACTGGAACCGGATAGGGTATCACCCGTAAAGTCAATGATTATATTCCCATCCGCTTTGAGCACCACTCTGCCGGAGGCGTCAGCCATCAAGACCCATAACTCAAGATAGTGCCAAGTATCTAGCGTAAAGGTAAATGGCGACGAACTAGCGATGCTCGATCCACCACGCATGGCATTGATAGTTGAATTGGTGAACGCCCTAAGAGCGATGTTGCTATCACTTGAGGCGAGCACCAAAAAATCTTGGTTGTTGTTGCTCGTCAGGTCGTCAATATAAAAACCGGTACCCATGTAAATTTGATCTGTGCCGGGGAAATCCCACCCACCTGAGTCGGAAGTGCTGTTGGTGCCGAACTTGTATAAGCCGGTTCGAGGAACCCCTGTGTTTACAAAGGGAGTCGAACCTATGATGTCTACCTCAGTGGTGAGAATACCGCTCTCAAAACCTCTTGAGAATAATCTAGTCATCTAATCTCCTATAACATGCACTGTCAAATCTGCTCCGGTTATTGTGGAACCTACTTGATCAATGTCCATTTGTAAGAATGAATCAACTGCCCAATTAGTTAGCTCTGGGGCACCGCTTGTATCCGTGAATTCAGTCACAGCGATCTCCGGTCTGTTACTCTGGGTAGTAAATATAGTCGTACCATCTAGGTGTACATCTACAATTATACTTGATCCAGTAGGTGCGGTGTCCACTGTTATGAAAACACTGGTCAGATTAATTGCTCTACCAAATTTATTGTACATTCTTAGAGAGCCCGCACCCGCAGTTAAGTCACCCTCCGACGTATATATAGTTACTTTAGGATCAGGGGTAACTGTAACTGTGACATCATTTCCGATTGTTGTAGCTGTTATAGTTGGCCCAACCCAATCTAAAGATGTTATACCACTTGTTAGTAGTATTCCTTCATCAAAAGCAAATATCGGTCCACCAGTCCCACTCGCTACTGTTGAAATTCTAAATGTCTCATTTCCACCTTCGTTCAAAGTAGTAAAGGTTACATTAGAACCTTCAACAAACTTAGCCTCAACAAATCCGGCTGTGGTATCATTGGATGATATTTTTACTAGCTCATCAGGATCAACAACAACTGCTATCCCAGAGGGATTCCAAATAGAGCCATCCCAGACTAAAACCTCTCCCTTTACAGGACCCGTGGGAGTAGTAAAAGCTACCTGTGCATCTTCGTCAGACCCGTCATTCAATTCTGTTATCGTAATGTTTCCAATATCAACAATCTTGTTAAACAAGAAATCTGCTGTACTGTCGTTAGATGTGACCTTTACAAGCTCATCAGGGTGGGAATGTCCAGCTGCGGCTAATCCAGCCTCCGCTGCTGTTTGGTTTATCCAGTCAGTGCTTCCATCGTCATACGCCAATACCTCATTATCTGTAACACTCGTAATAATTACATCTGTATGACTTGAACTTCCTAGGGCGTGGGGACTTCCACCACCCCCTGATCCAGAGTGCGTGATAACTGCTGTTTCCCCGTCCACTGTTACGCTCAGGACATCCACAAAATCCAAGATTGTTACTCCGGCCCCTACAAGTCCTCCGTCCTCAAAAATCTGTAGATTTGTGATCACCCCACCAGACACTATATATTCAATTATCACTTCGTCAGTAGATAAGAGTGTTTCGGTTAGGAATACTCCACTGGAAGCTGGTGTGTAGTAACTTGGTAATTGAAGTAGTCCGTTTACGTGTACTTGTACACTACCTGTAAGCGGTGACTGAGCAATGATGTAAAAATCATTGTTGGGTGGAATCTGTGATGTTACATCTTCAAAAACATGTAGTGCCTCTTGTAATACTCCACCACCACTTGTAGTAATTTCTAGGAGTTCATCGCCTCCCTCATTGAGAGTGAGGAAAGTAACTCCTGCCCCTGCGGAAAGTTTTTCCTCTAGAAAATCTCCTGTAGTGTCATTTGAGGAAACTTTTACTCTTTCATCTAATATTCCCGCCTCTACTGCGGTCTGATTTATCCAGTCACCACTACCAGAATCATATGCTAGAACCTCATTATTACCTACAGATGTGATCTCTACGTCAGTGTGCGTGGAGGAGCCTAAAGTATGTGGGCCCGATCCTCCACCACCGCCACTAATCGTAACTGTGACTTTTCCTGGTCCGTCAGTTGCTACATCTTGAACCCCCGCCCCTTCAAAATTAAGTATTGTTACACCGGAATCTACAAAGGCATCATCATGTTGTAGAATTATTCCACTTGCTGCAATTCCAGATGCCTCAAGAATTCCAATTCTATAACGTATTCTATCTAGATTAGTTACAAGAGATGCCCCACTTATAGGAATCTCCAATACTGCGGCTTCGGTTGTGTCGAAAGCTACCTTACTTTGAATTAATTGTCCAAAGATATCTCCAATAGGAACACCGCTACCCCCGCCCGGACCCTCGCCACCTCCTAAGTTAAGAGGAGATGACCACCAGTTCTGCCGTAAAGAGAGGTCCAGAATGGTTTGTATTAGCTGTTGTTGATAATCTTGTACAATAGTTGGTGCCATATATTATATGATCCTAACTGATTCCAAATCTGTTACCGCAGCTGTGGAAGATAAGGTTGTCCAATTAGTTGCAAACCTAGTTCCTAGGATCGCTCCTGTTATTGGCACGACTGTTACCTTTGCCGTCGTGTTACCAGACCATCCTATTAGAAATCTTGGACTATCAGGAAAGTCTGGGCTTGCTACATCTGCGGGTGATCTGTTTGGGTATCCGCTTTGAGTCGTCCAACTGTCAGGAAATTCGGGATAAATGCTAGTAAACATATCTGTGGGTCCGCCTAAGTCTCCAGATGCCAGTGGCAAATCTCTTTGTGTCTCGGCATTTAGAGCTACTGAGGCTATAGATGATCCAAACTCATTCAGGTAGTGGGACATCACCCAAGAATCTGCCGAACTAGCTTGGTCCGGTGTTACAATTAGCTGATTTCTTTCAATCCCAGACCCCGTAACTACTCTATATATTTCAGGCAATAGTGCATACGCATAATTGTTGTCTGCAAAAACCCTCTGCCCTCTCTGCATTGACACTGTCTCTTGGAAAATAATAAATTTTGCATCAAAAGAATTTTTAGTTTGCCAAATTACTGTAGCCATTACAGATCAATGAAATCCCTCCAAGCAAAGTCTGTAGCGTTAAACCCTCCTTGACTAGTATCCCAATACTCTGTACTATCTAAACAATCATCTATATGTACCCAAAATGTAAAATTGGTATTTATATACCAAATTTGTGTAGAGGCTGGCCCCTGATGTTCTTTTATGGCTGTAGGCTGTGTAGTTGATGTGTTACTTACAAGACTTCCATCATCATAAAAAGTCTTTCCGAAAGCTTCAAATGCTATTGCTCCGTCTGTTCCGTTTGAAAATGTTATTCCATTAGGTATCCACTTAGGATCAGATGGTCCCGCCGTATAAATTAATGATGAGCCTCTATAAAAAAATTCAGTACCTTCATAAAAGGAGGGGTCCTCACTAACTAATTCTCTAAGATTTATAAAACAGAATGGGGTAATTCCGTCGGCAGAAAAAACTCCTCCATCTTTTCCCGTAAGCTCAAATTCATCGTCGTCTCTCTCATGTTTTATATTAATAGCTTCAACTATAGTTTGTGCTGTCATATCGTATCGTGCAACAACTAAATTATATTGATTCGCAAAAATCTCTGGTACCTCATTAATTAAAGCATTAGCACCAAAAAGTGAATCAAAAGCATAATTTGTTCCCGTAAGGTTTGTAGAAAAGGATGCACTACTACGGTGGGACATTGTTGCAGTTCCCTCTCCAGTAAAACCTCTAATTTCTATTAGTTCTGTTACTATACTATGAGTCTCTGTTTCTGCTACAGCATCAGCATTAATGAAGAAACCTCTAAAACTGGCATCGGCTAAAGGTGATCCTGCGTCGTGCGTAATTCCTGAGACAACGGCCCTAAACTCTGTTTTGGTGGATGCATAATCAATATAAATCCTTGTTGCATAATCAAATGGCTCACCTTCAGCAGGTCCCTGAAAACTACCAGAATAAAAACTTACATTATCTATAAGAGTAGTCCAAGTGAGTCCGCCGTCTTTTGTTAGTCGTAGAGTTACAAAATGTTCTCTTTCAGATGAAGGATTATGTACACCAGTCATTACTACAAAGCATATATTTCTATCTTCTGGTAAAGAATAAATTCTCGACCCTGAATGTAAATCACCAGCAGTAAAATCATAGGAGGTACTTTCTGTTAGGACTGTACCGTCATAGAGTCCCACCCAAGACCTGTTACTAGCCGAAGTAGCACTTCCGGCCCAATAAATCTTATCTGTTTGTAGTCCTTCTACAAAGAAATCTGCTAAAGATGTAACTAGAGCATAGACGCTATTATCTATACCACCAAATAAGTCATGTCCGTAAACATCATAGGATAATCCAGAAGGAGCTACTGGATGATCTTGTCCAGATGCCACAAAATACAATTGTGTTGAATCCCACGAACTTCCAAAATCTTTTGTGGTGTATACCCAGGTTCTTCCCAAACCTGATGTAGTAGCATTCGCTAAGAAGTGGAATACGTTTCTATTAGTAGGCTCATCCACAATTCTTACAAGCTCTAGGTTCGTAGCGAGTGTTCCAGAGGGAAGATCATTGGAGTCATTTATTGGATTAGGTAGTGTGCTCACATCATCCACGAATGACCAGCTAAACGCTGTGCTAGGACGTTTGAATATTCCCGCCGCTGTGAGTACCATCTGCTGTCCATAACTATTTACGCCTATGTTCTCACCCATCAGACCCGACCCTGTTAGCCCTGTATTGGAAGGAACGAAACTATTGCCAGCGTTCCATGATACTGCTACTCCGTCCTCTGTAGTTGTAGCATAGACTGGGGGAGTTGGAAATTGCACCGAAACTCTGGGACATTTCTCTCCAATTCCTATAATAGTTTGTGCTCCATTATCATTGAAGCTGGCCTCTATAGATGTAATCTTTCGTTCTCCCGTATATGAAATATGGGGTGGATGATCTACATCTATATAAGCTACTTGTCCTACTTGTATCGAAGGAACAAATTTTGGTAAAGAGTACATATGAACATCATCTATACTATTTACTGTATTAAGAATCCTGTCTGCCACTATGTCCAAAAATGTTTGCTTCTGTAATCCGGGGCTTGACACCACCACTGTCTTGTCTACTAACAACTCCGGTATTTCTGAACGTGCCTCAGAGTATAGTTGCTCTGGGGGATCATTCAGATCAAGACTGAACCTGTAGCCCCCGTATACTTTGACTACATTTCTAGTTTTTTCTGTTCCCAATTCCCTTCGGCCTTCTGTTACGTCGTTGATAGTAATTACTGGCTCTGAGCTTCCTAGTCTGAAGGCTATAAGCTTGTCCGACGTGGAGTCATACTTTGTGAAATATGCCGCCAGTCTCTCCATCGTCAATATGCCATCCCCCGCAGTTTGCATCCCCATTAGAGTACCGGGTGCCACATCTACAAAAGGGGAACTAGCCTGAAATTCTAACGTCAGACCCACTTGGTCTGCGTAGAAATCCATCCAAAAATCTACTGACTCCCCTTGTGATTTTATTTGTGTTGGAATGAAATAATCAAACAGAAGTACCGACTTGTCTTGTCCTTGTATCTTGAAGTTACCATCGAAATCTTGATCTATGGTGATGGCAAAGCCTCTCAACACCAGAGCCAAATCTCCATCGTACCACTCTCTTATTACAATGTCGTCATAAGGACCAAGAGCTACCGGATAGTCATGTGACAAGACTAGTGAAAATGACTGTCCCAGCTCACAAAGACTAGAGTAGCGTCCATATTCCACCACAAAGTCTGTTCTGTCTGTTCCATTTATAGTGACCCTTACGAAATCACCTGCTACTATCGCCATACCTACCTCGTTAGTGTTACGTTACAAAGATACCCGGATGTGTCTATCCTGTGCTCCACCTGATAAATAAACCAATCGCCAGTCACGTTCATTGAGATGTCGGATTCTACAACTGTCACTGTGGCCCATTTCCTAGGTTCAATATCAGCATCTCCTTCTACAGTCAGTGTCAAACTCTCAGTCAGCCTATTGAATAGTGTGAGATTAACGTCTGCTACGTTCTGTGCAAAACTATTAGTGTCAAATAGGTGGCTGGCTAGAACAGCTGTCTTGAAAAATCCTGCCGGTAAATGAGTACTTGATGTTGACGCTGTTGCTGTAACTCCTTCCCTTCCATATACTACAACTCTGTTTCTAAGCTTTTCCGTGGAGGTATGATAATTGATATTCATAATATTATCAGTAGTGAGGTTCCACACAAAATCTATTGATTCTCCACCCTCCGCATAAGGCTTAATCTCTGATAGATGGACTGTCCCTGATCTGTCTGCGTGAAGATGCCATGCCAAAGCGTCAATGATCTGTTTGGCCGCTTGCTAAGATGTTACTAGATTGAAAGTTATCTCTCCTGCTGTTTCCCACGTTACAGACAGTGATGTGTCGTCAGAGAAACTCGATATCTGTGCTTCATTTAGTATATCTTCTACCAAATCTGCTGTGTCTATGTTACTCCGAGTGAAGGGAAGCGTGGGATCGGACGCTGCCATGAAAAAATCCGAAGCTTTTGATAGTTCATCTTCACAAATAATTCTATTCTTGGCTGACACAAGCTCTGTTTCAATATTTCTCACATACCCCTGAAAAATCTTCGCTGTATCTCCTGCGTAGCCTATGTTAAAACCTATAGAATCTCCCAAGCTCAGGCTTGTGTCAAAACACTCAATAATAGTCTGAGACATGGCAGCGTTATACGCTTCTATTACTGTGATAGCTGTTACACCCGTTACACTTGGGATGGTATGTGCTATAATTCTAGGTGCCACTGATTACGGCCTCAGTTGAGCTTGAATTTTATAGACGGGAGAATCTCCAGAAAGGGTTGGATCAATACTTTGGCAAGAAACATCCAAGCGGTCAACATTTAACTGCTGTAGCAGTACGGTAATCCCACCCGGTATCAAATCCGTTATAAGTGTAACATCAGTCCTAATACCACTCTTAATAGTATTTAGATGAGACTCTCCAACAACGTGCCCTTCTATAGTAATTTCTTCGTCGGGCTCAAAGATGAAGTGATAGATGGATGATGTAGACGCGATTGGATTATGCTCTGCAATCGAGGGCTTGAGTGCTTCTTTATAGGTGTCTACGTATACGTCTCCACCATTGAGACTCCAAATAGATGACATTATTTACTCCTGTACGAAGCCTAAAGCTCCGGCTCGGCGTGTCGCACTCCCTAAATCTTGGAAGGAGCGTTCTTCTACCGCTTGCTGTACGAGCCTACCATCCACCAATATTGTGATTGGACTAGTAATTCGAGTGTTTACTGTAACAGGTATTGATTGTGGGAGTGTGGCTTCCAATATTTCCTTAATGCCTCCGCCCAAATTATCCAAGCCTAACGTTCCGGTAATGCTTCTGGGGTCTACTCTCTGTGGACCAAGTTCTGAGGCTTCCACTCCGAGAACAAAAGAATCTTTTATGAACCGAAACACATCAGTTACAAGGTCTTGAATATTTGTATCTGAGGTTCCGGGCTCTTGTCCCAAACCATCATCGAACCGATTAAAGAAGGGCTGTCTTACATCGTCTTCGAAATCAAACCTCGGCTCTTGTGGCCCCACTTCCGGAAACTGTCCAACGGTACTAGGTGCAATCGCATTTACGAGACTGTCAAAGGCTGATCCTAAGCTCTCTATAAATCCCGATAAGCCTGTATCTTGTAACCACTGATCAAAAGCCGAGGGGCCCACAAGTGGAGTACTCTCTCTCCCTGTGCCAGCAAACGGATTAATGTCTGGAGCGACAGTCGCTTCTGCTATGGCGGTTGTAACCTCATCTACGAAACCCTGTCCTGCCTGACTACCCGAACCAAAGCCTCCAAGAAATCCTCTTGGGGTTGCGGAGCCAGCACCACCGGGACCTATTTCTTCACCTTCCGGCAGAAGTGCAAGTAGGTCATTGTGTAGTGTGGTAGTTTGTTCGTCAATAGCACTTTCCACATCACCTGTAGCCGTTGTAAGACCTGTTATATCTTGTCTATTTATAGGCTCAGTAGAAAAGAACAACTGACCCGTGAACGGAATGGATGCTACTACACCATCAGGAATATTGAAGATACCCTCCAACTGGTCTTCGTTTAGTGCTACGAGGTCTCTCATCAAAAGTTGTATTGCTAAACTGTCTGTGTGTGCTATAACCTTTGTTTGGTCGTCCTCTGTAATGAACCCAAGAATCTCATCTTCGAGAGGTCGTAATTGTCTTACTAAATTCTCAAAGAATGGTAATCGTACTAGAGCGGCTTCAAACTCTGCTAGGGTTATATCCAGTACCTGAATTGGTAGCTGACTATCTTTTTCAAAATCCAGACCCTGTGCCTTGGCTATTTCCGAAAGAATACCCACATCAAATCTTTCAGGACGAACCCTAATATCATCAAACAAATCTCCAATTCTGAAAGCAACTTCTTCATAACTATCAAATATTTTCTCTCTCTCACTAGGATCAAGAGTAAGAGCATCTACTACTTGATCTTGAGCTTCTAGAGTAGCACGTACTAATTCTTCAAGCTGATCATCCGTTACATCTTCGTCCAATCTAAATATATTAGCTGGCTCGAAATCTCTATAGATTCTAGTAGATGCCAAGGCTAGTGTTTCATCATTTAGTTGCCGTGTTAACTTTACTACTTCACTTTGAGCATCTGCTGTAGCTCTTATAATAAACAGATCATCGCTATGAACATCAACCAATTTTCCGGCTTCTTCTATGGCTCTACCTATTTCATTTGCTGTATCAACAAGTAAGTTACGTTCTTCTTCTTCTAAATCAAGGATAAGCGCAATCAAGTCAACTTCTGTTAAACGTTCACCAATGACACTTTGTAGAGCTGTGGCTATTAGATTTGTTTGATTTCCTATAGAAGCTTGTAAAGATTGAAATTCTCTAAGTTGTCGTACTCCTAATTCTCCTCGTCCTGTGGCAGTACGTCTTTCTGTTAATTCCTCTTTAAACAACTCACTGGTTATAGGGGCTGTGCGGGACAGTGAAGCGTTTAGCAAATCGTTGAAGATGCCAGTAAATTCCTGCACTGACCCTTGGGCTTCTGCTTCTAAACCAGCTTCTAGAGCTTTTAAAATTTCTTGGGCTTGTTCTCTTATTTCTGCGTTAGCTTCTCCAGCATCAAAAGCGGTATCAAAAATGCTTCTGCTTACACCTCTACCACCTATCTCCACTGATGGTTCTTCTCCTGCAAGTATTCTAATTATTTCTTCTTGTACTAAATCTGTAACCTGTTGTGGTGATAGAGCACTTGGATCAGCAACTCCTGCTGCCGCAGCTATATTACCTCTTTGGAACCCAATCTCATGCTGTAGGAAAGTATCTGTAACAAATCCTCCGAAAACCTGTCTCATTACTCGTTCTATTTCTTGTGTAACACCCTCTACATCTCCAGGCTCAAGTTCTACAGATACACCTAACGTGCCCTCTCTTGCACGTGCCATAGTGAGTGCAATAGAAGCGGCATTTACTTCCAAGTCGGCTATAAAGGCTTGTGAAATAGCAGCTCCCACCAACGCTCCAGCAGGTCCAGCTATAAGAGCTCCACCCATAGCCAATCCTACAGTTGCTCCTGCTCTAGCTAAGTTCTTATCCTCTCCTGTAACATCTCCTAATGCTAGAAGTGCTCCTACACCAGCCCCTCCAGCTGCTCTGGCCGTACCAGTTCTTGCTAAATCTCCAAAAGTTGTTCCTCTGCCCACTCCAAGTCTTGATGCAGCTCTACCAAAAATTCCCAACTGCGGCCTCTGTACTTGTAGAGGAGGAACTCCAACCCCTGCAAATTTTGGATCAACTGTTTGTTGTCCCCCGCCCTGTTGTGCTGGTATAATAGCTCTACCTAATAGACCTCCTGCTAAACTTTGTAACCTAGAACTATTTGCGAATGCTATCATAGCCACAGTAAGTCCTACTAGAGCCGGAGTAGCACTTCCTAGAAGACTAATTACTCTATTTAAAATATCCGCAAAACTAGTAAGACCCTCCACTCCGAGTGTTATTAGCTCTAAAAATCCTCCTTCTGAACCTGTGGCCCTTGCTAATTCCGAAAAAGCATTCTTCATATTAACTAAAGCAGATTGCAAAGTGTCTAATTTTATACCTAATGCGTCTGCGGCATCTCCGTTAGCAGCGGCACTAACAGCTGCCAAGTCCTGTACCCTACTGTAGTTTCTTAGGAAAGCATTTACCTGTGCTCCACGTCGAGCACCTCCACCAATCACCTCGGCAATCTTAGCCAACTCTCTATCAGAGATCAAACCCACATCTCTACGAGATACAATATCTTCGACCACCTCGCTGAAAGCTCTGAGGTCTCCTTGGACATCTCGTACGGATATACCAAAACGCCTTAGCTGATCCTCTGCTCTCTGCGTCTGGAAACCTGAGATGAATGCTCTGACAGCATTACCGGATTCCGTAGCGGAGAGAGTAGTCACTTCTGCAACAGCGGCGATGAAACCGTTGAGCTCGTCAATACTGAGCCCCACATTTTCAGCCGCAGTAGCAGTAATGGCAAAGGATTCTGCTAAGGTCGCTACACTAACATTTGCTACTTTACTTACAGCCACCCACTTGTCGAGAATGGTAACACCCTCGTCCATAGGAGTATTCGTCTGTCGTAAAGCTCCAACCAATGTATCTAATGCCTGTGCTTGATCTATGCTTGCTAACTTAGCTAGCAACATAGAATCTCTTAGTAGAGCTGTGGCCTTGTTAGCTCTTTCTGTGGGGTTGGTTATATTTCCCGTAGCTCTAAATGCAAGAACATACCCTTCCACAACGCCTGACACATCCACGCCTAATTCTCTAGCTACCTTAGCGGCATCTTCCCATACCACGTTTAGAGTTTCTTGGCTAGCTCCAAGTGCTATTTGAGCATCAGCTAACCTGTTTTGGAGTTCTGTAGTCTCCCGTATCAAGTCTCCTAGTGCTCTTATGGGGGCATACACTACAGCGGCGGCGATACCCCACTTGACAATTTCTCCAATGTCCCTAACTACGGCAGAGCCAAAACTTCTAAACTGCTTTTGAGTACTTTTTAGAATTCCGCCCCACCGGTCTGTTACAAACGTCGCCCTGTTTACCACTCCGGGTATTTTTGTAATATTAGCTGTCCATCGAACAGTTCCTCTAGAGCTGTCAACATAGATTTCACTTAAATCTGACAACTCTGCATTGAACCCATTAAGTTGTTTCTTTATGTTTTCTAGAGCTCTGGCCCCACCGGGTAGTTTCTCTAAAGTACCAGGTTGTCCTAATATTTTTTCGAAGTCTGTTCCACCGCCGGGTAGAGTAGGAATTTCATCTGCTCGACCTAAAGTAATGTTCTCACCGGGGAATGGCGTTTGTGAACCTTTCTTTGGAGAAAAGTTTCCAAAAGCAGCTATTTCTCTAGCAACTCTGTTCAGCTCGCGTAGTTGTACAGCAGATAATTTAGCACTTACACCAATCTGACTAATACGCTCTATGAAACTTCGTAACTGCTGTTCACTTCTAAATTGATTTAGTTCTATCGCCTTTGTTTCTTTTGCAACCTCTCTTAACGCATCAGCTGTAGTGGCACTAGACGAGGTGATACTGTCGAGAAGTGCTCTTAGTCTCGATAGGTCGTTAAGAAATGCTTGGTCGTTAATAGGCATTAGTCAGTAGGTTCCTCTGGGATAATAAAGCTCAGACCGCCCTCGTCTTGCTTATTTCCCTCTCTGTTGTATACTCTATCCAGCCAGTCATCTATCTCATCTTCGGTGCCCCACCATACAATCTTATCTGGCGGACGTTTCTCTTTCTGCATTTCATTGAAACTGGATACTTGACGACGCTTTTTGATTACGTAACTCATAGTCCACGGCATATCTGTGGGACTATCGAAGCCGGGGAACATACTCCTCCAATCCCCATCTGCCACAGCCCATGCAGAGGCTATGGCGTTACTTCTGGCAATTTTTTTAATTCTGAAATACCCAATTCCAAATCGTTATAAGCTGTTTTAAGCTGCTCTTTTACTTCTGGAGCACTGTTGTCATACTCCTCAAAAGTTGTAAAGGATTTCTTTTTGTAATTATCATCTTTATAAGTAGCGAAAAACACCGTTTTATCTAGGAACTTTCTATCCATCTCCTGCTTACACACATATTCAATCATTGTCTCTGTGTACTCATCCCTAAGCTCCGCGATTTTTAATTTCTTAAGATTTTTAGTTTCTTGCTTTACCAGTTTTTCTAGTTCTTTTTCTACCAGTGCAGAATACTTTCCAGGAAACTCATCTACTTCTACTTGATATTTTTCTTGTTCCTCTAATGTAGCCTCACTATCAGGTTCTTTTGGAAATTGAATTACTGCGTTTCTACGGGCTATGTTAGCCAAATCCGACAACCTTAGAAGCTTTATTCCTGCCTCCAAAGCCTCTCTGTCTCTTGAGGGAATTTCAGAAATGAAGGCGATGTTCTCGTCTGTACCTTTAGTTCTGAGTCTCTTTCTCAATTCAGCACTCGATCTGAGCCCGTATACTCTTGCTTGATTGATGTCTTTATCTCCAAGAAGTCTCATAAATACTTTGAGAGCTTCTTCTCCTTGCCCATTCAGAATAGAAACTTCCGTAGTCCATCTGAACAAACTACTAATACTTACATCACCTTTTTCTATATCCATCGTTGTCTCTCCTATAAAAGAAAAGGGGGCCACGTCCAAAACCAACTGGCGTGACCCCTTACGTACATCCTTTTCGGTCTAATTTATTCTATTGTTACTTACGGTTTCGCACCTTCGTAAACGAAAACTGCTCCATCTTCTGACCTAAAATCAAAGGTCTGTTGTGCATTGTCATTAACGTTAGAGATAAATCCTTCGCTAGTGACAGTTACAGATGGGAGAAACACAGTCTTAAGTATTGCAAATGGATCATCGCAATCGGCAGGGTTCTGCAATTTAATTTCTAGTGCAACACCAGAAACCGTACACTGTCCAATTAAGAATTCAGTGTCTACTGCGGGATCATAGCCCGTCAGAACTGCTAGAAGATCAGTGTCCGTATCAAGGACAGTGAGCGTTCCTGTTATCTCAAGGTTTTGATTTACGTAGCCAACAATATCTCGACTACCCATTTCTCTAACTGCTTGGGGATTGAAATTACCATTTAGGCTTACAGACTGAACTCGCTCTCGATCTGCGGCAGCGATACTAACAACGACATCCTTACCACGAATAGCGGCAGGAGCGTCGAGATCACTAATATCGGCCCACGCATCGCCAGTAGCGGCTGATTGATAAACCACCATTAGCTGATTTACACGGGTGTCAAAAGTGGTAAGAGTGGTGCCTGAGACATCATACTCACCAGTTGCCGGAGAAGAAGCTACCTCTTCAAGGTATATTCCATCAAGAATAGCGGTCAGAACTTCATCACCGTTTTTCAGTGTCTTCGGTGCTTCTGAGAGAGTGAATGAAGTTCCGCCAGTCGTAAATTTCTCTACGATGACATCGTTGGAAAACCAACGTTTCTGTGAACCAACGGCTGTGTATTCCTCAGTAGAATCACCATCAACAGAGTAGTTGAAAGTGAAACTTTGAACAGTACAACGACGAAGATGGCTAGCCTTAACATATTGTGCTACAGTAGCATCTCGAACGCGTAAAACTGCATCGACAGACAAGTCCAAAGCAGTAGCCAAGTTAATACCTGATGCGGGAAAAGCCGCACTATCTTGACCCGTAAGGGCAGAGATAGCATCTATCCCGACATCCATGACTTGAAAGGTAAATGTCACATTCGGCACATCTTTAGATGTACCAGCATGTAGTGGATTACCTAACTCATCAATAGTGTTAGTAGCTTGGTCTGCTGTAGCGTTTACACGCTGAACTCTTGATGCAAAGTAGTTATCACGCAGTCCAACAAGTTCTACTTTAACATGTTTGGACGGAATTGATACTCGTTTCGCCATCAGCAATTCCTCCTATTAGAATTGGTTGAAAGTAGTCGCGAAGTTTATGGACATTCTCCAGTACAACTTCTCCTGTATAACAGGAAAGATTACGACTACGGTTGAACTAAGGTTACGAACATCGAGTGCTCCGATTTTCGTTGGTGTAACATCAGGTGGAAAGCCTTCATCATAATCGTTCACAGCTATTCCATCCTCTAGACTATCCAAAATGAGATATGAAAACTCATCTCTTTGAGCTTTGTTTAGTGCCAACACATCAATAGACCAGAGTCTATCTCTTAATCCGTGTCTATCCCCAAGCTCAAAGGGTGGAGAGCCTATATCGAGTGCCTCTATAGAGACTACAGGCAACTCTAACTCCTCATCTGGATAACCATCAGCTACATTTACGAATGGGAACGCTGAAAACAAATCTATTAGAAAGTAGTAAATGCTCAGGTCCTCTTTTCTATGTAAATGCATTATAATCCCCTAACGCTCAGTTCTCCAGTAGGTGTTACACCTAGTCTAAATCGCCTTCCTCTAAATTCTATTTCACTAAGAAACTGCCCAGGTTCATAGCCCTGCGAATTTTTAAGAAAAGCTGATACCTCGTTTGTTAGTGCATCGGTAAATTCTCTCGTAACCACTTCCAGATTATTTCTGTATAAGTTGGTCGCTCCTGCCTCAGTTTTGAAGATAAAGTTTGTACCTCCTCCTTCGGGATATCCTCCCGTTGCACCTTTATCCAACCAAATCCAATAGGGTGCTAAATCTCCCCATTGAGCTAATCGTGCCGCTATAGTTGTTGCATACTTCATTGTAGCATAACCAACATAGTCGAAGACCGTTTTCTCTCTGCCACCTTTTCCACCCCCGGCCTTATTTTTCTTAAATCTTCGAGGGATAGTTAATCCTTCC
>SDBV01001636.1_pt1 | contig 33731 bp, 26 predicted proteins | sample 2277081 | NCBI WGS metagenome assembly SDBV01 (sample SAMN10402039, study PRJNA504765) | marine sediment metagenome | isolation source: marine sediment core GS10_PC15, 223 cmbsf | place: Arctic Ocean: Southern Knipovich Ridge | collected 2010 | reverse complement strand
CTTTAATTGTGCAATTTTATTGTAATTACCTTCCCGTTGTAATAAACATTCTTAGTCTATGTATAGTCGCAATTGTGCTTTTCCGGCGTTGTCGCAGGTTACTCTGGACACTGCCGATTTGTTTTGCTTTTTTTGGCATATTTGCTCTTCCCTGGTGTATCTATGCCAGGTTATGGGAGGGCTCGCAACATTTTAGTTTTGTTCCAGAACATTTGTTAGTCGGAGCTTCGTACTATATTTCTCGGATACACCTTTATATTCTTCCGGTTGCAATTTTGCTTATTCCACCAGTAGTTTATTTTGTACGTTTGATAAAACGACAGGATACTTCGGGGACTTTAAAAAAGAAAAAAAGAGACGAACTTGCTGGCGGGGATGAAGAATTGAAATTTGGCCGGAAAAAAATTGAGGTTTTTCTTTGGATATTAATACCAATGCATGTGTTAGTACTTAGTACTTTTTTTTATATGTATTTCAGGTATATGATAACATTGATACCTGTACTGGCACTGTTAGCGGTAATTATTCTAATAAAGTATATCAAGCCACGTGTAATACGCTATTCGATAATAGCTCTGCTTTGTTTATCGAACGCTGTATCTGTTGTTAGTGCATACCCGTTTAATAACTCTTATAAGTTTGATATGCCTTATGTGCGTTTTATCAGGAGTATTACGACTGAATACCAGGACCGCTTGGAAGATATAGTTTCATTTTTTAAACAAAACGCTGATCCTAATGAATCCGTATTTGCGTACAATGGTGAATTTGCGCTGATTTATTATACAGATATGCGTGTAATTAACGGCCAATTTACTAATGACGTGATGCTCTTTCTCGCTGATTGGATTCTTACTGAAAATGTTACAGGTCTACATAAATTTTTCTATCCTTCGAAGGAGAAATTTGAGTCTCTGCTTCCCCTGGAACACTATGAGCCTATAACAATCTCTGTGCATGATAGCTCTGGAGACGCCAGCCGGCCGGACCCGTCTCTGCATACTTATTTCACTACCCCGAAGATGACCGATGTGGTGATATATAAAAAGAAAACTCAGTAGGTTGAGGGCATAGTGGATTTTGGTTTTGCGGATGGTTATATCAGAGGGTTTTGGGGCCGGAAATTCATTGCAAAAAGTACTGTTTTTTACTATGCTTACGGTTTTATAGGTTAAGGGAGCTTTAGATAGCATGAAAAGTGTTAATGAATCGGTAAAGGATCTGCTTTCGGGCGGGGGCAAAGATATTCCGCTATTTAAGGTTTTTATGCCGGAAAGTATTTTAGAGCCTTTGTGCCAGGTTTTGTTAAGCGGTTATATAGGCGAAGGCCCAAAGGTGGCTGAGTTCGAAAGCCAACTTGCCCCCTGGTTTGGCAATGAGAACGTGCTGGCATTGAATAATGGAACAGCAGCACTGCAGTTGGCTCTTAGGCTGGCAAATGTAGGCTATGGTGACGAGGTGATTTCGACCGCTATGACCTGCTCTGCGACTAATGAACCGATTCTGGCGATGGGTGCTAAGATTGTCTGGGCTGATATTGATCCCTGGACAGGCAATATCGACCCTGAAGATGTGGCCAGGAAAATCACACCTAAGACAAAGGCTATTATGTGCGTTCACTGGGGCGGATATCCGTGCGAATTGAATGAGTTAAATGCTGTCGCTGCTGAGCATGGTATAAAACTGATTGAAGATGCATGTCATGCTTTCGGCTCAACGTATCAAGATAAGCCTGTCGGTTCGCATTCTGATTTTGCCTGTTTTTCTTTTCAGGCTATTAAGCATATGACGACTGTGGATGGCGGAGCGTTGACGTGTAAATCCAAAGATGACTGCCAGCGCGGGCGTTTGCTTAGATGGTATGGTATTGACCGTCAGGACAAGAACAAGGACCTGCGTTGCGAAGCGGATATTGCTGAGTTTGGCTATAAGTTCCACATGAACGATGTGACGGCGACTATTGGTCTTGAGCAATTAAAATATGTGAAAGAGACGGTTGAAAAACATCGAGCTAATGGTGCCCAATATGGCCAGGCATTGAAAGACCTTAAGGCTGTGAAGCTGCTTAAGTATAAAGAGGACCGTGCCAGTTCTTATTGGCTGTATACCATTAGAGTTAAAAACCGTCAAAAATTTATAGAGCATATGAAAAATGCTCACGTTACCGTCTCGCAGGTTCACACAAGAAATGATACTCATACTATGCTCAAAGATTTCAGGGCAGAGTTGGTTGGTGTTGATGAATTTGTTTCTGAGCAGGTTTCGATACCGGTAGGGTGGTGGCTGACGAAGGAAGATGTGCAGCACGTTATTAACGCAATCCTGGAGTACGATTCAGCAGTTGCGTAGAATTTGTTTTAATTGAGGACTTGGTTGAAGATAAATGAAAGAACCTATCGAAAACTGGATTAACTATTGGGACCAGGATGATTATTGGTGTTCATCTCGATTATGGAAAATCAATACTGAATTATTTTTAGGCCGAGCCGATAGAATTGTCAAGTTCAAAAAGGACGATACGGTTCTCGATATTGGCTGTGGCCCGGGATTTCTTGAGATGTTGCTGGCGGAGCGAGTTGGGAGCATCCTTGCTGTTGATACATCAAGTCGCTACTTAGATATGTGTCGGGATAATTGTCAGGTGCATGGTAACGTATCGACTCAGATTTTAGGTGAAGACTACACGAGTTTAAACATACCCGGTGGGCCTTTCACGTTGTTGCTTTGTGTTAGTGTGGTTCAGTATTATAAAGATATGTCGGAAATTGAGGCGTTAATTCGTTCGGCACAAAAAATCGCTGCCCCAGGGGCGAGAATGCTCATAGCTGATTTGCCTTTGAATAGGGGTTATTTTGGAGTTGCGTGGGATGGTTTGTGTTCTTTTCTGATGAGCATTAAACATGGTTATACCATGACCTTTTTAAAAGCCGCCTATGACATGTATTTTAGCAGGCTGAAATATCGAATGTTTAGCGAGCGGAATGATATCATCTATTTTACATTAAGGGATATCAAATCTTTGATTGAGCGCATGGGTTTGAATGCTACGGTTATTAAACACAGCCTTTCCATATATTCTAACCGTCCGAGTATCCTGATTGATTTTTAGCAGGTTTGTGCCTTATTTGTAACGGCGTGCCGAGTATATATAGTGAATTAAATTAGGTTGAGTGGGTTGGTAAGGCTACATCAGAAAATAAAATCCCAAAAAGACAAGCGGGAATCCTTCCCAGGGGACGCTGGCGAAACAGGTACCTGTCTTACAACACGTTCATTTTTTGTGGTTGCTTTTATGATCACTGTCTTAACAATTGCTGTTTTTTGGCAGGTCAGCGGTCATGAATTTATTGGATTTGATACCAGTATCTATATTACAGATAATTATTTTGTCCGACATGGCCTGAGTATTGAAGGGTTAAAATGGGCCTTTACTACAGGCCATGCAGCTAATTGGCATCCTGTGACATGGTTTTCACATATGCTTGATTGTGAGCTTTTCGGTTTAAACGCAGGCGCACATCATATCGTTAATGTCTTATTTCATGTTACTAATGCTGTTTTGCTGTTTTGGCTTTTTGTGCGGATGACCGGCAAGCTTTGGGCAAGTGCGTTTGTTGCGACAGTCTTTGCAATTCATCCTTTACATGTCGAATCTGTTGCTTGGATGGCGGAACGCAAAGATGTTTTAAGTACATTGTTCTGGCTGCTGACAATGCTGGCATATTTACGTTACGTCAAGTCCGGAAGGTTTAAAAGATACTTGCTGGTTGTTGTGTTTTTTGCGTTGGGACTAATGGTAAAGCCGATGCTTGTTACGCTGCCTTTTGTGTTACTTTTAGTGGATTACTGGCCGTTGCAGCGTTTGAGATTTGCAGATTATGGATCCAGCGGCAATAAAAGCGTCGAGAACAAGAGGCCGGTTTTATATTTGATCTGGGAAAAGGTTCCGCTCTTTGCTCTTGCGGCATGTTCAAGTTTTATAACCTTTTTGGTTCAAAGGGCCGGAGGGGCGGTTTCGACAGTGGCACAGATTCCGTTACGTCTTAGATTGGGTAACGCTACGGTGTCATGGATAGGCTATATTGCCAAGACGATTTGGCCTGCGAAACTTGCGATCCTTTATCCGCATCCGATTGAAAGCTTGAGTTTTTTGCATGTATTAATATCAGCAGTGGCTTTAATAGGTGTTACTATCATGGTGATCAAAGCCAGTCGCCAGAAATGGTTAGCTGCAGGCTGGTTTTGGTATCTTGGGACTCTTGTGCCGGTTATCGGCTTGGTTCAAGTTGGTGTCCAGAGCATGGCTGACAGATATATGTATGTGCCTATGATCGGTCTTTCTGTCATGGTTGCATGGGGTGCTGAAAAGGTTACATCAAAACTAAAATTTCAAAAAGCCTTACTTTGGGTTTCGGCAACTGTAGTAATCGTTAGTTTGACAATTGCGACATCGGTTCAATTGGGGTACTGGCAAAATGGCATGAAACTTTATGAACATACTCTTATTGTGACGGAAAACAACTACATGCTGCACGATAATATGGGTGTTGAATTTATCGAGCAGGGTGATTTGGCCCAGGCCGAGGAGCATTTTAATGAAGCGTTGCGCATCAAGCCTGACTATGCCAATGGACACAACAACCTGGCTGGTGTGTTTATTAGGCAGGGTAAGTTCGAAGAAGCTAAAGGTCATATTCTGAAGGCATTGAAAATGATGCCTTCACACATACATGCTCATGGAGCATTGGGTAGTATTTTGGCCAAGCAGGGTAAACTGACAGAAGCAATCGCTGAGTTTAAAAAGGTGATACAGCTTAATCCAACTTTTGCAATGGCGCACAATTCGTTGGGATATATCTACTTTAAGCAGAACAGGTTTGACCAGGCCATAGGATGTTACCTCGAGGCTTTACGAATTAATCCGAATTTGCCTGAAGCCCATGAAAATATAGCTGAGCTTTATGCAAAACAGGGCCAGGCCGAGAAGGCCTTGGAACATTTTAATCATGTTATAAGACTTAAAGGCCACGATGCGGAGATTCATTATAAAATTTCAAGGCTTTTAACAACAAGAGGAGATTTGGAGGAAGCGGCGATCCATCTTGGAGAAATCGTTCGTTTAAAACCAGATGATCCTAAATCACATTATGAGCTTGCGATTGCTCTTACCGAGCAGGGCAGGTTTGAAGATGCGATAAATCATTATTTGCATGTATTACGTATACAATCTGACCACATCAACGCACATTATAATTTGGGAATGCTTCTGGCAAATCGTGGAAGAAGCCAAGAGGCTGTGGCGCATTTTAGACAAATTATAGAAATTGATCCTAATGATGCTGATTCTTACTATCAGCTTGGCTTACTTTTAAATGGCCAGGGGGAACTACAAGCTGCGGTGTCGTATTTTCGCCAGTCCTTACAGCTAAAGCCAGAGCAGCCTGAGGTGCTTAATTCTCTTGCGGTGGTTCTTGTTACAACTAAAGATGCCAACTTATATGAACCGGCAGAGGCGGTTAAACTCGCAGAGTTTGCCTGCGGTCTTACAAACTATGAAAGGCCTGTTATGATTGATACATTGGCCTTTGCGTACGCAGAGACAGGAAGGTTCTCTGAAGCGGTTGCAACCGCCAAAAAAGCGGCTGAGCTTGCCTATGCCTCCAGACAGGATACTCTGGCGGAACTTATAAAAGAAAGGCTTCAAAGCTATAAGCAAGGCAAGTCTTATGAACTGAAGCAATAGCAGTTTAAATCTTTTCTTGCGTTACCGAAAAAGGCTAAAGCCGACAATAATTAAAATTGCTTTTGAAGTAAAACAATTTTGTCCCAATCTTGTATGAACGTTACTATTACTGTAATATATCGGCATGAGTAAAGCAAAGCTAACACCAAAGTCAAGAGCGCAAGCGTCCCTTCATAAAGCCAGCCGCAAAACCAGAAGCAAAAAATTTTCGAATAGCGGTGTTTCAAACGGCTTGATTTTTGCTATTGTCTGTTTTATTGCTGTTTTGACAATCGTGACCTTCTGGCAAGTGACGGATTGTAAGTTCTTGACTTTTGATGATGATGTGTATGTTACCAAAAACCCTCACGTTCAGGAAGGCCTTACCCAAAAAAGCATTAAATGGGCCTTCAGTACACTTTATGCGGGCTTCTGGCATCCTCTAACATGGCTTTCCTTTATGCTTGATTACCAGCTTTATGGTTTGGATTCTGGCGGTTTTCATGTAACGAATCTGCTTCTTCATGTCGCAAGTGCCGTATTGCTTTTTCTCGCTTTTACGCAAATGACTCATAGCGTATGGCCAAGTGCTTTCGTTGCTTGTCTTTTCGCTGTGCACCCTCTAAGCGTTGAGTCGGTCGCATGGGTCGCGGAGCGCAAAAATGTTCTTTGCATCTTTTTCTGGATGTTTACGCTGTGGACTTATGCCCGTTATGTGCAAAGGCCTGGTGTTCAAAGATATTTGGCAGTTTTATTTACTTTTACTCTGGGCCTTATGGCGAAAAGTATGATTATAACTTTGCCGTTTTTGCTACTGATTTTAGATTACTGGCCTTTAGGCAGATTGAGTTTTTCCAAATCGGTCAAAATTGAAAAATATAAAAAAAATCGCCGTCAGGAGTCTTTGGTAAAGCTGGTTTCAGAAAAGTTTGTTTTGATTATTATTGCTGCGGTTTTTGTTATTCTTACCTTGCTAGCAGAACACAAGTGGGGGGTGGTAAAATCTTTCGATATGTATCCATTGAGAATAAGAATAGGCAACGCCATGGTTTCCTATGTTAATTATATTGGCAAAATATTCTGGCCGGTTAACCTGTCGGTTTTCTATCCACATCCGGAAAATGCATTGAACTATCGGCTGGTTTTCGCCGCTATCGGCGTGCTTATCGGTATAACTGTTTTGATATTTTCAACCGGTCGTTCCCGCAGGTGGCTCATTGTGGGATGGCTGTGGTTTTTTGTGACCCTGTTGCCGGTTATCGGACTTATACAGATAGGCCTGCATGCCATGGCAGACCGTTATGCGTATGGAACCATTATTGGTATTTTCATAATTGTTGCATGGCAGTCGCCTAAGCTGTTTTCCCGTTTCCGAAATATTAAGCCCGCCATTGCTATCGCAGGATGCTTAGTGATTTTTGTGCTGGCAGGCCTTACACGGGTTCAGGTTGGATATTGGAAAGACAGTATTACGCTTTTTTCACATGCAGCCAAAGTAACTTCCAATAATTATTGGGCACATAATAACATAGGTGTGACACTGGTTGAGCATGGCCAGATTTACCAGGCCATTGGGCACTATAAAAAGGCATTGGAGATTGAGCCGAACAACTCGATGATTCTCAATAATATGGGAACGGCTTTGGCCAACGCAGGGCAGGTTGGCGAAGCAATTTTACGTTATAAACAGGCCATTAGGTCGCAACCTTTGGATTGGAATTCACGCAATAATCTTGGAGTAGCATTTTTAAACCAAAATCAGATTGAGCAGGCAATTGTTAACTTTAGACAGGCAGTGAAACTCAAACCAGGCTATGTTGAAGCGCACAATAATTGGGGTATAGCCCTGGCAAGCAACGGTAGAATTGATGAAGCTATTATCCAATTCAAAAAGGTTGTTCAACTGGACCCTGATTATGCGCACGCATACAATAATCTGGGAAACGCCTTTCTGGATAAGCAGGAATTTGACAAAGCCATGAAGTATTTTACCGAAGCCTTACGCCTTAATACTATGGAGGCTGATACCCACTATAATATTGGAGTGCTGCTAAGTCGAAAAGGTGATATTGAGCAGGCAATTGTTTGTTATAAGAAAGTTCTCCAGATTAATCCGGCTCATTCTGCTGCTCGCGAAAGACTTATGGATATGCTGAGGTTATCAAAAACAAAATAACCCAGATGATCTTTTCTTGCATCTTTTTGGCTTCTAAGGTAAATAGATAAACACTTTGGATATATTAGAGACTATCGATGCATATAACTGTAAAATGATTTTAGTCAGGTGAGGTTTGTAGCAATGAAGATATCCACAATGCGGCTGATGGATAAATGGTTAGGAGTTATTGTATGTTTTCTGCTTACAGTGGTGCGGAAACTTTCGGATATTTTCAGGTCTCGATCAACTGGTCCGGTTAAAAGCATTTTGTTTGTCAAATTGGCTGAGCAGGGGGCGACGGTCCTGGCGTATCCAGCTATAAAAAAAGCCGTTGAAAACCTGGGCAGGGAAAATGTCTATTTTCTGGTTTTTGAAGACAACCGCTTCATCCTTGATACTCTCGATTTAATTCCTGATGAGAATGTGATTATCATATCCACTTCTGATATTTTCAGTGTAATTCGTAGCGCTTTAAAGGCGATTATCCATTTGCGGCGGGAAAAGATAGATTCTGCTGTGGATTTTGAATTTTTTGCCAGGTCTTCGGCGTGTCTTTGCTATCTTACAGGTGCTAAAAGGCGTGTCGGATTTCATTCGTTTGCCGGTGAAGCTTCATATCGCGGCGACCTGATGACGCATAGGCTTTCGTTTAATTCGCATCTTCACGCCACCCAGATTTTTATGATGATGGTTGAAGCTGTGGATATTTCTGGCGATGATTTGCCTGCCTTCGATATAAAGCCTGCGCCTGTGAAATTTGATTTGCCCCGATTTGCCCCTGCTGAAGAGGAAATTCAAAAAGTTAAAAGTATAATAAGCCAGGAAACTAAGGTAGCTGATTTTAAGTCTTTGATTCTTTTAAATGCCAATTGCAGCGATTTGCTTCCTTTGCGTCGCTGGCCCAGCGAGCGTTATGTCGAACTTGCAGGCAGGCTAATTGAAAAGTATCCGGACGTTTATATTGTCTTTACCGGCGGGCCTGGCGAAGAAACTCATGCTCAACGGTTGGTAGAGTCGGTAGGCTCTGAAAGGTGTGTATCTCTTGCAGGCAGAACGACGTTGCGTCAGTTGCTTGTGCTTTATTTGCTGGCAGATGTGCTTGTTACCAATGATAGCGGTCCGGCCCAGTTTGCGGCTCTTACCCCGATAGATGTGATAACTTTGTTCGGCCCTGAAACTCCAGCTGTGTTCGGAGCTGAGACCGGCAGAAACCACATTATCTGGGAGGGCATCGTCTGCAGCCCGTGCGTGAATGCATATAACAATCGCCTAAGTGCCTGCCGCAATAATATATGTATGCAGAGAATTACAGTTGACAGGGTTTTCGAGCTTCTCTGCCAGGTATACCAAAAGCGTTTTTAAACATTGCTGGCCTCTGATGCTATTGTAAAAGATAGTGAATATGAATAAATCTCATTCGCTGCCAAACCGCTGGTTGGAATTTAGCCGAAAACATTCTCTCTTAACTGTTGTTTTCGTGCTGCTGGGTTTGATAGTCTGTATGTTTGCCGATGTTTTATTTACTTCGAAGCAGATCGTCCTTTCGAATAACGGCGCTGACCTTAGTGCTCAATTTATTTATTGGAGAGATTTCGGGGTTAGTCAGATTAAACAAGGCAATCTGCCTTTGTGGAATCCGCACATTTTCTGTGGCGCTCCTTATATGGGCGGCTTTCAGTCAGCACTTTTTTATCCTCCCAATCTGATTTATCTTGTTCTTCCTCTGGCAAGGGCCATAAACCTTAGCATAATTATCCACGTTTTTCTGGGGGGGCTGTTCATGTATTTATGGACGGCTTATCGCAAGCTGCATCCTCTGGCGTGTTTGGTTGCAGCAGTTTTATTTATGTTCTGCGGGCCGCACTTTCTGCATATTTTTGCAGGCCATCTGCCAAATTTATGTACGCTTGTTTGGGTGCCTTTGTTGTTTCTGGGTATTGACGGTTTTTTCGAAAAACGTTCGTTTGGTTTTTGGCTTCTTGGTACATTTGCAATAACCATGATGCTACTGGCTGGCCATCCGCAATATGTTTTCTATACTGCTGTTGCATGCGCAATCTACTGTGGTCTGTGCTTTGTCAAAGCTAAAAATCGATTAGTTTTATTGTTTGGCTTTGCCATGATGGGCGTTTGTGCCTGCGGGCTTTCAGCGGTGCAGCTATTTACCGGGATGGATGCTGCGGGCCAAAGCCTGCGAAGTGCGGGACTGTCTTACGAATTTGCTTCAAAGTTTTCCTTTCATCCGGAAAACCTAATAACTTTTATTTCGCCATATTTTTTGGGAAACATTATGAACCTGCCTTACTGGGGGCAGGATAATTTATGGGAGTTGAACGCTTTTGTAGGTTTGACTGCTCTTATTATGGCCTTATATGGGGCGGTTGCGGGCGAGAGGCGGATACGGCGGTTTTCGATTGCAGTCGCCGCTTTTATGCTGCTGTTTGCATTGGGAGCATATACGCCATTGTTCAAAGTTCTTTATAACTGGGTTCCAGGGTTTGATAAATTCCGCGGCAATTCCAAATTCATACTTCAAGCTGCAGTTTTTATCATAATGCTTACAGCTGTTGGTTTTGACCGGTTGCTTAAATCACCACCTCTTCGAAAACGTTTTGTGATTGTAGTACTTTTGCTGGGTATATTTGTTGGTATCCTCGGCTTGGCGATTCTTAATTCTGCTGAAACCGCTGGTACCGACAGCATCTGGTATCAATTTGTTCTTTCGGTGCAAAGACAAACAGGTGCTGATTTTGTGATATTTATTCGTGATCCCGACCAGCTTGTTATGAGTACAGCTGATTTTGCTGCCAAGGGGCTTTTTATTGCCAGTGCAATATCTATCGCGGTTTGTATTTTGATATTGTTAAGAAAACGTACCACAAAGGTAGTGTATGTTATTGCGTTTTTAGCTGTTGTTGAAATTTTTGTTTTTGCAAGGACACTGCGTCCGACGTTTAACATGGAATTGTCCCGGCTTTCGGAGGTGAAGCAGTTTATTGAAAAAAACCCGGGTGATTATCGTGTCTTAAACGGCTTGTATTTTAACAGCGGTATGAGTATAGGCGCCAATGATATCTGGGGTTATGACCCCGGGCTACTCAGGCGTTATGGTGAATTCATAGCGTTTACTCAAGGGACCGATCCTGACGAGGCTTCTCAAAATGTAAAATTTACAAACGCTGACCCGTTATACAAAATGCTTAGATTGCGTTATGCCTTTGTTCCGCAAGGTACCCAGGTAAGGGTTGAACCTTTTACAGATGTAATGGGGCGTTTGGAGCTTATCGGCAGTTACAAAGTAATTTCAGAGCGTGATCAGATTTTTGAAGCGATGAGCAGCGATGACTTTGACCCCGGACAAAAAGTGATTCTCGAAGAGGAGCCGAATCCGGCACCGGCAGGTGCCAAGCCTAAAGGAATTGTTTCGATTCTTGATTCGTCCACCGATCATATGACAATTCAGGCCGACCTTGAAACTGCAGGGGTTTTGCTTATTACGGATAATTACAGCAAAGGCTGGCGAGTTAAGCCGTTGGCTGGTTGTTCTCAGGATAGCTATCAGTTGTTGCCTGCAAATTATATCCTTATGGCGGTTCCGCTTGGTCCCGGCCATCATCTGCTTAGGCTGGAATATCTGCCACGGGCTTTTCAAATAGGAAAATGGGTGTCAGTTGTATCAGTCGCGATTTACATCCTGCTACTTTTATGGTTCTGGCGATTGCAGATAAAAACCGGTCTGGCTACTGCGAAAAGAGTTTTGCCTAAAAGGTGAAGTTGGCGGTAAAATAAGTATTTGACTAATACTGAAATTGATAAATTTTTTTATGAGCCAAAACAAAATAACAAAATTATGGAAAAAGCCGGTTTTGTGTGCTGGGGTAATAGTGATAATAACATTTATTGCTTACATCCCAGCTTTAAAGGCGGGCTTTGTCTGGGACGATAACACGTTTTTGACAGCCAACCCTTTAATTAAAGCCCCGGACGGGTTGTATTGGCTGTGGTTTACCACGGAATCGCCAGACTATTTTCCGCTTGTTTCTACAAGTTTATGGCTTGAATGGCGATTGTGGGGCATGAACGCCGTAGGCTATCACTTTACCAATGTGCTCTTGCATGCGATAAGTGCGATTGTGTTATGGCGGGTGCTAAAGAGGCTCAAGATTCCATGCGCATGGTTGGCGGCGGCTGTTTTTGCGATTCATCCTGTTAATGTTGAGTCGGTTGCATGGATTACCGAACGCAAGAATACCCTGCCCATGGTGTTTTATCTGCTTAGTATTCTTTTTTACCTGAGATTCTACGCAAAAATTCATCTGCGATGGTATGTTCTTTCACTGGTGATGTTTGCTCTTGGGCTTTTAGCTAAAACCAGCGTCGTTATGCTGCCGGTAGTTTTACTTCTTTGTGTGTGGTGGGAGAAAAAGGCAGTCACCTTTAAGGATTTGCTCAGGACTGTTCCTTTCTTTGCTCTTTCCGGGATATTTGGTTTGGTGACTATCTGGTTTCAGTATAATCGGGCGATTGGCCAGGAAGTTATTCGTGCAGATAGCTTTTTTTCGCGGCTGGCTACCGCAGGCTGTGCGGTTTGGTTTTATTTGTATAAAGCCATCATACCATATAAACTCACCTTTGTATATCCGAGGTGGAATATCGATTCGTCTTCGGTTATTTCCTATCTGCCATTGATTTTGCTTTTAGTGTGTTTCGGAATATTTTGGATATATAGGCGAAGCTGGGCCAGGCCGTTTCTATTTGCATTCGGTTATTTCGTTGTAACTCTGCTGCCGGTGCTGGGCTTTTTTAACATCTACTTTATGAAATATTCCCTTGTCGCTGACCATTGGCAATACGTATCCATCCCAGCTGTTATTGCGTTATTGATCGGGCTAGGCAAAAAGCTTGGCACCAGGTTACAAGTTTTGCCCGGAGTTAAATTCATTGTCCCGGCGTTGTTGATTGGTGCATGTGGCGCGTTGACCTGGCAGCAATCGCGAATTTATAAAAATCTGGAAACACTTTGGGATGATACTCTGGAAAAAAATCCTACCTGTGCTATGGCTCACAGTAATTTGGGGATCTATTTATTTGAGCAGGGAAGGGCCGATGAGGCCACGGAACATTTCTTTCAGGCGATAAAATTCAAGCCTGATTTTGCCATGGCCCACAATAATCTTGGAATTGTTTTTGCCAAAAAGGGCAGGGCCGAAGAGGCAATTGGTTATTTTGAAAAGTCGCTTGCGATTGATCCCAACTATGCAGGCGCTCACTATAATTTGGGCAATCTTTTGTCAGACATGGGCAGGTTAGATGATTCGAAGGAGCATCTTGTAAGGGCCAGGGAAATCTACCCAAGCTATGCCGATGCCCATTACCTTTTGGGGTTTGTTATGCACCGGCAGGGCGAAATTGAAAAGGCCATTGCGAGTTATTCGAAGGCCTTGCGCATTGATGAGCAAAACCATGAAGCTCACTACAAGCTTGCTATTGCTTTGACCAGCGTTGGCAGAGTGGCCCAAGCCGTAGAGCATTTTCAAAAGGCATTGCAGTTAAAGCCCGATTGGCCTGAAGCTCTTAATTCCCTGGCGGTTGTTTTTATTACGAGGCATAACGAGAAATTGTACGATCCATCCGAGGCCGTTAAGTTTGCAGAACGTGCCTGTCAGCTTACCGATTTTAGAGAACCAGTTCTGCTGGACACTTTAGCAGTTGTTTATGCGCAAATTGGAAGGTTAGATGAAGCTGTCGCGATTGCTGAAAAAGCTGTTGGGTTGGCTGAAATGTCGAATCGGCAAGCCCTTGCTGAAGCGATCAGGGCTCGTCTGAGTGTTTACAAATCCAAGAAGAACTTGCCGAGCCAGTAGTTGCGCCGCCGGAGACTGACTTTTATTCGTCTGCTTTTACAGAGAAACCTTCGATGTCTTTGAACGATGTGCTTGTTTTGCCGTCGGATGAATCCACCGATACGATTATCGTAACATTTTCCGCTTTAATAAGGTAAAGCAAGTAAAGCTGCTCTATCTTACCTTCTTTTTCAGCAAGCCATAGAGAATCTGAAAATGCTTTGGTGACCGTACCGTCTTCGGCCATCTCCAGGCCATCCATCAAAACTTCTTTGGAAGCCGAGCAATAGTCAAATTGGTACACTTTTTCTTCCTCATCTTTTTTGCTTGCGATAAGTCCTGCCGGCTTGTGAACTTTGCCGGACAACTCCACAAGAACAGGGAATTGATCGGAAGTTATAGCCTCGCCCGTCTTAGGATTGTTGCACATTAACGAAAGTAACGTAAATCCTTCAGGTGGTTCCAGCATAGCGAGCAATTCTTTAGGTTCTGATTTTTTAGACTTTTTCGATTTGCCACTTTTCTCTGATGACGAAGAGTCCTTTATTTCTACTCGCAGCTCTGCTTTGACACAACTGATTGTGTCATTATCAAAAATGGCTGGCATGTTCGCATCCATCGATTCAGCATTTTGCCATTGAATCGGATTTTGGATATCAAAACTAAAACCTGATAGCAGTTTTTTGCCGCTAGCCAGTTCAACACCGTAGATAGCAGATTTGACTGTTTTTAATTCTGCTATATCAGAAACGCATTTGGATAGTGGTACAAAACCTTCAGTTGGCGGAGCCTGGTCAGCGCTAACTACCGAGGGCACCCGAGCAATGGCATTTTGCTTAAACTGAATCAATGCAGGTTCATAATTCTCAGGTACGTAAAATGCCAAATCCAGCCACCTTATCTTGCCATATTTTGGGTCCTTAATAAAGTCGTCCCTTTTAAGCGAAAACTCTTCACTTAATTTTGTTGCTCTCAACTGGTCTTCTAATTTCATATATCCTTCCGGGTAAACGACTTTGCTGGTTCCCTGTAGCAAGTCGGCGCCTTCGCCTTTTTTCTTACAGATAAGTCTTAGTTGGCTTAAAGTGAAGCTGGCTTTTCCCTTCTCATCAATTATCCCGCCATCCTTTATCAAATTGCCGTTTATTCCACTTCTGACGATCATAAGATTGTGTTTGCTTTTGCGTTCAATGGGCTCACCTGTCGATGCCGACTTAATACTATCAGAGCCAGGCCAGGCTGCGATTTTCCTGGGAACTACAATTGCCTCAGCTCCGCATATTGCAGCAACTCCCTTGTTAGCTTTATGGCGATTTAAGTAAATCTGATCGAGAAAATTCTGGTGAATGACCGCAAAGCTATTCTTTCCACCGAAGGCTCCATGGCTTAACATGTTGAATATGCCGGTGATAAAACCGTCCGCATCCAGAAGAACTTTGTTCGGGTTGGGCTGTCCGGAGATGTTATCTTCAAAACGTGAATAGGGAAAAGTTTTCGGTGTCGGTGTCATCGCAAGAAATGTCAATAAAGTGCCTGTTAAAGCAAGGCCTAAGAATGCCGAAAAAGCAGCGCTGCTTATACGATCACTAAGGTTACCCAGCTTTAGCTCTTTTGGGATTAGTTTAATCGCAATTGCTGCGAAAATAGCAAAAACTATAACGAACAACAGTAGAAAGGACAATGCCTGTAGCCATGCGGTGAGGAATTCGAAACGGGTTAACAAACTTGCTACAAGTTCGAAAAAGTTAAAGGCGACCACGCTGGCGCAAATTGCACTTATCAACATTGCAAAGGATTTCAGGGTTGAGCCTTTAAGAAATCCATAAGCAACACAACCAAGTATAGCTAATATTACTAACAAGCCAGCCATTGCGATTCCTCCAGATTACAGACAAAGGTTATAAATATGCAGCTTAAGATTGGTAAATCTTTAAGTTGCCTTTTTTTGTTTAGGCTTTTTCTTTTTTTGTGATGACGAGAATTCTCTGATAACTTCATTTATCGATGTCACTCCCTCGACGACTTTCCTTATGGCCTGTTCTTGCATGAAAAGCATTCGTGCACGTCTTAGATTTGTGGCGATTTCAGGCAGTGTCTTAGAAGCTTTTATGATATTTATTTTCAGTTCCTCGTTCATTATTATCGTTTCGAATACACCAGTTCTGCCGAAGAAGCCGGTTCCCTGGCATTTTTCGCATAATGTTGGTTTGTCTCGTTTGGTTACTTTTGCCTTTCCCTGGCGATAAAGCCGCTTGACTTTATCAGCGGGAAGATTGAATTTCTTCAGTAATTCCTGGTTTGGTTCGTAAGCCTGCCTGCATTTTTCGCAAAGCTTTCTTAAAAGTCGCTGGCTGGTTACTCCGATAAGCGTTTTGGCAACTATGTCTTTGTCCTGTACCAGACTAATCCACTTACCGATTGCCTGAGCAACATTTGTTGCTTCAATGCTAACGTAAATAAGGTCTCCGTTTTTAGCAGCATTGCTGATAACGGTGGCGGTCTGAGTGTCGTCACAGTCAGCAACGCCGATTACATCAGGGCCTGTCCTTAAAATCACACCAAGTTTTTGGGCATAGCTGGTTGTGCCGGTATCGCTCAAGCTGAATAAGTTTTGTGTAATATTAGGCATATCATGCAAAATCGTCTTTTCCAGCGTATTTATATTTGTCAGGAAGGGGTCATGATTACTGAGCATTGCATAGAAAGTTGATGTGACGCCCGTGTTTTTTGTTCCGGTGACCAGAAACACGCCACTTTCTTTCTCTCGGATATTCTCCAGTAGTTTAACTTGGTCCGGGTTCGCCCCGATATCTGACAGTTTTAAGTTCTGCTCTTCTTTGGATTGTTTGAGTTTGACCTGCTCACCAGCAGTTGAGCCTGCCATATTTACTTCCCATGTATACGGGTTCTCATCCTTACGAATTTTGAATCTTCCTCTTTGCGGTTTGCGTTTTTCCTTCAGGTCAAGATCGGCGAGATGTTTTAAAAAGTATATAAAATACTCTGCATCTTCTCTGCTTCTTGGTGCCTGTTTGATGGCGACGCCGTCAATGCTGTAAAGTACGTTATAGCCCTGCTGTGAAGGCAAAAGAATGATTTGCTCGGCCCTTCGCCAAATGGCATCATCGAAAATTTCATTAGCCAGCATGAACCCGAAGAACTCGGGTGTCTTGGGTTCAGGAGTGACAACCTCATTACCATTAGCAGTTACAAATACAAGGCCTTTGTTCATAGCAGCTAATTTTTTTTCCTCATTTACCATGAGATTCTTGAAATAGTCAGTAGTGAGTATCCGTTCAAAGGCAGGGACTTTGGTGTTTCGGTGCATAATATAAGCTAGTGTCGTGGCACCAAAACCGATAATGAAGAAAAGAAATCCAATGAAGAAGATAGGTATCATTAACCAGATTATAAATGCTCCGGCTCCTACTCCGAATACCAGCCATGACCATAACAGTTGCCTGGTTTTGACTCGTGCGGCATCTTTATATACCCATGCTATCATTGGAAGCCAGGCAAAAAACAATAGTACAAAGATGACAAATTTCACGATGGATACGTAACTACCGTATTCAATAGCAGCTAACAGTAAAGCCGGCATAAGATACTCCGATCACAGGTTATCAAAACAAATATTTTATAGAATACCGCTCGGTGGGGTTCTGATACCCCTTATAGCCATTTTAAGTTCTTCCTCGTTGGGCGCGTAATCATAAGCAACTCTCAAATCCACCCACTGGTCATTAACCAGCTTGCAAAGGGCGTCAATAATATCCTGCATACCTTCATTGGCACAGGCCCTGATAACATTAGGTATGCCTGCCTCACGGCCGTCCGCTATTATCCTTTTTACAATTGGGTTTGACAGCAGGATCTCAACAACAGGCACTCTGTCAATGTTATCCTTGACGCATGGCGCGAGATCCTGGCATATGACTGCTTTGAGACTCAGGCTAAGAGACTGTCTGGCAAATTTCCTCTCCTCCGTTGGGAAAAAATCCAGTATGCGCTGGACCGCCTGAAGAGCACTTGCTGCATTAATAGTTCCAAAGACGAGATGACCTGTCTCTGCTACGCCCATCGCGGCTGAAACCGTTGCAATATCTTTTAGCTCGCCGATTATAACCACATCAGGATCCTGACGGGCTATTGCATTAAGAGCTTCTTCGTAATCGAGGACATCGGTCCCAACTTCTCTTTGAGAAACCATTGCTTTTTTGTCTTTGTACAAATATTCGATCGGGTCTTCAAAGGTCATTATATGACAGTTGCGGGTTTCGCTTATGTAATCCACGATCGAGGCAATGGTAGTTGTCTTGCCGCAGCCGGTCGGGCCTGATACGATTATCAAACCTTCCGGTGCATTGGCCAGATCTCTCACTGCCCCGGGCATGTTAAGGCTTTCGAATGGAGGAATGGTAGTATTGACCCAACGTGCGGCAAGACTGATCATTCCTCGCTGACGATATACGCTAATACGAAAACGGTCCGAATCTGTTACTTCGTGCGCAAATTCAAGATAACCGTGCTCAAGAAAATATTTCTTCTGAGCAGAGCTTAGGAGTTCGAAAATCAATTCCTCCATTTTCTCTTCTGTCAGAGTCTCGCCGGTGGTGTTTTTTAACTGGCCGTTCAGACGAATTTTGGGAACCTGACCAACTTTCATATGCAGGTCGGTTGCGCCGGATTTGATAACCGCTTTGAAGAACTTATTGAGTTCGGCTTCCTTTTCGAGATTTATTTGTGTATCAACGGGTCGGGCTTTGCCCATCATCGTACTCCTCTAACTATCCAAAATTTCAGTAGTTATATAACTTGTGATTTTGACAGGATGGTTACTAACCAATATTTTATCGGCTTTGCTTTCTGAAAAAATCATAAGTCCCTCATTTTAATCGACCTACACCAATTGTCAACATTGATGTTGGCCCAACACAGGATTTACCCGATTTTACTATCAGATAGGCCTATTGTGCGGCCATAGCAATAGTTTCAAACCGTTATAGGGCTTTTCAGCGCCCTGATAAGCGAAATCCAGGGATTTAGCTTGCCAAATCCCACCTATGAATTATATTGTCGGCTTCTATCACCCAAATATTAATTAAATTCTTGCTTGAAAAGGTGTTAAAATGCTCAAGGATGGGGAAAAAGGCGTAATTATTCAGCGTGACAAGAAAACCTATGCGGTTGCACCTCACATCCCTTGTGGCGTAGTCAGCCCTGAAACACTTAGAAGAATAGCTGATGTTGCCGAAAAATACGGTGCCCAGGCGTTAAAAATCACCAGTGCCGCACGAATCGCAATGGTGGGAATCAGTGAACAGGACATCGACAATATCTGGGCAGAGCTGGGCATGTCTCCAGGTTTTGCGGTGGGGCTGTGTGTACGCAGTGTCAAAGCATGCCCCGGCACAACGTTCTGTAAGAAGGGTGTGCAGGACAGCCTCAGTGTGGGCTTGAAGCTTGACGGTAAATACCACGGCATGCAGATGCCGGGCAAGTTAAAAATAGGTGTCAGCGGCTGTCTGAACCAATGTGCAGAGACCTGTATAAAGGATATTGGATTTGTCGGTATGAAAAAAGGATGGAGGTTGCTGGTAGGGGGCAGTGGAGGCGCAAAGGCAAGGATCGCTCAGGAGTTTGCAAGGGATCTTACGACCGAAGAAGCGATGGACCTTGCTGATAAGATTGTTGATTGCTACAAGGAAAATGCCAAGCCTCACCAGCGTATCGGTGCTATGATTGAAAAGATGGGTTTTGAAAACTTTAAAGAAGCGGTGCTTGAATAAAGACCGATATGTAAATGAAAGATCTGCTGGACAGGCTGTACGAAAAATACAATCACCCCGAATTCATTGGTAGAGACCCCTTGCAATTTGTTTATCACTACTCAGCCCGCCACGATAGGGAAATTGCCGCTTTGCTGGCGTCTTGTCTTGCCTATGGCAGAGTAGAGCAAATTGAAAAAAGTCTTACAGAATTGTTCGGGCAAATGGGCAACAGTCCCTCTGAATTTGTTCGGGATTTTGATAATCGCAAAAGGGCAAAACTGCAAAACTTTAAGCATCGTTTTACCACCGGCGATGATATATCGGACTTGCTCGAACTTCTAAAAGAAGTCATCAAACAACATGGGGATATAGAAGCCTTTTTTGCCGCAGGCTACAAAGCCGGCGACGAAAATATAATACCAGCCCTGACAAATTTTTGTGAATCTCTACTTAAGATGCACGCACAAAAGCGCGCAGGCCAACTCAGCAGGGGCCTAAGATATTTACTGCCAAGCCCCGCTGCCGGCAGCCCCTGCAAAAGACTCAATCTTTTTCTTCGGTGGATGGTTCGCGATGACAGCGTGGATGCAGGCCTATGGAAATCTATTGATAAGTCAAAGCTCATCGTGCCGATGGATACCCACATGGCCAGATTATGCAGAATACTCGGCCTTTATAAACGAAAGACCGCCTCGCTGGCCTCAGCCGTTGAAATTACCGAAAGTTTCGCCCGGATACAGCCGACCGATCCGGTAAAATATGATTTCGCCCTTAGCAGAATAGGCATTATCGAAAACTGCACCGGCCGACACGGACCAGCCTGCACCGATTGCCAACTCCTTACATACTGCCAACAACAAAAATAATTATCCCGCAGGGATATGGTTAGCCCCCAAGCCTGCTTGGGGGTCTCTTTTAATCCGTTATATTTAGCCCCGTCCTCCGGGCGTGGTTTCTGTTAATCCGTTATTTCTCCCACAAAAAAACTTCCTTTGACGGTAAGTGCAGGGCTGGGTAGTATATGGTTGAGAAATAAAAAGTTAGGCTAAAAACCTCTTAATATGACTTACAAATAGAGTATCTGCAAGAGAAGAAGGCTTCTGTAGGCAATGCCCAGAATCGACCGAACCCAGAAAGAGTACGAGCAATTCCTGATCCGAGAATTCCTCGATCATTTGGGCTACAAGATTTCCAATCCCGAATGGAAAAGGGAGAGCCCAGATGCCCTGCTGACATTGAGCAAGGGTAAGGGCAAGAGCAAGAAACGGGTAGGAATCGAGCACACTGATTATTTCAACGACACGGTGGCGGGGCAATGCTCTCCTCTCACCCCAATTGCCGATTTCTGGCTGTTGGTGCAGGCCAGCCTTATTCGTCGAGTCAGTCATCGAAAACACCTAACCGGCATTTTGGCTGATATCTATATCAAGGATAATCTCTCCTTGCCTAATGAATCGGCCAGACCATTGGCAAAGGAACTTATCGATTTCGTGGAAGCACATCGAGTCGGGCAATCGGAGTCTTTACGGTTTCGCTGTCACGACTTCAATGGATACCCAATGTTGGAGTCTATGCTGTCTCGGCTACGACTATCGCGGTGGACAGATGATGCGGTTCATGCCTCTCGCTGTTGCTGGGTCTGTGCCAATATCACTTCTGGCTATATCCGCCTCAACTTGAATTACATTAAGAGTGCCATCAAAAACAAGAATAAGAAAGCCACCGGATACAATTGGGACAATGCGAACGAGAAATGGCTGCTGATCGCAGCAAGTGGTGGCAATCTCAGCAACAACGCTGGACGAGACATGCAGAATGTGAACTGGGCGGATCCCGAGTTGCTGGACTTGTGCCGCAACTCGCTATTCGACCGAATCGTCTTCTGGGAAAGAATCCGTCGCTGGTACAAGTGGTTGAAGCCAAGCGAGAAAGTAGTGCAATACAAGACAAGAATTCGTGATTAAATTTTCGTGCAAAATTCGAATCAAACGCGCAAGTTGCAAATTTCAAAGTGCGCATTTGTGCGCATTTGTGCGCATTTTTGCGCTACCCATCTTAACACTTGCGCGTTTGGTTCGAACCAAAACCCCCCTAACTGCCCAAAATCAAAGAATGCCCCCAAGAAATCACTAAAATAATTCCCAAAAAACCCCAAAAAACCTAAAAATTTAAAAATTCCAAATTTCAAAATCAGTCAAAAAAATAAGATTTGACTTTAAATCGCTTCAGCGGATAAGATAATAAATAGCTTTAAGGCTTTGGGGATTTTAGTTCATTTATTTACATCATCAAAAAGGGGGTTAAAAATGCCGGAATTTTTGAATCCATTTCCAGGTATGGTTCCCGACCGTAAGATGTCCGATACCGAACTGGCAAGAGCGATAAGGCTCGACCTTGCCGCCGAGTTCGAAGCGGTTCATCTCTATGAAGCTCACGCAGAAGCAACCGACAACGAACTTGCCAAAAAGGTGCTGCTTGATATTGTCAACGAAGAACGTGTGCACGCAGGCGAATTTCAAAGGCTGATTAATCTCCTGCTAAAAGATGAACAGTCACTTATGGCAGAAGGTGCCGAGGAAGTAAACAAAATGGCCGAGTAACCATCCGGTATTGTCGAAGTCGCATTTTTACTACCGAATCAGTGGAACGATTTTCGGCGGGGGCGCAACTTTGTCAGATGTGATCGGCTGAAGCAAAACTGCGATTCGGACATTGCCATGCTGGTTTTTCAGCCTTACCATTAACCGCTTCACGCCTTTGTTGGTTTTTTCAGGCGGCTTCTGCTCAGCCGATTCTACGATAAACTCTGCCCCCAAAGGCGACAGGACCCTGGCAAGCAGCTTTTTGCCATCCTGGGAAAGTACCGCTCGGTTATTTTCAATGGAGATCTCAGCATCAGTCGTCATGCCCCAGGCAACTTCGCAATTTACTTTGAGCTCGAATTCGTCCTGGACTAAAACACTACTACGATTTTGAATTAAAGAAATTCCACGCAATACCTTTTTTGCGTATTTCTCATAAGCGCCGGTCAAATCCAATATCGCAAAGCTGTTCGAATCATTGCTTTTAAACGTGACTAATTTTGTTTCCGCTAAGACGTTTTGATTTTCATTATTAATCAAAGGCACATTATGGCTGAGCGAGCCTAAGCGATAGTAAGTCCATCTTCGGCCTGTTTGTGTATATCTTTCCCAGTAGCCGGGCAGGTCGTAATTGTCACTGCCCAGGTCTCTTGCCCAGCGAACGCCCAGCGCATCCATTTCAAAACTGCCCAAATCAAGGTGGGCGTGATTGACCTGATTAAAGCCTGCCTTGACTGCAACAAAAATAGCGTTCGGGTCATCCCAGCTGCTTCTAAAAACCGCCACTTCCACCGGCCCGCGAAACAGTTTATCCAGCCCGAGCGGCTTGGCCTCAACATCGTCTGGGCGTGTATACCAGATCATATCCTGAGCCATAGCAGGTCGGCTGGAAATAATGTCGCGTTCTGTTTGCGCCAATAGAGGTTCGTTAAATTTTTTCGCCAGCCAGAAAAGAGATGGGATGTTTTTGAGTTTGCTGCGTTCGCCTGCGTCTGCATAATTGAATAAGAGTCCATTGGGACCCGTTGTGTAAATCGGGAAAAATCCTGCCTTGGAAAATCCTTCAATTTGCGAAAGACCAAAATCCGTTCCCAAAGCGCTATCTAAAGCGGCCAAACCGTAAACGGTGTATCTGGTTGCATATCCCCAATATCCAGGCCCTTCCTTCCACGCACCGTCGGGGCCGTATTCCTTCATCGCTATTGGAAGATTCTTGACGGCAATTGGGATCATTTCTTTAGCGTACTCAGGGTCGGTCTCAGCTACTGCTAATGCTCCTATAAGCAGTCCCGAATTGCAGACCTGATTCCAGTTCATCTCGGCAGTTGCCCACCAGTTCGGCGGCCGTCTGCTTGCCTCCGGCTCATTGGTTTTTCCTGGCGGCTTTTTATATCTATAAGCATCGCGTCCAACTTTCACACCTTTTTCGATAAGGCCTTTTCGAATTTTTTGGCGCGTCTGGTCGTCGAAATAATCAAACAGCCAATCGTAACCAATCGCCACGCCATGCGTCATTTCAGCGGTATCAAGAAAATGCCCCGGACTCCAGTCCTTGAAATCGCAAACAGCAATCAGGTTTTCCGTCAGCTTTTTGGCGTAAGCCTCTTTGCCTGTCAGCCGCCACGCCAGCCCTAATGTGTAGGCTCTATCCACGCAAGCCCTGCTTGCGCTGAGAAGGCGAATGCCTTTTTTCTTATAGATTAGCACAGGTCTATCTAAATAGCTGTCCGCTTTTTTCAATACATCATCACGGCACTTCTGCAGCAGCTTGTCTTCTTTCAATAACTCTTTCAGTTTCGCTAAACCCTCGTTCTTCAAAATCAGCCTGGGGTGACTTTTGTCCAGTGTGGAAAGAACTCTGTCAGGTGTTGGGATTTTGACTTGACAATAAGAAGCTACAGGAAAAAGGAATAGTAAAACAAGTATTAATATGCCGATACGTAATTTGTTAAACATAAAACACCTTTAAGATTGGTTGTAAGTTTTATTTGTCAGCCTTTGCCGGATTAGTTACCCTTCCCATAAAGAGAATACTACCGGTTGAATTCTCCTGAATCAGAAAGATAAATGGATGGTCAGCACGAAAAGTCGGTATCGCTGGCGCTGATGCTGTACCTATTTCTATAACAGCAGTTACCGCCGCTGCCTCTGTGCCTCTTTCATTCACATCGACGAATGCCTTGTGTATCACATCGCCAATGAAAAACAAATCACCTCTACTAACCATTCCTGTAAAATTGGCTTGAGGAGTGAAAGCATCAACCATTCCCATTGATATAAGTGACTGCGCCAATCTAAAGTCCGAAGTTGACTTAAATTTCGGCAGAAAAACAAGAACCTCCTCTTTGTCTTTGAGCTTCTTTTTCCATCGGTTGAGTTTTTTTACGGAGAGACTTTTCTCGAGCTTATCGAGACCATCTTTGGCTTTAGGTAAAACTACAAGCATCGAAAGTTCATTCCCGGCATACGGAAGTTCAAGAATCTGCAGGTTATCAAGCTCAGCATATCTGAATGTGTGTTTTTGGGTCATCATCGGTACTTGAACGGATTCTTTAGATGAAACAAAAAATGGTTTTTCTTTGGTCTGTTCAGGCTCGAACTGGTTATCCCAGTTACCCTTGAAATAAATGGCATTCACCAAAATAAGACGGGTCAAATCGTTGAGGACCCCAGATTCGATGACGTTCTTAATCTTGCCTTGTGTTTTTTCTTCAGCCCATTTATTAATCATCTCCCGTGCCGCTTCATGTGCGTGTTGGTAGTCAACAGGTGTTATAGAAACATCATAGTATTTTTTTGCCAGCGATAGATACTCTTTCAATAGCTCATACGTCTTATCCGGCCACAAGGAATTTGCGATATGAAGTTTGACGTTACCGCTTTTTTCAACTTCTTTAAGCCTCGATTGCAACTCTGCAAATGCAGGATTCAGCTTGTTCTGTTCGAGCGAAAACCGCAAAACTTCGGCCATCTGCTTCTCGGTATTACCCTGAGCTCCAGCGTATGTCATGGCAAGAGCAGTCGATACACTGTAGGGCGAGAAGAATATATTGCTCTGGGAAGTTCGCAATTCCTGATAAAGGTCGAGGGCAAAGGCGCTATTGTTCTTGGCAATTGTGTTCGCACCCGATTGTACGTTCGCAGATGTTACGTAATCTGCAGAGGCCATCAGGAACATTAAAGAGAGAACGACAATTATGTTTTGATTTCGCATAGCATCTCCTTTTGACAATCTATGTTCGCAAGTTCTAATTTTGCATGGATTCGCCCAGCCAGTTCCGGATGAGGCTGTCGTTTGTCCTCTAAATCAATAGCAGTGTCAAAGACATGTAAATAATCACACTGATGGAATCGTTGGCGGTTGTAACAAGCGGCCCGGAACTGATGGCAGGGTCTATGCCGATCCGGCGGAACAAAAACGGCAAAAACAAACCAAGGGTCGTAGCTACCATTATCGCCGAGAACATCCCCGTGCCGAACGCAAAAACTATTCGCAGGTGTTGAGCAAACTCGATTTTGGGAATAGCAGCACTTGCCGAGGTTCCGGTGGAACTGGCCATAATACTGGGAAGAATTGTGCAAATTCCAGCACCAATAAACCCGCAGCTAATCGCTACCAGGACCGCAACCCTTACCTCTCGCATAAATACCTGTCTTATTTTCAATGCGGCGAGGTGTCCGGTGGCAAGGCCGCATACCACAATTGCAGAAGTCTGCAGCCCGGCGTTACCGCTAATCGCTGCGATCATAGGTACAAACGCTACTGCCGTTGCGTATATCAAACCTAATTGGAGACCACTGAACTTATTGTGAAACAGCATCAGTACTAACGCCGTTGCCCCCGTACCGATAAGGCATGGCAGCAGCCAGGTCATTCGTACACGGGCGGCGTGAAATACGGATATTTTTTCAAGCTCATCCGCATCAGTACCTGCCATCGTGTAGAGGTCTTCAGCGGCTTCTTCTTCAGCAACTTCGATAACACGGTCAGCTGTGATTCGGCCAACCAGCATGTGGTTTTCGTCCAGTACCGGAACAACGATAAGATCGTTCTTACTAAAGAGATTTCTTACTTGTTCCTGGTCAGCATTGACACGCACGTAAATAGTGTTAGTATCTACCAGGTCTTTTATCTGTTTGTTTTCCGGTGCGGTTAAAAGTTGTCTTATACGAACATCGCCTATGAACCTGCCGTAATCATCAACCACAAAAACACTGTAAAAGTCCTCGTCAATTTCGGCTGCCCGAATTTTATTAACCGCCTCGGTAACAGAGCCGTCATCCCGAACGCTTATCAGCACCGGATCCATGATACCACCAGCCGAGTCCTCCGAGTAGACCATCAAATCCTTAATTGCAGCCGATTCAGATGGTTCAAGACTTTTCAGTAACTCCTGGCTTTCTTCGGTCGGAAGTTCTGCTAACAAGTCTGCTGCATCGTCCGGATCCAGCTCAGCCAGCAACTCTCCGAGTTCGGCATCCTCCAAAAGCTCGAACAGCTCGGAACGCGTTGCTTCGCCAACCTTTTCCAGAACTTCAGCAGACATCTCGCTGTCGAGAAGGTCAAAAACAACCCTTCGCTCGGGATTGTCCAGAAGCTCGACGACCTCAGCTATATCGCTGGTTCGCTGTTCAGTCAGAAGATTTGATAAAGCGTTTTTATCCTCTGTTTCCAGAAAATTTTCAATTTGCTGGAGTAATTGTTTCTGTTCCTCTACCATAATTTCTCCCGGGAAGAGGCCTTAAAAAGGCTTTTTACTCCGGCAAGATAGCCAAATTACCTCCAATAGGCAAGAATTTAGCCGAAATATTAATTTTCTTTGGAATTTTTGAGCTGTTTTTAACGATAAAATTTAAGGCAAAGGCTCGATATGAAAAGAAGACTTGGATTATCAAAAGAGTTGTTAGGCTGTAAATTCTTCTTGGCTATTTGCGGGTTTTTGTGTAAAATCTGACTATCAATGAAATATGCCGATTTTTTGGCGATTTTTACTATTCGGTCTTCTTATTTTGAGGAAAAACCACATGAAAAGCACCGGTTTTATAATTGCAGCGGTTTTGATGCTTATACCAGACTCTGTTTGCTATGCAGCTGTTTCGCCTGCTATAGTCCAGACGACAAATCAATATACGCTCGGAACGGTCTTTGAGCATCCCCGGCAAATCGCTATTAGGCTCGGCAGGGAAGAAAGGCCGAGACTTTTCTGGTATACGATTATTACGCTTACCAATCGAACCGGCAAAGATGTCGATTTTTTTCCAACTTGTGAGTTGATGACAGATACATTCCAAATTATCCCGGCGGGCAAAAACACGCCCTATCTGGTCTTTGGTAAGATCAAACAGCGGCATATCAGCAGATACCCACTGCTCGAATCGGTCGAGTTTATCGAACACAGAATCCTGCAGGGTTCCGACCATACCAAAGATATAGCGGTGATTTGGCCCGATTTTGACCCAAGGGCCAAGAACATCAAACTTTTCATCTCGGGTCTGAGCAATGAAACCGCTGTGCTCAATCATCCTAAGGACAAAGACAAAGATGGTCAGTCGGTAAAAATTTATCTTAGAAAGACGCTCGAATTAAGCTATTCTCTGCCCGGCGATCCCGCAAAAAGAGCTCAGGGCCAGTTAATGTTTAAAGGCAAACGCTGGATAATGCGATAGCCCGCAGTTTTTTTGCAGTCCATCTTCGTTGCTAATGCCAATGCCTATGCCTCTGCCCCCAGAACCTCTGCTGCTGCATCACCATCTTCGGCAGCAACCACGATCAGCATTCGATATTGGCCTTGGCAAACCATCGCCGAAGCTGCGATTCCATTGATGCCAGCTTCAGCCAGACCGCTTAATGCCTCCGCCGCCGCACCGACTTTGTCATCGCCGCTGATGGCGAAACCAACTGCTTCGGTCGCCTCAATTTTCGCCTCCTGTGCACATGCTTTACAAGCTTCCGGGTCTTTGGCACTCAAGCACACCTTGCCTCGACCGCCGCCTGTAGAAAAAGCCGCAAAGCATGATAAATCTACGTTCGCAGAGGCTACCTTAGCCAGAAACTTATGCAAACTGCCCGGCTCATCCCCGATTTCTACACAATGGACAACAATTCGTTTAACAGCCATCTTATTCCCCTTTCCTGAAGTGATAGTATCCTTATAAATAATGTACACCCAAGCTATCCCTTGTCAAAGCAAAATCAAAGATTATAATTTATCGCAACCATCTGGAAACCGGCCTTGCTTTTTGATTCAAAAACTGGTACTAAATTAACGCTAAAATAAATATTAAAATTTCTGGAGGTTTCTATGCGATACTATTTATCCATGGCAGCTATACCGCTTTCGGTTACCACAGCTATTGCCTGTTTGTTCTCCGGCTGTGACGATACGAAAAAGCCCATCGTTGAAAGTCAAATCCCGCAACCTGTTGCTAAGGCTGCTGCCCCTGACGAAGCCTCGCAAAAGCGAGTTGAACTTGAAACCACAATGGGCAAGATCGTTATAGAGCTCGATGAAAAAGCAGCTCCTGTAACGGTTGAAAACTTTCTACGCTACATCGAGCAGGGCTTTTATAACGAGACCATCTTTCACAGGGTAATTGCGAACTTCATGATACAAGGCGGCGGGATGACTACCCAGATGTCGCAAAAGCAAACGCTGCCGCCAATTGTCAATGAGGCTAATAACGGCTTGAAAAACAAGCGCGGTACGGTCGCCATGGCACGAACGAATAATCCCAACAGTGCAAGCAGCCAGTTTTTCGTCAATCTTAAAGACAATGCCTTTCTGGATTATTCCGGGCCCCGAAATCCCGGCTATACCGTCTTCGGTTCCGTGGTTGAAGGGATGGATGTTGTAGATTCTATCGCAGCGGTAAAAACAACAACCACGGGCGGCCATCAGGATGTGCCTGCAGAGCCGGTGATTATAAAATCTGTTCGACTCGTTACCAGCCCTTAAAAACGCTGACCGGTTCAGAGAAAATGATTGTGCTTGCTTTTCAAAAACGCCTGGACTATTATACTGTGATTATGGGTCCGGTTTTCATAACGAATGGAGTTTATTGAGAGCCTGAGATGATAGTTGATTGCCACACACACATTACCAGCCCTTCCGGCGGTGCCGATTCTGCAGACCACCTCGATGCTACTAAAAATGTAGACGCCTGCATTGTTCTTGCCAATCATGATTCGTCAAACGATGATGCCAACAAAGCTGTCAGTGAGTATGTCAGCCGTCACCAGGGGCAAATGGTTGGATTTGCAACGCTCGACCCTGTGAACGACAAAATAGGCTCAAAACACATCGCTTTTTTGAAGGAAGAGCTTCAACTCAAAGGCCTGGTGCTTTATTGTGCTCGTGATGGTTTTCATCCAACCCATACGCGAGCGATGCAGCTATATGAGACAGCCGCCCAGATGAACATGCCGGTATTTTTTCACAATGCATCGCCTCTGCGTCCGAACGATGTTTTGGATTATTCTCAGCCCTGGCTGCTCGATGAAATCGCAAGGACTCTGCCCGATCTTAAAATAATCATAGGCGGCATGGGACTTCCTTTTTTGCAGCAAACCCTCTGCATGTTGAATAAATACGAAAACGTTTACGCTGATTTAAGAATTTCGCCAAACAGAGTGTGGCAGGTTTACAACATGGTACTTGCTGCACATGAAGCCGACGTTATGGATAAACTGCTGTTCGGAAGCGGCTTTCCGCATGGCCAGGCAGGGGCCTGCATAGAAGTTCTCCTGGGGCTGAATCGGCTTTTTGCTGATACTAATTTGCCTACCGTTCCAAGGGGCCAAATACGCAACGTTATCGAACGCGACAGCCTGAGCCTGCTCGGCATAGAGTCATAGAAAATACGACTTGGATGGAGCAATCTTTCAATGCCGGAACTTTTGGAAGAGCAAAGAGAAACTTGGGGTACACGTGGCGGTTTTGTGCTCGCTGCCGTTGGTTCAGCCGTTGGGCTTGGCAATCTCTGGGGTTTTCCCTACAAAATTTACAGCTATGGCGGCGGGGCGTTTCTGATTCCATACATCACTGCGATGTTCGTGATCGGCATCCCAATGTTAATTCTCGAATTCAGCCTGGGACACTTTACCCAGCGGGCCGCTCCCGATGCTTTTGCCAGAACTAATAAAAAACTCGAATTTGTTGGATGGTGGGGAATCATACTCGGCTTTGTAATCATTACTTATTATCCCGTTATTCTGGCTTATTGTTTTAGCTTTCTCTGGATAAGTATTAAGGGAATCTGGACAGGCGGCGAATTGCCATGGGCAGGGCAGGGCATTGAAGGAGTGCAAAACGCAAAAAAGTTCTTCTTCGATACCTATCTTGGTTACACCGAAGGGATTCAGCTTGGCTCTCTGCGGCTTAATATTCTCTGGCCTTTGATCATCGCGTGGGCAGCTATGTATTTTTGCATTTTTAAGGGTGTCAAACTGGTAGGAAAAATCGTTTGGCTAACGGTTCCTCTGCCCTGGCTGATGCTTCTTATCCTTACAGTTCGCGGCCTGACACTGCCGGGCAGCATGAAAGGTCTTGTATATTACCTTGACCCAGTCTGGTCTGAATTGGCAAAGCCAAGCACCTGGCGTTTTGCCTTTGGACAGGTCTTTTTCTCACTCAGCCTTGCCTTCGGCGTGATGATTACATACGCCAGTTTCCTGCATCGAAAAAGCGATATTAACAACAATGCTGCTATAATTGGAATATCGGATTTCGCCACGAGTTTTGTGGCCGGCCTAGCGATTTTTGCGACTTTAGGCGCGATGGCTTTTGCTACCGAACAGGCGGGCAATCCTGTCCCTGTTGAAAAGGTGGTCGAGAGCGGTCCGGGACTGGCGTTTGTCGCTTTTCCCTATGCTCTGGCCCAGTTGCCTTATTCGGCGTGGTTTAGTTTCGTATTCTTTTTTGCTCTGGTAACGCTGGGTATTGATTCAGCATTTTCCATAACAGAATCCGTCCTTGCATCAATCGTCGATAAGACCGGCTGGAGCAGAAGGGTGGTTTTGCCCGTGATGAGTTTTGTCGGTCTTGCTGCAGGAACTGTCTATGCGACCAATGGCGGACTTAACTGGCTCGGCACCATAGATGATTTCATTAATGGTACATGGGGAATCACATTTCTCGGATTGCTCGAATGTGTTGCTCTTGGCTGGTTCTACCGGGTGGACCGACTCCGCCGCCATGCCAATGCCAGAAGCGACTGGAAATTGGGCAGATGGTGGAATTACCTGATTCGTGTGATTGTCCCGGTCATTCTCGGTTCGCTTGTTCTATGGAATCTTTTCGAGGACTTTACGAAGCAGGGGGGCTTTTTCATTGATTCGGATGGCAACTGGATTTTGCCTAATTGTGTCGGTATGACCGTTGTAGGTTTGGCTCCTATTTTGGCAGTGGCATTAAGCTGGTTAAAAACCCCACTTCGCCAGGGCCAGTATCAAATCGTCGAAGATAAAACTGTCTCTAAAGCAAGGCTATCTGGAATCGTCGCTCTTGTCTTTGCACTTGTGCCGCTGGTAGTATTCATCTGGGTATTTATCACAGTAGCGCACACAAGCATAAGCCATGTCGCGAACGTATTGCTTTTGGCTTCACTTTTCCTGGCAATCGGGGCAGTTGTATCGAGCAATAACCAACTCGACCGGCATGATACCTCAACTACAAGAGCTTCATGGTTTGCAAGGTGGGCAGGCTTGATCGGTACGATCGATATCAGCGCAGTTATTGCCCTGTACCTGATAAATTTAACAAAGTACAAATTTCCCGCTGATAAGGCGGATAAAGTCGTCGCCGCGGTTGTTGACGAACAAAAACTTGGCGGGGTTTCTTACATAATCCTTGGCTTTGCGTTTCTTGTGATAATATGCGGCCTTGGCTGGTGCTTCTATCGCGCCATGGCTGCAGCGGCAAAAGAAGAGGGAATCCAGCATCCGGAGGAGGTCGGTGATGAGCAGCAATAAAAAATGGGCATTGGATGCCGCCCGCCAGGATAATCCAATCTTTCCTGCTCGCACAGTACCCAATACCCAGATTGTGTCAAACTCTACTTAAAACCTTTGATAGAATTGCCTTTGTATTTCTCACACGCTTTTTCTATGTCCACATCATTAATGTTGGCAAGTGTACATAGCCATGCGAAGACGTCAGCGAATTCCTCTTGCTTATTTTGCTGATTGTCGCCCGCCAGCGCTGTTGCAAGCTCTCCCACTTCCTCAATAAACCACATAAATGTGGCAGGAGTACCGCGTTGCCGGTCGCGCTTGTCATATTTAGCTCGAATCAGCTCCTGAAACTCTCTGACGTGCATCTTAAGCCGCTAAAATATCAGAAAGTTTTGCACCGGCAAAGAGACTCTTTACCTGGCTCGTTGCGTTCCTGCAGACCTCTTCCATCTTCAAGCTGAAAGGAGCGTTTTGCGTTTGCTCTGCAAGAAGCAAATGGCTGATCATCGGGCCGTCCACAGCTTCAATGATTTCCAGCATGGTGATTTCTTCTGCCGGCCTGGCAAGAAAGAATCCACCGCGAGGTCCTCTTTTGCTGCGAAGTACATTAGCCCTGACAAGCTGCTGAAGAATCTTCAGCAAATACTCCAGCGGGATAGTGTACTCTTTCGATACTCTCGCGGCCAAAACTGCTCCCTGCTGATAATGCTGGGCTATATACCCAACAGCTACTAAGGCATATCCTGTTGATCTACTAATCTTCATGTTTGATCCTCCTTAACTAAACAGTTAATTTTTTCTCAAATTCTGACTAAAAAATGTCAAAAACAATAACTCTCTCTATATATAATATACACCAATTATCTTCAAATGGTTCCAAAATTACAGAATTTTCTGTATCAAATAGCTAAAAAAATAAGGATGCGATTTCAAGTCAAGATGCAAAAAACAAGAAATTACGCATCCAAATATCTTTAAATCTCTTTAAGTCCAGTATTATGATGTATGTCCTTATGTTTTGGCAAGACTTTTTTGGAAAAAAAAGCAGAAAATGTGAGTTTTTGTTTACAAATGCAAAAACCTTGACATTTGAGCCGAACTTACCTACGATTTGGCTCTGATGTTAAGATTTTAAGGGAGAGTTTTTTATGCCGGAAGTCAAACCAAGAGTAAGAGTGGATAAGAGTGAAAATGCCACCATGCTCACATTAACCGATGAAAAAATCCTTGATGAGACTGATATACGGGCAATTGAAGGCTCTATTATGCCTTTGATCGAACAGGCAGGGAAAATTAATCTGATACTAAATTTTTGTAACGTACGATTCCTTTCATCCATGGCCTTGGGGCTGCTTATAAGAATCAGCAAGAAAGTTTACCAGTACGACGGCCAGTTAAGACTTTGCAGCATCGATCCCAATATCTATGGAATATTCAAAATAACACGACTTGACAAAATATTCGACATATACGAAGACGCGAAAAAGGCACTGCAAAGCTTTTAGACGCAGAATAGTAAAACATATATTTGTTTGTTCGCTTGGGCATCTAACCGGGCTGGGCATGGAAACACGCCTTTAATCGAGTTGTATAATATTTTACATTTGTGTTTATAAGGCAGGCTTCTTAAGCCGATATAAATTTTATGGTTTCGAGAAATCCAGGCAATCGGGTGATGACTGTTTCCAGCAAATCTTCTGGCG
>SDBV01001634.1_pt1 | contig 33751 bp, 36 predicted proteins | sample 2277081 | NCBI WGS metagenome assembly SDBV01 (sample SAMN10402039, study PRJNA504765) | marine sediment metagenome | isolation source: marine sediment core GS10_PC15, 223 cmbsf | place: Arctic Ocean: Southern Knipovich Ridge | collected 2010 | reverse complement strand
TCTGCACACCTTTGCCTGTCCAGCAGTATGTGCATAGCTTTTCTTTAGGCAGGCCTACTGATTCTACCATGTCATCCAATAGCATATACCTTAATGAGTTTACACCTAAGTCTTTTGCAATCCAGTCAATCATATTTTTATATTTTTCAGAATTTGGGTCAAGATATTCAGAGACATCTTCAATATCCTTGCCTTCTAAGGCTCTTATTGCTCTTCTTGCTGCTAACTCATGGATGCTTCTTGTTGATAGGTTATATATGCACGGAAACATCAAAGGAGGGCATGCCGGCCTTACATGAATCTCTTTTGCACCTGCATCTTTTAATTTTGTAATTGTGAAATTTTTGAGTTGTGTGCCTCTGACAATGGAATCGTCGCATAGTATTATCCTGTTGTTTTTGATAATTGCTTCGTTTGCTATTAATTTCATTAGTGCAATCCTGTCTCTTACCTCCTGGGAAGGCGGCGTGTAGCTTCTTCCGTAGCCAGGGGTATATTTGAATAGGGGCCTTCTAAAAGGTTTGCCGGATTCCATTGCATAGCCTATAGCATGGGCTGTTCCTGAGTCTGGTACTCCTGCAATAACATCTACTTCAACATTATCCCTTTTTGCCAGACATCTTCCACAATTTTCCCTTACTTTTTCAACATTTATATTTTCATAAGAAGAAGCAGGAAATCCAGTATATATCCATAAGAATGTGCATATTTTATTGTTATTGTTTCCTTGTTTTTTTGTTTCAATACCTTTTTCACTGATAAAACTTATTTCCCCTGGTTCCAGAAACTTTTTTATTTTGAAATTTAGATTAGGAAATGAGCATGTTTCACTTGCTATGGCTACTTCTCCTTCTTTTTCTCCAATAACTAATGGTGTTACGCCGTTTTTGTCCCGGGCAGCATATATTCCTTCTTTTGTTAATAAAAGTAAAGAGATTGAGCCATTGATTTTATCCTGCATCTTTTCGATGCCGTCAATGATAGAATCACCCTGGTTTATCAGATTGGCAACAAGTTCAGTTGCGTTGATTTCCCCATGTGATATTTCGCTGAAGGAAATTCCTTTTCTTATCAGTTCAGGCACTAATTCCTCTTTATTGGTTATTAGGCCAGCACAGCATACTGCAAAAGCCCCAAATTTACTTTCAAAACTTAATGGCTGTGGGTCTTTGTCAGAGATTACTCCTATCCCCAAGTTACTCCTGATATCTTTATTATTAAATTTTGATTTGAATTGGGAATTAGATATGTCGTGAATTTCTCGGACTAGTTTTTGGTTTTCATCGATGAATGCTATTCCCCCATATTCAGTGCCTAAATGAGAATGATAGTCTATACCATAATATAAACTAGAAATACAGTTGTTATTGCTTACAATACCAAAAATACCGCTCATTAGTTCCCCCAATTGAAATTGAAAACTGCTTATATTTAAATTTTATTAAAGTAAGTGAGTAGTGAAAATTGATACAAAACAAAAAGCTTTATAAAGGTGAGATGAATTTTCTATATTGTAAAATGGGTGGTGAAATACACGATGAGTGTGGTGTAGCTGCTGTCTCTTTAAAGAAAGATGGCAAGGCTTTGTTTTATCTCTATAGGCTCCTTCTTAACCTTCAAAACAGAGGACAGCTGTCTGCTGGTGTTACAACTTATAATGATAAGAAACCTCAGCTTATTAATACATATCGGAATATAGGGACTGTCAATGAGGTTTTCAGGACAAGTAATGTGCAGAGAAGCATGGAATTATTCAGGAAGTATGCAGGCAATAAGGGTATTGGCCATGTTAGGTATGCTACATCCGGAGCAAATGAAAGAAGCCATGCACAGCCATTTGAAAGAAAGCATGGAAGGCTTTGGAAATGGTTTAGTTTTGGTTTTAATGGCAACTTGGTAAATTTTGAGGAGTTGAAGAAGCCATTAGTGGATAAGACTGAGTACCATTTTAGCCTTAATAATGATACAGAAATAATTATGCATTATCTTGCAAGAGAATTAAAGGGTTATAAAAAACCTAAGTTGAAGAATGTGTTTCATAATCTAAGCAGGAAATTTGATGGAGCGTATAATATCGCTTTTTTGGATGCTTATGGTGACCTGGTGGTTTGCAGAGACCCATTAGGGTTTAGGCCATTATGCTATTCAATTAAGAATGGAAACTTGTTTGTTGCTTCTGAAAGCAATGCTTTGACAAATGTTGGTGCGCATAATTTTAAATCTTTGGAGCCAGGGAAACTGATCAGGGTTCAGAATGGAAGCATCAAGATAGAAAGATTTGCAAATTCGAAGAGAAAGGCACATTGTATGTTTGAATGGGTTTACTTTGCAAATGTTGCCAGTGTTTTAGATGGCAGGTCTGTTTATGTTACACGAACAAGATTGGGCAAAGAATTAGCAAAACTTGAGACAGAAAAAATTACTAAGGATCATATCTGTGTTCCTGTTCCTGATACTGCAAAGGCAGCAGGAGATGCTTATGCTTATGAGTTAGGGATACCTTCAATGGAAGGCCTGATAAGGAACAGGTTTGTTGGGAGAACATTTATTGAGGGAGATAAAAGGGAGGATAAAGTTGCTAATAAATATACTGTGATTAAGGAGATACTAAGAGGGAAAAAGGTTTTATTGGTTGATGATAGTATTGTAAGAGGAACTACATCTAAGCAGATTGTAAGGTTTTTGAAAAGGATAGGGGGGGCTAAGGAAGTCCATGTTAGGGTTACATGCCCTCCAATTAAAGCACCATGCTTTTATGGAATAGATATGTCGACTGTTGGTGAATTGTTGCTGCCTGGGTATGAAAAGAGCATTGACCCTGAGAAAACATCCCAGAAGGTACTGGATAAGATAGCAAAGGATATGGGTGCTGATTCTTTAATATACCAAACAATTCCTGGCTTAGTAAGAAGTATTGCATTGCCACAAAAGGATTTATGTTTAGCGTGTTTAACTGGGAAGTACCCTACACCTTGTGGGAGATCTACTTATTTAAGGGCAGTGAGGGATTTTAAAAAAGGGAAGAAAGGTAAAAAAAGAAGTTATGAGTGTTGATTTCTTAGGTTATTTTACTACTTTATAGTGATTATGAATGGAAAGATTTATATATTAGCTCTTACACTATATTCTAATATGGCAGATATGCTTAAAGATGGGTTAATTCGACCTGATTATATAGATGATAGAGTTAGAGGTGGATTTATAGATAAAGAATTTCTTAAGAAAGCTGTGATTTATACTTTGGCAATTGGCTGCGCTTATGTAGGTCAGGAGGCTGCTCATGAAATTTATTGTAAAATTCTTAATGCAAGTATGGAATTAGAATCAGGTTTAGTTCGAACAACACCTGGGTTTTCGGATATACATGCTGATATTTATGCTAGAATCGCAGGTGCTTTAGCTGGCGGAGCAGGCGGCTTTATGGCAGCAAGGAAAATAATTAAATAGATTATTTTAGAAGTTCATTAGTGACTTTTGGAAACTGTGCTTTGGCTTCTTCTTTTCTCAAAAAAATACCTATCTGTACTTCTTTTACCCTATTGATACCATCTATACTGATAGGTCTGGATTTTTTACCGATACTTATGATAGCATTATCTGGATTAGCATTATCCATTATAATTGGTGGTCCCCCTATCTTATACTTCCCTACAATATAATCAAAATTTTTCCAATCCTGGCCTTTTAATCCTGCATCTTTTCCTGTTTCTCTAAATGAATTTTGTATAATGCCTGTGCCTATCCATTTTTCTATCCCGTTTGCTTTTTCTGCCTTTGTCTGCATACTCATCAACCCCGGTTGACTCATTAATTCATTAATAAAATCTTCATTTCTTTCCTCAACAGGCCCAACATAACCTTGGTATTTGGCAATTAGGTTTTGTAACTTTTCAGGATCTGTCTTGACTTCGACAGTCGAAATAGATGGGCCTCGTTCAAGAGTAAATCTAAGTGCTTTCCCTTCTTCGTTCCTTTCCTGTTCGCTTGTTACATCAATAACTATCTTATTCTTTGGATTTGAATGCAGGTCCACTAATAAATTGTTTTTTTTAATAATAGATGGTTGGTCTAAATATATGAAGCGATTATCTCCAATATCTATATTGACATTTGGGTGTTTAGTGACCTCATAGTTTAGTTTTGAGACGTAACCTAGGTCTCCAAGAGCAGTTGCTTTTACTGAAGCAGATATTCTATTGTTTATACTGCTATATCTAAATTCAATTGTTTTTATTTCATCTATTCTAGTCTTTGTATTTTTTATCTCCACATCATGCCATGACCTAGCAATGGTTGTTTTCATATCAAAATTCTCCGGATTTCTTATACTTACAATATTTCCTTCTCCTGTCCAGATAAGTGTTTTTGGATGTTGTCCCTGATATCTGTTTGTGATGCCATCAACTGTTGTTGATATCTCTGCATTTCCTTTTAGCATAAATCTGTTGTTTTCAGCCAGATAAACCTGGTTACCTTTACGTATCTGGGTAATTGATTTATCCGGAAGCGATTCTGAAAAATAAAGAGTTAGGTCACTTCCTTTTACTATTCTTCCGTCTTCTGTGGTGATTGTTGATGGGCCTGTTGTGGTTAACCTGTCTTTAGAGGACCTTACTGTTACATCTCCTTCTGGGTTGATTGTTCTGCCATTGGTCTTCATTACAGAGCCTTGTTGCAGGCCAATAGTTCCATCTTTGTTTAGATTTATGGATTGTCCATCACCTAGTTCATAGGTGTTTCCTGCTATAGTCATTTTTCCTGGTTTTGTTACTTTAAATCCTCCTCCTTCCAGAGCTTTAACGTCTGCTCCTTGAATGTCAGAGATAGAAAGGGTTATATCTCCGTTTGTTATTGAATTAGCCCCCCTATCATAACTTACTCCATCCATATCTCCACTTATTGAGTTAACACCTTTTTCTTGTATGAATTTGTTTGGGTTAGTCTCCAATTTTTTTTCTGGGGGCATGTTATTCCATTCTTGTGTTGGTGTTTGATAATCCTGCGCAGAAATAAATCCAACTAGTAAAGATAATGCTAAAAGTAGTGCTAGGTATTTTTTACTCATCTTTGAACCTGTTTGCAAATAAAAATTGATATGGCTTGTTGTAGACTAATGATTCGTTGTCAAGTATTTCATGGACAAGTATTGTTCTGTTGTATGGATATACGCTGACGTTAACATCAAAATTACTCATAAGGGTTATATCGACCCAGCCAGGATCGTTAATTTGAGCTTCAACAATTGTATTGGTGATTTCCCTGATGTGATACAGCCTTATTGGCAATACTACTGAAAAATCTGAGATTATTTTTGTAGAGCCCACTCTTTTCATTGTAATTGGGTAATGGAGATTAAATGATACGTCTTCTGTTCCAATAGTGGTGGTTGCATCAATCTCACCGTAAGAGAATTCATATTTTTTGAAAACAGTGAAATTACCTAAGCAGGGATGGAGCATTTCTTCAATATAAAGAGATAGTTGTTCCTGCATTTTATTTATTGAAGGAACTTTATTCTGTCCTTTATCATACAAGAAGTCAATTATAGAATAAGAGGTTACTAAGCCGTCTCCTTCATATACTATTGTTCCCCCTCTTCTGCCTAAGATATATAATGCATCATAACCGACATTTTTTATACAATTCTCAATAAATAAGTCGATTGATTGCGTGTCCTGCTCTATGTCTGTTTCTAAGAGCTCATAGCTCATATACCTTAAATAAACAAGAAATCCTATTGTGAGCAGTATAGTAAGTCCCAAGGCTATAAAAATTGTAATCTGCCCTCTTTTAGAAATCTTTATAGGATTTCTAAACCGACAAAAATCTTCGATTTTTGCAGTTTTCTCCATAATATAATTAATTTGGTTAATAGATTTATAAGTTTTGCTCTTCTTAAGTACAGATCCAATCTAACTTATCTTCTTCTAATGCTTTCTTTATCTCCATAGCAATCCTTTCACCGTAAGAAATAGATTCGTGATGCAAGTAGCCTGAATATGGGGTAGAGATTGTTCCTGGTGAGCCTGGTATGCGCATGGAGACATCAAATATTACTAATTCTTCTCTGCCTTCTTCTGCTGCAACTGCCCCCTGCAGTGCAAAAGGGCCTATTATGCCAGGAGGATGCTCTCTTTTACATGTTTCTACGAATTTTTCTCCAATATCAAAGATTTTTTCCAGGATAGATTCTTTTGTTGTTACTGCAATATGTCCGGTTTCTATTAACTTAGGATTTAGATATTTCAGGACTTCAATTTGTATGTCTGCTGGCAGCCTTAATAATCCGTCAAGGTTAGTCTGCCTTCTTGTGTCTGTTCCCATCAATTCAAGCTCTTCTGTTATAGGTGAGTAGAAATAATTAAAGTTGACCTGGGCTCCTACGATGTATTCCTCTATGACTGCTTTTTTCAGTGCACTTTGTGTTATTATTTGGCTCTTAAGCATTGCTCCTGACTTTTTCTTATAGCCTTCATAATTATTGCAGAAGAAGAATGCTCTTTCATAACCTCTTGCAGCTTCTGCTACTTTTACAATTACTAGTCTGTCAATCTTTTGCGGGTCTTCATATATTTTTGGAATTCTTATACCTGCTTTTTTCAATAGGTAGTATTGATTTTTAGGGACGTCCCTTTCTTCCAGCTTTACCATTGTTCTCGTTCCGAAGATTGGAACTTTAAACCTTTTTTCTATTTCCTTGAAATCACAATATACCCAAAAATAACGGTTGTGGATGAATATTGTGTTTAGTTCTCTTAACCTGTCCTGTACTTCTTTTTTGGTTATGTCCTTAAATTTATTTACAAGTATTATTTCATCGATGATTCCTTTGTTATCAGACCTTGTTTTGTAATATTTAGCATAGGTCTGTTCTCTGCCTTTTTGGCATACTGCAACTGTTCTAAGGCCAAGTTTTTTAGCCCCCCTGCAGACATCTAATGCAGAATGACCACCCAGAACGCCTACTGTTATATTTGTTTTATCATAGTTTTCAAGAATTTTAGTTATATGTGTTGAGGGCTTTATGTGTAAAACCTTTTCGCTAACGCCTTCAAGCTTTTCAAATACATCTTCGCTTTTTTCTTCTGTTTTTTCTTTAACCTTGTTTACTTCAATTTTAACACCTTTGAAAAAGGTATCAAACATTTTCTTGTTTTTTTTATGTGTTCTTTTATGAACTCTTTTTTTGTGAGTTCTTTTTGTTTTATGAGTCCTTTTTTTTGTCATTTGCTTTCAAAACCTCCGGTTTTGTAACCGTTTAGCAAATCTGCGATTTGTAAACTAGCCTAGCACCTTTTTTAATTTATTTTGTTTTATAGCCAGTTTTATTTCTCTGGCTATCCTTCTGCCGGTTGACATTGGCTCTTTGTATCTTAGCCATGTGTATGGTGAGCCGTGAGTATATGGATTAGTGCCTGCAACGATTCTTGCTGAGATTTCAAAGGTTACAATCTGCCCTTCGGGTGTGATTATATTCTCAAGACAGAATGGCCCAAATAAGCCAGGATTTGCTATTTTTTTGCTGACTTTGATTACATTCTCACCATATTCAATAAATTTTGGGAGATAAGATTCTCTTACAACTATTGGAAGATTTCCCACTATAAGATAGCTTGGGTCTACATGTTCCTTTGGAAGAGCCATCTGGTCTCTCGCTGAGATTCTTCCTAAGGAATCTACATTGCTTTCATATCTTTTGTCAAAGCCCATAATCTCTGTTTCGCCGGTTAATGGGGAGTGGAAGTAATGAGCATACATTGGAACTCCAAGATTATATTCCTGGATTACATATTTTTTCTTAGGATGAAGCTTTATCTTTCTTTTGAAATCTCTATGGTTTTTTGCTAAGAAGTATCCTTTTCCACCGCCTGCTCCATGGAACTTGACTATAACTGGACGGTCAATATCTTCTGGTTTTTTGAACTTTATTGGAAGCTTTAATCCTGCTTCTGTAAGCCATTTTCTTTCCATGCTTCTGTCTGATTCCCACTTTAGGATTTTTTTATTCCCGAAATAAGGCACTTTTAATTTTTCAATCCTTTCAATGCCCATATAGGCAATAAAAGAAGCATGAGGTATTAGGATGGCGTTTTCTTTTAGAAGTTGAGCTTGGGTACTTTCAAAATCTTTGAAACTATCTATGGATATTATCTTGTCTGCAACCTTGAATTGTTGATATGGTTTTTCTCTTCCTTTAATACAGACTGCTATTGTTTCGAAGCCTTCGTCTTTCGCTCCTTTGAGTATTTGTAATGCAGAATGAGAGCCAATCGTGGCTATTTTGAAAGATTTATTTACTACCATATGAACAGTAAGATATAACAGTTTATAAATTGTTCGGTTTTTATGTTATTGGTGGTCTGTAGGTTTTGTTTGGTCCTTATCTAAGGGTATTAAGTCAATCTCCCTTACTGCTGAGGCATCTTTTATTTTTAAGCTAACTAATAATGCATACTTATTGCCAAACCTTACCGAAGACTTACATTCATTACCCTCAAAATTATCTGGAACTAATGTTCTAACTACTCTTTCGTTTTTAATAGAAATCTTTTTGTTTTTATAATTCTTAATTCCAGTATGATTTCCTGATTCATCACAATAAATTAAATCACCTTTTTTTGATTGTTGTTCATCTTTTGTGGCTATTTCAAACCGTCCATGCTCATCAGAAAGTGTGCTATCTTTTGCAAGAATGGATTCAATATCATAGAATACGCTATTTTCTGGTGTTTTTTTTCCGAAGACTGTTGTTTTATCTGGGCTTGTAAGATAATCATTTAATGTTCCTTTAGTGGTAGTACGAACATATGTGCCCTTTTGTTTTACACATAAGGTATATTCGATTAAGTACTTGTCTGTTAAGCTTGATACAGATTGAGTTTCATCTGTTAAGTTAGGTACAGATTGAGTGTCTGGTTCGGGTCCTTTATCGTCTTTGCCCATCATATTGACAAGCTCATCTTCATCTGGATTTCCATCCCCCCCTGGTCCCATATTCCCCAGAGCTGCTATGACTTCAGGGTCATCATCTATTTGGGTTACTTCATCAGGGGCTTTGTAAATTTCATCAGCCATATTTCCTCTTGCAGTTTCCATTGCTTTGGCAAGTGCAAGGTATTGCTTTTTGGGGTCAAATGATCTTTCTTCCTTCCCTTTAGTATCGTATACATCTGAAATTGGTTGTGTGGCAGCTAAATATCCCTTTTTACCATTGAATATTGTATTAAAGGCTTCCTGCCAGTTTGCATATTCTTTTTGATGTTCTCTTTCAGGATCAAGTATTTTTTGGAACCATGATATTACAGCTTTGTTTATTCCTTCCACCTGTTTTTGAGTTGTTTTTTTTTCTTTTTGTAATACTGTTTCCAGTGATGTAGTGCATACTTCTTTGTAAAATTTTGAGAAACCGTCTTTTGTTTCAGGTATGATGTTTGTTATCTCTACGCCCCCTTTTAGTCCTTTTTTAACTCTATCTATCTCTGTTTTGTATTTTTCTTCTGTAATCTGTGCAAATCTGTTTTCAGCTTCCATTAAAAGATTAGATAATGTTGCCATTTACTACTTGAAAATGAAGCTTATTTATAAATTTTCTTATGATTGATTAGCATAAAACTTATTAATAATGGAAATCTATGATTTTATATATGAAAGGGGTGATTTTTGCTTTGGTTTTAGTTTTGTTTTTATTAGGTTGTACAGCAGAAGAACCTGTAGAACAAATCGAGAAGGAGGTGTTGAATATGAATCTTAAAAGTAATGATTTTAATGAAGGTGAGATGATTCCTGCAAAGTTTACATGCCAGGGAGAAGATATTAATCCGCAATTAAGCTGGGATGATGTTCCTTCGGATGTGAAGAGCTTTGCTTTAATTGTAGATGATCCAGATGCGCCTGTAGGGACGTGGGTGCATTGGCTGGTTAAGGATATTCCTGCTGATGTTCGGGAGATTTCTCAAAATAGTGTTCCTGGTAATCAGGTTAATAATGATTTTGGAAAGCCAGATTATGGCGGGCCATGTCCTCCTTCTGGTGTGCATAGGTATTTCTTCAGGTTGTATGCACTTGATGTTGAAAGTTTGGATGCTTCTGATAAAGAGGAGTTTTATAAGCAGGCTGAAGAACATGCTATTGAGAAGGTAGAGTTGATGGGAACTTACACTAAAAGATAGTTGTGGTTGCTATTGCTGCCTGTAGCTTACCATCAGGTTCACTTTGAACTATAGAACTTGCCATTTTATTATCTCCGGTACGGAGTGCTTGTGTTAGTTTTTCGTAAATAGGGACCAAATTATCTAAATTTTTAGGGAAGTTCAGGACCAACATAATACATCCTTTAGCATACTGGTTTTCTTCAATTACTTCTTTATAACTTCCAAATTCACCAGTAATGGCTCCTCCTTCTTCTGGGAGTATTTCCTGTGCTATATGTAACTCACTATCTAACCAGTCAATGACTTCTACAAGAGCTGACAGTGAATCTCTATACTCATAAGTTTGAGGATCAGCAGATTGAGTTGTTTTATTGTAAACTTGGGTAATTTGAGATATGGTTTTATCTAAGGTATCACGAAAGTAGTCTACTGCCAGTTCTTTGTTATCAGGTGTGATATTTTCTGATTTGTTTTTAAATTCTTTTTGAATCCTTTCCGCTAAATCATCTCTAATACCCTCAGATCTATATGGGTTTAGAAGTTGCATAAACATATATTTCTCAGAATATGTAAACTCTTCGCTTTTATTATACCCCCTAAGTTCGGAAAGCACATCAAAAATGGGCCGCTCTGTAATATTCATGTAAGTAGTAAAGTAGGGCTCTATTTTTAAATATTTGCTATTTTACAGTAGTTACTCATCCCTTACGTTTCTTGCCAGGTCAGGCATTATCTTCTTCTCTGCTTTCCTTAAATGCTCTCTGAATGTAGAAAGAGATATTCCTGATTCTTTTGCCAGGTCTTTTAGCTCTACCTTTCTTGGAAAATCATAATAGCCCCTTTGAGTTGCTAATTCTATTGCCTTTTTTTGGGATTTTGTTAGGAAAGGCATTACCTGCGGGAAATAGATTTCATTTAGTTTTTCGTTCTGTATCTTTAGGATCTTTACATCAAAATGCTCTTTTTGCAGGTTAACGATAAATCCCCTTAGGATTTCTTCATTCCATGAGCCTATTTCCCAGCTTTCAAATCCTTTATCATCTACTACTACTGGCTTTATGAAGAAGATCTTTTTATTGTAATGTGTTGTGGGGATTGTTTGTTCTGCAGGGATTTCATTAACAAAGAATATTGAATTTCCCTGAACTTCAACATTGTGTATTGCAGGGTCTTCTTTTATATCTTCAATAAACCTTTGTATTTTATCCTCATCTCCTACTAATGTTTCAAAGTGAGAGAAATATTCTTTACCATTTTCTTTGTATGAATTGAATGGAACTCCAATTGATGTAACGTGAAATCTTTTACAACGTCTGCCTACAACGCAATCTTCGTGCTTTATTCTTAGTTTAGCAATCCACATGATATGCCCTTAGTATAACGGGTATATAAAATCTTCGGATTTTATAATACTCAAACAGGGTTTGAGATTTATATACTTTATTGTTTTAAGAGAAATAGTAAATTATTTTTTCTTATGCTTGTATCTTCCTCTTTTTTCTACTATTTCCAGTCTTTTAAAGATTTCTTTTGTATGATTTGATTCCTTTTTGTAGGCTTTAATAGCAGCTTTGAAACACTTTTCCCAGACTTTGTAATGCTTGCTTTCTAAAGCCTGCTTTAATAAATGCAGGTCAACTGCTTTGTCTTCTATCTTATGGGAGAAATAGCTTAGTCCAAAGTCAATGAAATAGATTTCTTTACCTAGAATCATGTTTGAGGTTGTTAGGTCGCCATGAATTAGGTTATGGTTATGCATTATTGCTATCTTTTTTCCGATTTCTTCTGATAGCTTTTTATAGTCTTTTTCCTCTAAGATGTCCCTTACTTTAGGGCCTTTGATATATTCCATTACTATCTTCTCTTTATTATCACTTTCAATAAGTTTTGGAGCAGGGAAATTGATTTCTTTTAATTTACTGATAATTTTAGCTTCTCTTTTGGTTCTTGATTTTCTTAGTTTTTTATCTATCTCTTCTATTCTGTAGTCTTTTCTAATCCTGTCTTTTACTATCTTGTTGTCTGTAAGATAGAGTTTTGCTTCTGCGCCTTGTGCTATTTGTTTCATCAATAGCCCCGGGCAGATTCGAACTGCCGTCCTCCGGCCCAGAACCGAAGATGATTGGCCACTACACTACGGGGCTGTATCTTACTAGAGAATTAACTTTATTTTAAAATTGTTCGGTTTTTAAGATTTAACTTCGTATTTAGGTAGTAATTCATATACAATCTCTTTTCCAGGCATATTTTTAATTTTTTCTTCCGTTTTACCAAATTCATTACATATAAACTCTTTTATTTTTTTATTGAAATTATTTGCTTTGTCAATTACTTTTTTAATACCATTTTTACTTAATGTATAATTAGTTGAATATTCAAAAAGCATTGCTTTCAATTCAGAATTATAAGGATACTCTTCTGGTTTTTTGCCATTAGATTGTATATATGAATTTAATTTTTTTATTACACCATTAATCCTAGCTTCTAAATCTTTTATTTTTGAATTATCTCCCGGAGGTAATACATCTTCTAGAGAATATGCAAACATTACCCTGGTTTTTTCCTTTCCAAAATGCAAGACCACATCATTTCCAGTATAAAGATCTTGCCCTAGTCTTTGAAATTTATAATCATCCATTATCTCTTTTAAAGAATAAGTTTCTTCAGTCTCTTCTTCAATTGTTCCATCTACTGCCTTACACTCACTTACCATTGTATCTATTTCATCAATATCAATTGCATTGAAATCTATACGTTTAGACATTAAGCTAACTCCACTTGCCCCTTCAGTTTTTTTAGGTATCTCTAGTGCCCATTCACTATCAGAATCTGATTTTCCTTTATCTTCCGGTTTCTTTAGTATTACAACCATATAGTTCTCACCTAATAGTCTATTTCTTATCTAGAATAAGTGTTGGTTTAAAAAGGTTACTACTCTTGAAGAATTAATCTTTTTTAACTTCTTTCTTCTCTTCTTCTTTCTCTGCTGGTTTTTCTTCTGCTTTCTTCTCTTCTTTAGCTTCTTCCTTTTTCTCTTCAGCCTTTGGCTTCTCTTCTGCTTTCTTCTCTTCTTTAGCTTCTTCCTTTTTCTCTGCTGGTTTTTCTTCTACTTTCTTCTCTTCTGTTTTAGCTTCTTCAGCAACTTCTTCTGGTGTTTCTTCATTCACTTCAATTTTCTGCTCAACAGGTTTCTTCTCTGTTTCGATATGAAGTTTAGCCACTTCCAGGATTCTTACTGGATAGGTTTTTTTAAGAGCGCCTTTTAGGTCTCTTTGCAGATTATTTGTAATAAGATCTTTAATCATGGTTTCAAAGGTTGTTTTTGCTGCATAGGATGTTATGTAATCAGTAACCTTCTTTCTAAATGCTGCGGCAATAGAACCTTTTACTTTACGGTAAGGTATTACTAAAGGCATTATCCTTACTTTTTTGTTGTCAGATGTTTTGCAGATAAAGGACAATCCGATTTTTTCTTTGCCTCTTCTGACTAATCTTTTGATAGAACTAAGACTTAGGTAATAGCCATAAAGGTCAGTAACTGCTCTTTCCCCTTTTATGCCGGTAATAGTAAATTTAAGGCTGGTGTTTTGTTTTTTAATATCTCTTGTCAGGCCCATCAAATTTATAGTTATAATCCTGCCTACTAATAATTGAGAATCAGTTACAGGTATCTCTCCTATTGGTTCATTCCTGAATAGTTCCGGAGCTAGTACCTGAACCCATCTTTTTTTCTTTATTTTACTTGCTTTTTTTATTTTTTCTTCTGCCATGTTAATGTTGAGAAAAGGAATTTGTTTATAAATGTTATTGTTTTGCTGTCAAGTTATTTGGGTTGTGCCAATGCTGTGCTACGTGCGAATGTGTTAAGCATTAATGCGAGCAAGGATTCTCACAAGTCATTGTTTAAGATGGGGACTTCGCTTGGCAGCATTGTCACTTTAAACATCTAAGTTAACAACTTCTTTTGCGTGTTCTTCTATAAACTTTCTTCTTGGCTCTACAGCGTCACCCATTAAGATAGAGAATATTTCGTCAGCCTTTACAACATCTTCTATTGTAACCTGCAATAATACTCTTTTAGAAGGGTCCATTGTTGTTTCCCAAAGCTGTTTTGGGTTCATCTCTCCTAATCCTTTGTACCTCTGTATATGTGCTTCTTTGCCCATTTCTTTAGACACTTCCCTTAGTTTTTCATCATTGTATACATAGACTTCCTGTTTTCCTTTTTTAACCCTGTAAAGCGGGGGCTGTGCAATATAGATATAGCCTGCTTCAATTAAAGGTAGCATATACCTGTAAAGGAATGTTAATAATAGGGTTCTTATATGCGCTCCATCCACATCTGCGTCTGTCATGATGATTATTTTATGGTATCTTATCTTTTCTATATTGAATTCTTCCAGTATTCCTGTTCCGATAGCAGTTATCATTGTGGTTATTTCTACATTCTGAAACATCTTATCTACTCTTGCTTTTTCTACATTCAGAATCTTTCCTTTTAATGGGAGTATTGCCTGAAAGGCTCTATTGCGGCCTTGTTTTGCAGAGCCTCCTGCTGAATCTCCCTCTACAATGTATAATTCGGATTTTGCTGGGTCTCTATTGGAGCAGTCTGCGAGTTTGCCTGGTAAAGAGCCTCGATTAAGAGCGCCTTTTCTTCTTGTTAATTCCCTGGCTTTTCTTGCTGCTTCTCTTGCTTTTGCTGCATTAACAGACTTGTCAATTATTGCTCTTGCAATTTGAGGGTTTTCTTCTAAGAAATGGTTTAGTTCTGTGTTAATAACTGAGTCTACAATTCCTTTGACTTCTGAGTTGCCTAGTTTGGCTTTGGTCTGGCCTTCAAATTGTGGCTCTAGGATTTTGACAGATATAACTGCTGCAAGCCCTTCCCTGACATCTTCTGAGCTTAATTTTGTATTGCTTAGTTTGTTTTTTTCCAGGTAACTGTTTATTGTTCTTGTTAAAGCTGTTTTGAATCCAGAAAGGTGCGTGCCTCCTTCGATTGTGTTTATGTTATTGGCAAATGAAAAAATATTTTCCTGGTAGGTTTCGTTGTACTGCATTGCGATTTCAACTTCACAATGGTTTCTTTCTTTGCGGAAAGATATAACATCATGTAATGGATGTTTGTTGTGATTTAGGTGTTCAACAAAGCTTTTAATTCCGCCTTCGTAATGGAAGTCTTCTTTTTTGTCTGTTCTTTGGTCTTCGATAGATATCTTTAATCCTTTGTTTAAGAAAGCCAATTCCCTTAATCTATTTGCCAAGATATCAAAATGGAATGTGTTTACTGAGAAAATCTCATCATCTGGTACGAAGGTTATCTTTGTTCCTGTTTCTTCTGTGTTTCCTATTTCTTTTAATTCTGTAATGGGATCTCCCCTTTCATATTTTTGAGTGTGAATTTTTCCGTTTCTTTTGATTTCAACTATGAATTCTTTTGATAAAGCATTAGTGCATGATATTCCTACTCCGTGCAATCCGCCGCTTACTTTATAGGCTTTTTTTTCAAACTTTCCGCCTGCATGCAGTTTGGTCAATACTATTTCAACTGCAGGCTTGTTGAATTTAGGCATTATTGATACTGGAATTCCTCTTCCATCGTCACTTACTGAGATTTTATTATCAGCCAGGATTATTACTTTGATGTGTTTGCAGAAACCAGCCATAGCTTCGTCTATTGCGTTGTCTACTGCTTCATAGACTATATGGTGGAGGCCCATAAGGGCTGTGTCTCCTATATACATCGCTGGCCTTTTTCTTACTGCAGAAAGGCCTTCCATTACCTTGATGTCTTTTGCGCTGTATTCGTTTTCTTTGTTTTCAGATTGTTCCATTTTAAACTAAGCTTTGTCTAATTTTTAACAAAATTAAGATGCAATTACTGTGTTTTAGAACATCTGTTGCTTTATAAATCTTTCGATAAAATTTTAGGGGTAGAAGGGCTGTAATGGCTAAATTTTGGAGTTTTGGGTAGACGGAGAAAGGGGGTTTTAAGGGGTGTAATAGTGGTTATTTATTTTAATAGTAAGGTTTAAAAATAAGGGTTATTTCCTGAGCTTTACAATGGCAGTTTCAATATTAGGTAATCCTAGATGTGCATTATATAGTAAGGTTTATTTGGAGGATAATATATTTAGAGCTGGGGCCATATTCTTAGTTACTGATTTCTATCAAAAAAGGAAAAAGGGAGATTTGCTCCCTCATATGTATTATGATGGAGTTGTTATCCCATTACAATCTAATAGACAATATCCTGTTCTTATGGAGCATATAAAAACTGCGAAAGATGTTGACCCTTTTCTTAGGCAGTGTTTAACTACTAGGAGAGATGGTGGCCTTATTCTTATGCAGTATGCAACTACTAGGGAAGGTGTTGAAGATGAAGTTTTATCTCCTTTAAGGAAATACCTCATAACACATTTGGATGAGAATAAAGTAAAAAAGATAGAGGGCATGAATATAGACGCAATAATTGATACAGAAAAAAAATTAGTATCTTTAAGAGGTAAAATATTAGGTCTAACTGAAGCTCAGATAGAAAAAATAAATAACTTTAATATAGATGAAGTACTGGCTGAAATAGCTGTTGCAGAAGAAGCTGATCAAACCCCTTAAACAAACCTGTCCAAAACCAATCATAATTTCTTTCTTAGGACAGTTATGTCCGAAACAAAACATTTAAATATAAGTTGTTTCAGGATATAATTATGCAAACCGGATTAGCGGATTACATTGATATTAGCCCTATTATAATTGAGGAAAGGGTAGTTGATTTTATAAGAAAGGCAAAAGTTGAGATAAAGTAAATTTTTTTACCATGAAGACTAAGGTTGGGGGAATACTTAAGGGGATCTATACTGATAGTAGTGTGAGTTCTATAAAGAGATTTAAAAAAGGGATGATTAATGAAACCTATGATGTTAAGGTTGATGGCAAGGCAGTAGTTGTTAGGATATATCCTTCTGATTTCTGGAAGGCTAAAAAGGAAAAATATCTTTATGGATTGATAAGAAAGAAAACTGACGTTCCTGTGCCAAAGATTATTGCTTTAGGCAGGGATTATCTTGTTATGTCCAAGATTGAAGGAAAAGAATTATCTTTAAGGAACAAGGCTTTAGTCATTGAGGCAGGAGAGTTACTGGCTAAGATACATTCTATTAAGTTTCCTTACTATGGGTGGATTATTAACAAAGAGATAAAGCCAAAGTATAGAAATTGGATAGATTTTCTTAATTATGACATTAGGTTAAAATCAAGGAAGATTCCTGGCAGGTATAATCAGTTGAAGAAGAAGGTTAAGGACATAGTAGATGACAATAAGGTTTTGTTGGACATTAAAAGCAAACCTTGTTTGCTGCATAAGGATTATCATTCTTCCCATATCATAGCTAGTGAGAATAAGATAAACGGAATAATAGACATAGAATGGGCTATTGCCGGACATAATGAATTTGAGGTTGCCAAAACATGTACATGGATGTTTGACAAAAAACCTGAATCAGAAAAGATATTTTTGCAGGGTTATGAAAAATATGGTAATTTATCAAAAGACTTTATCCAAAGAAAGAAAGTGTATAAATTGATTGTTTTGCTTTCCTCTTTGTCTTTTTCTTATCATTGTAAGAATATGAGATGGTGTATTTACAATCTAAGAAAAATAAAAGGAGCTATAAATGAATATAACAAGGCTAACTGAGAAATATATCAATGAGCATCCTTCGATTAAGGATTGTGTCAGAAAGGGTTTGATAAATTATTCTGCACTGACGAGGAAGGTTGCTGATGATTTGGATATTGACCTGAAGAAAAACTTTGATGCTATACTTATTGCTTGTAGAAGGTATTTCAGGAAGGTAAAGAAAGAGGATGTTCTAGAGAAGAAGATTATTGATATTCTGAAGAAAAGCAAAATAGAGGTTAAAAACAAAATCATAGTTGTTGTTGTAGAGAAGGATATCTATTTTAATCATTTAATTGAATTACATAAAGAGGTTAAGAAAAAGGCAGAGATGTTTCATATTATTGAAGGTAGCACTACAATCACCTTGATTACAGCAGCTGAATTTCTGGAGCAGATAAAGAAATTGTTTAAGACTAAGATTTTGAAGATTACCTCTGATTTAGCAGAGATAACCTTGAAGAGTTCTTTAGATATGGAGGAGACTCCTGGTGTGATTGCTTATTTGACAACTTTACTTGCGGAGAATGGAATTAATATCATAGAGACAATGTCAACATGGACTGATACATTGTTTGTTGTTTCTGAGAATGATATTGCTAAGGTTATGGGTGTTTTGAAGTTTTAGAAAACGATATTAATAATTAGTAAATTATGTCGTTTTCTAATCTATTAAGCGACTTATTCGTTAAAAACATTCTGAAGGGGCGGCATATTTTGGTAGTGCCATCTTTTGTCAGATGGTTTTTAACGTGCTCAGAAATGCGGAGCATTTCCGACATATCGATACTTATAATTTGTTTCGCTTAATATTTTAATCTTTTACTACCCCTTCTTTATCAAACAAATGGCCTAGTTTTTCTTTTTTTGTTTTGAGGTATTTTTCTGTGTGTTCGTTTGGTTCTATTATTATTGGGATTCTTTCAGTTATTTTAAGACCGTATTTTTCTATGCCTGTTATTTTTTTTGGGTTATTGGTTAATAGTTTTATTGTTGTCAGGCCTAAATCTGAAAGTATTTGTGCACCGATTGTGTAGTCTCTTTCATCAGGCTTAAATCCTAATTTTTCATTTGCCTCTACTGTGTCCATTCCTTCATCTTGAAGAGCATATGCTTTGATTTTGTTTAATAAGCCAATGCCTCTTCCTTCCTGCCTTAGGTATAGGAGAACTCCCCCTTGTTTTCCTATTATCTCTAATGCTTTTTCTAATTGTTCGCCGCAGTCGCATCTTAGGCTGTGTAATGTGTCTCCAGTCATGCATTCAGAATGGACTCTTACCATCATGTCTTCTTTTATCTCTCCTTTGACTAAAGCGATATGATGATTTCCTTTATTATCTTCATAGATATGAATAATAAAATCCCCATAGAATTTAGTTGGAAAATTGGCTGTTGCTTTTTCTTTTATTAAATCCATATTACTTTCTAGAATTAATCACATATTATAAATGTTTGCTTAAGATTCTTCCGTTTCTTCTGCGTCAACTTCGTCTTCTTTATCGTCAGCTTCGTCATAGCCTCTCATGAAGCCTTCTTCTTCTGCTGACATTTCGTCATCTGCCACTAGATCTTCTCTTCCTTCTTCATTGTAGATACTAGTTTCATTAAGTTCTTCTTCGTCTATCTCTTCTCCTTTAGCCATAATGAAATCCTCTTAAGAAAACGTGACTTAAACGGTTATTTATATAGTTTTTGGAATTTTGATTTTGTTAGTCTATATAAATTATAAAGAATTATTTTTTTAGTACGCAACAGACTATTTTGAACAGCGTACTAAACTAGTAAACAAAAACTTTGTTTACTATTTAATAATCTTTTCTGCACGGGCTATCATTACTTTTTTTAGGCCTATGAAGCATCCTCCGTGCTTGCCTGCACAATAGGTTGCTTCCTTTGGTTTTATTATCTTGTTTATGCTGGGATGTTCTATATCAATATGTGTGATTCTTGCTCCGGATTTACCTTTCTGGTGTATGTAAACCTTAGCTCCTTTCAGTTCTTTTTTTCCTTGTGCTGGGCCTGACATAAGAGGTAAATTAATTTTGGTATTTTTAAAGTTTATCTTAAAGATATAACTTCAACCTATATATTACAGTATACAGCAAAACCAAAAGGTTTAAATATCACTAATATACACATTAGTATACTAGTTTAACTAAATCATTAAATAGAAAAGAGGCAGGATTTGGCTTGTGAGACGTAATCGAGGACACTGAAACAAACATTAATACCTCAATGAATGCGTCTTCACTATTGCCTCTAACCCTTAAAATGGAAACAGACACAAAAAACTTCATGGAAAATGTGGATTCCTGGATAAAGCAGATCAGGGCTGAGTTTGGGCAGATTACTGATGTTTCTACTATAGTTGAAGAGAATGTTAATAATGTTCAGCATAATTACGAGCTAATCTATGAATTAAAAGAACAGATAGATAGCTTACATGGAGAGATAAAGGCCTTAAAGCTAATGCAGTTATTGCAGCTTAAGGAAGGAATTAAAAAACAACATTAAATTTGTTCTAGTATTTTCTTTAAAGCACCATCTATTGCTGTAAATATATTATTTTGAGTGTCTTCTGCTGTTGTTTGAGAGCCGCCTGCTGTTACTTCTGCCTTTATGGTTGCGTTAGTCTCTTCTCCTTCTAATGTTATAACTAGTTTTTCATAATCGCTCTTTTTTTCCTGTATCTGTCTTGTATGGTTGCCTATTATCTTTTTTAAGACAATCATCTTTCCGCCCTCTATGTTCTGAAAGCCGTTTAGGGTAATGTTTCCTCCTAAAGAAATAGTTTCGTTATTCTTAGGTTCTTCACCTTGAGTTTTTTCTTCATTTGGGTTGGGTTCTTCACCTTTATTTTCTTCTTCCATCGCTATACACCTCTTATTGCTATATGGGGGTTATTTTGTTAATTGTATAAAAATGTTGTTGTTTTAATTGATTTAAAGAACTGCACCAGAATAATACATAAAAAGATAAATTTATAAAATAATAATCATTCTAGAGTAGTTATGAATGACAGAATGGATTCCCAGGAATTTTTTGATATTTTTAAAAATTCAGTACCAGTTCCCTATGATCAATCTTGGCCAACCATATACCCCTCCATGGGCACTATAGGATTTGTTGATGCTGGAGTAGATTTTGTTAGTGTTTTTTTGGAGTTGTTGGATCCTAATAAAGAAGATTATATATTAGATATTGGATCGCTAACAAACCAATTTATAAGAGTCTTGCACACAAAAGGGTATTCTAATGCATATGGGATTGACGTTGATGAAGCAGCGGAAAATTTTGATTATAGTAGATGTATCCAGTTCAGAGATTTAACTACCGAATTGAAATTCGACATAATATTTTTTAATAAGATATTAGATTTTTTTGAAGGTGGGATGGGAGATAGGGGTGGGTCTATTCCTTCTTTGGAGATGCTTGCAAAAAAAATGAATGAACATTTATATCCGGGTGGCAAAATTAATATAAATGATTGTGGAGATAACCTTTGTGATTTTTTAAAAACATTGGAAGGTATAGGCTATAAAGATGTTTCATTTCCTCCACTTGATGCACCTTGGTATAGAGGGGGAGAAAGGTATCACATTTTTCAAAAACCTGACTGATTAGGAAATTAACCCTTACTCCATTAATTTTATAAACCAATAAACTTTCTCTGCTACTATGCTTGTGCAATCGTTTTCAGGTATTCGTGGAATTTATGGTAAGGACCTTACTTTGGATATTGCCAGAAGGTATGCTTTTGTTTTTAATGAATTTCTTAAGAAAAAGCTTGGTAAAGAGCCAAAGGTTGTTGTTGGTTGTGATACGAGGGCTTCATCTGTTGCTTTGAAAGAGGCTATGTTTGATTCTTTGTCTGATATAATTGATGTTGGTGTTATGCCTGTTGCTGCTGTTGAGCTTGGTGTTAGGGAGTTTAAGGCTGATGGTGGTATAATGATAACTGCCTCTCATAATGAGCTTGAGTTTAATGGCTTTAAGTTTCTGGATAATGATGGGGCTGTTCTTCGGCCTGATGATATTCATGCTGTTATTAATGCATTTAAGGAATCTAGTGAAGTTGGTAAAGGTGCAGGAAATATTGTTGATAAACGTGATGAGCTTATTGATAGGTATTGTGAATTTTTAATTGGTGTTGTTGGTGAAATTGATAATAAAGTTAAGGTTATTTTGGATGTTAATGGTGGTTCTGGGATAATTGTTAAAGAGATTGTTGATAAGTTAGGGTTAAAGAATATTTCAGTTATTAATGACAAGGCTGGAGAGTTTAAAAGAAGGATAGAGCCTGATTCAGAATCTTTAGGTTATCTTAAGGGTATGGATTCAGAGTTTGCTGCTGGTTTTGACTGCGATGCAGACAGAGTTGAAATATTATTGAAAGATGGAAGCATGGTTGATGGTAATTATTTGCTTGCTTTGATTGTTGATGATGTTTTGAGCAAAACTAAAGGTACTGTTGTTACTAATGATGCTACTTCGAATGTTGTTAGGGAGGTTGCAGAGAAGCATGGTTGTTCTCTTAAAGAAGTTGAGGTAGGTGAGATTAATGTTGTTGATGAGATGTTAAAGCTTAATAGTCCTATTGGTGGTGAAGGAAGTAATGGCGGAGTTATTATTGGTTCTTCAAGATGCAGGGATGGGATTTTATCCATTCTTTATCTATTGAAAATAATTAATGAGAAAAATAAATCATTGAAAGAGTTGATTTCTGAATTGCCTAAGTATTATACTGTTCAGAAGAAAATAAATGGGGCTTTGGATAGGACTAAAGTTAAAGAACATTATTCTAAATATAAAATTCAGGAAACTGGTGATGAGACTGGTGGATTAAAAGTAATTGTTGATGAAAATAGTTTTGTTTGGTTTAGGGTAAGTAAGACAGAGCCTAATCTTTTGAGGATAATTGCTGATTCTGATTCTAGAGAAGAGTGTGATAGGTTATTGACTGAAGCTTCGAAAGCTTTATAAATAAATAACCACATTACTCTATAATAAGGGTGGTTGAATGGCCGAGGATTATGGTCTATGTAGCCTTTGTAAGAAAGGCAGGCTGATTAAAAAAGAGGAAAAAGAGATAGGTGGAAGTACATATCTTATCTTGAGATGTGATAAATGCAACCACCAGGTTGCAAGAGTAAAGTAAAAATGGGAAGAGAAGTTTCATTACAAAGAGTTGAAGGGCAAGGCGAAAAGAAATGCCCTGAATGCGGCAGTGAAAGGATTATCAGAAGGGATGATGAAGTTTACTGCGAGAAATGCGGCTTTGTTATAGATTAGCTTATTTAGTTCTTTTTGAGATGATTCTATATTGTTTTTAACCAACATTTTTAAATGAAAAATCATTCTTCTCTGTTATGGCAAGTTATGATTTATAATCTGATTGAAAACCAGTTTTTGAAAGATTTATGCAGATTAATGCTCTGGAAGAAAAGGAAGATACTTTAGTTAATATTTATGCAAAATGGCTTTAAGAAAATTTGAAACAGAAAATGCAAGATACTATTTGGGATTAGGTAATCATACAACTTCAAGCAATAATATTTTTGAAGATATAGATTTTTTAGAAATAGATTTATTAGTTTTTGAAGATACTCCTGGTCTTTGTTCTTTAGATGAGATAGAATCTAATCATCAATATGAAGAATTATATAGCAGAGCTATAAGAGAGAATCCAAGAGTTAGTATTTATGGTGTTGATATAATTTCACTATCTGCATGCACAGCATTCGAAGGTGTTCTTGCAGCCCTCGGACTGGGTTTTGCTTATAAATCTAGTAAAATTTTATTAAAAGAACAAAAATTAATGAATAGAAGAGATATCTTAAAAAATATTGGTATAATTAGTGGGGGGACATTTTTAGGATCTCCTGTTTTCTCAGTAGCTAATGCGGTTTCTGGAAAGTATGATGTCCCTGGAATTGCAGAATATAATAATGTTAAAACAAATATGTTTCCAACCCCCCCTGTTGGTTTTAGAGATGCTGTAATTGCAAAAAAAATTTCAGAATACTTAGTTCCAAAACATAGACAAGATAAGGATAATAAAGTTAATGTAGCTTTGATATATGGTGCACTTCATTCAGGTATAGAAACAAAAATTAAAAATCCATGGATAAGTGATAAAACTATACATTTTTACAATGATCTACTTGGTTATATGTCAAAAGAAGATTTAAATCAAGTGAGAGAAGTTATAAAAGATAATGGTAGTTTGAAAGTTGTTTATCATGATTGTAAATTATTCTAAGAAACAATACTTTTGCTACATTAGAAGCAGAGTAGAGAAACTGCTAAAAAACTTTTTTTAACCAACATTTTTAAACAAAATCCTATTTCTATATGGATATGACAAAGATATACTTTCAGACGCATGGATGCAGTACTAATCTATCTGAATCTGAAGTAATGGTAGGATTGCTCGATAAAGCTAAGTTTGAGATAGTTTCTGAAGCAGATGTTGCTGATATTCTGGTTATTAATATCTGTACTGTTAAAGGTGAAGAGGTTGCTCTTCGTAATATAAGGAAACTGAATGAGGAATTTCCAGATAAGAAGTTGATTGTTGCCGGGTGTATTACAAAGGTTATTCTGAAAGAGGCCAGGAAATTAAAAGAGGATGTTAGCTTTATCAGTACTCATAATATTAAATCGATTGTTACAGTAGTTGAGGAGGTTCTTAATGATAATGTTATTGAGGCTACAGGTAAGGATGATTATAAGAAAATCAATCTGCCTAAGGTAAGAAAGAATCCTATTGTTGGGGTTATTCCTATATCGAATAGTTGCGCAAATTATTGTTCGTATTGTTCTGTTAGGTATGTTAAGGGTAAGTTATTATCTTATGATATGAGTGATATTTCAGTTGAGGCTTTGAAATGCTTGAATTTCGGCTGTAAGGAGTTGTGGATTACTTCGCAGGATAATGCTGCTTATATGCTTGAGAAAGAAGAAGTTAGTAAATTACCTGAGCTGATAAATAATATTACTTCAATAGATAAGAAATTCTTTTTAAGGATTGGGATGATGAATCCAATGCACCTACTTGATATTCTGGAGCCTATGATTGAGGCTTACAAAAATGATAATGTGTTTAAGTTTTTGCATGTTCCTGTGCAGTCTGGTAATGATAAAATTTTAGAGTTGATGAAAAGGAAGTATACTGTTGATGATTTTAAGAAGATTGTTAATGAATTTAGAAAGAATATCCCTAATCTGACTATAAGCACAGATATTATCTGCGGGTTTCCAACTGAAACAGAAGGGCAGTTTAATGATTCTTTAAATTTGATTAAAGAGATAAGGCCGGATGTTCTTAATATTTCAAGGTTTCAGGCAAGACATATGACAGAAGCTGCAAAGATGGAAGGGCAGATTCATGGAAGAGATAGTAAAGAAAGGTCAAGGATGCTTACAGATATTTTCATAAATATCGCAAGGATGAATAATGAGAAATGGCTGAACTGGAAAGGTTCAATACTTATTGATGAAAAAGGAAAACATGATACATGGGTAGGGAGGAATTTTGCCTATAGGCCAGTTATTGTAAGAGGAGATGTTAAGTTAGGAGATTATGTTAAAGTAAAAATAAAAGATATTACTCCGTTTGATTTAAGGGGGGAGATTATTTAACATGAACTGCACATTCTTTACAGTAATCTATTCCCAGGCTTTTGTTTGTTTTTTCTATTGAGACATGCGCATCTTTAAAGCCCATTGCTGCTCTTATTGCATCGATGTTTTCACAGATTACGTTTGATTCCTGATGTATTGCCTGCATATACAGTAATTTATTTCCTGTTACACCAATTGCTTCTTTCCATATTACTATTTCAGGCATGTCACTTCTATCTCTTCCAAGGTCTTTTGCGAATTCCATGATTTCTGCTGTTGACCTTACTGCTGAAGCATTGTCTACAACCCTTATTCTTGTTGTCTTTTCAAAAAGCTTCAAAACTTCATTTACATCAGGAGTTTCCTTGCAATCTACAGTTACTGTGTGCAGATGCATTAATGTGCTTGAGACTGAGATGGCTGTTGTGAATATATTAACATCAGGCAGCACAGTCTGTACGTCAGGTCCATGATGGGATGGAAGCTCCAGTACTGGTACTATCGCATTAATTGGACCATGACGTATGTCCCATGGGTCTGCTCCTCTTCTTATCATTGTTGCGTGGACTGCATCAATGCCATATTTTTCCTTAATAGCACCTAATGTCCTGCATAGGCCAGTTGTGTTACAACTTACAACCCTTATGTAATCTTTGCCAACAGCTTTGTCATAATTACATTGTGCAGTGAAGCTTGTATCAGCTACTTCATCTTTTTCTCCTCCCTGGAATATTGCTTTTACTTTGTTTGGAAGGTAATATTTTTCTTTGTTTTCTGCGCCTTTTGGCTTTGGTGAGCAGTCTACAATTATGTCAACTTTCTTTAATAAATCTTTAAAATTACCAGTCATCTTTAGGCCGTTGAGATCTTTTGCTTCTGGCCATTTGTACATTGGAATCTTTTTTGCCTCTGCAGCAATCATTCGGTAATTATAGCTTCTTGCAGTTACTCCAACAAGTTCCATATCATCCTGTAATTTTACGGCATCTGCTACTCTTTTTCCTATGGTTCCATAACCTACAATTCCAACTTTTATTTTATTAGCCATGTTTTCACCTTTTTAGTTTGTCAGAAATGTTTCCCTCACATTTCTTTCCAGATTAGTCTCCCCTACGGGTAGATAATCTTGCTCTAACTATAGAAGCGCTTCCTTCACTGTTAAACGCTTTGATGTGATCTGATGCTGCCTTGTATGCATTTTCTTCGATTTCTTTTTTGCATTCATCTGACATTGCATAGATTTTGTCAAAAAATTCTTTAGTAGCGTACTTTACATTTTTACCAAGTATTTCTTCTTCTTTTTTACCTTCAATAGGTTTATTGGTTAATACCCATTCTTTGATTTCATTCCATAACTTCGGATGGTGTTTTTTAATTGCATCATAGACAATATTCTGGAATAATGTTGCGACGTTTCCTTTTATTATATCTCCATGGGGGAATTTGTCTTTTATGATCTCTAAAGGTGTGCCAGTAATTCCGTGCTGGGCTATTCTTACATCAAAGCCTTCATCTCTTAATGCTTTTGCAACTTTTTTTGTTTGTCCTATGTCAATTGTTGTTTGTGCAACTGGTTTTCCATCTTTGTCAAATATATTACCATGAGTTGAACCGTTTGCGATTGCGATTACATTTGGATTGATTCCTGCTTCTGTCAATTTTTTAATGTATGTTACAGCTTCTTCTGGTTTTGTTAAAATCATGCCTTCTGTATCTTTTCTTCCGATTTCTCCTACTTCTACTTCTAAACCAAATTCTGTTATATGTTCTTTTATAAAATTTCCAAGCTCTATTGTTGCCTTTAGATTAGGGGCTAATTCAGCTTCAACTGTTTTTGCCTTGAAGTCAAATAGGTAAGAAGCGTCAATTGCAAAGCTTGTGTATCCTGCTTCTATCTGGGCTGAAATCAGCTCTTTAATTTCTGCGATTTCTTCAGGAGTACCTTTCTTTGTCTGGATATGGTCTGCATGCAAAACCCATACATCATGGCCTACTTCATCATTAGCTTTGTTTAGGTTTTCTGAGAATGTTTTTGGTGTAAGGCCTGTGTAACCAACTTTATCGTTGCATTCTGATCTTGCCAGTTCCATTATTAATGCTGCATCTAAGTCTTTTGCAGCTCTGAAAACACCTTTTGCAACTCCTACTGTAATTCTTGGATTGCAAGCTAGAATAATGCTTTTTTCATCTTTCAGAGCGTTGAATACTTTGTTTCCAGGTAATGGTTTCATTTTAGTCAACCTCATAGAATAATTTTGCTTCTTCGTATCTTTCCTTAGGAACTGTTTTTAGTTTTCCTACGGCTTTATCTAATGAAACTGAAATAATATCTGTTCCTTTTAGGGCAGCCATTTTTCCAAACTCTTTTTTGTCTATCATATCTGCTGCTTTTATGCCTAGTCTTGTTCCTAAGACTCTGTCGAAGACTGTTGGCTGGCCTGCTCTTTGCAGATGACCTAAGACAACATGCCTGCATTCTATATCTGTTCTTTTTTCAATCTCTCTTGCCAGTCTTTCGGCAATTCCCCCTAATCTAACATGGCCAAAATCATCTTTTTCATTTACCTGCAATTTCATCTGGCCTTTTTTTGGTGTTGCGCCTTCTGAGATTGCGATTATTGAATAGTTTTTGCCTTTCTTTTTTCTGGCTTTAATCATTTTACAGATTTTGTTAATATCAAATTCTTCTTCTGGCAATAGGATTATAGATGCTCCTCCTGCAATACCTGCTTCCAGGGTCATCCAGCCTGCATGGCGTCCCATTAATTCTATGATTATTGTTCTATGATGGGATTGAGCAGTTGTATGCAGATTTTCAATAGCTTCTGTTGCTCTTGTTATAGCAGTGTTGAAGCCAAAGGTATAGTCTGTTTCTGATAAGTCGTTGTCTATTGTTTTTGGGACCCCAACTACCTTTACGCCTTCTTTTGCAAGCTTATTAGCTACCCCTAGTGTGTCTTCTCCGCCAATAGCTATCAAGAAATCACAGTTTAGCTTCTTTAGGCTTTCTTTTACCTTTTTTGGGCCACCTTCTACTTTATAGGGATTTGTTCTTGATGTATGCAGTATAGTGCCTCCCAGCATGTGTATGTCTTCAACCTGGTCAAGGTCTAAGATACCGCATTCTTTACAGTCTAAGAGGCCTTTCCAGCCATCTAAAATGCCCAAGACATCATAACCAAGGTTTTTGGCCTTAAAGGCTATTCCCCTGATTACAGCGTTTAAACCAGGGGCATCTCCGCCACCGGTTAATACAGCTATCTGCTTGTTTTTTGTTCCAGTAATAGTCATATTGCCACCTATAAATCTTTAGAAAACAACTTATATTTAAATGTTTCGATTATCATACACTATCATACTAAAACAGAAAGGTTTATATAGTAGCTTTATAAACATAGGTTATTGACCAGATTTTTTGAAAAAAAATGAAAGAGCGGATAACAATAACTTTGAAAGAAGGCCTTATTAAACAATTAGATAAAAGAATAGATGGAGAAGAGATAAAGAACAGAAGCCAGGAGATAGAGAAGATATTAGAGGATAGTTTGGGAATTTCTATTCCTTCGAAAGCATTGATATTAGCTGGCGGTAAGGGAACTAGGTTAAGGCCTTTGACTTTGAAAATACCTAAAGGGTTAATTGAGATTCAAGGCAAGACATTAACAGAATGGCTTTTTGAATTGTTTAAGAAATATGGCATTAGGGATGTTATACTTTCTACTGGCTATATGGCTGATAAGATTCGTGATTATTTTACTGATGGAAGCAAGTTTGGGATGAATGTTGATTATGTTGAGGAAAATCCTGATAAGCCATTGGGTACTGCTGGTCCTTTACGGTTGGCTAGAGATATGCTTACTGACAGTTTTATTGTTTCTAATGGAGATGAGCTTAAATGCATAAATATTCCCAGGATGTATAGGCTGCATAAAAGGAAAAAGGCACTTGTTACGATTGCTTTGACTTCTGTTAATGACCCTTCGCAGTATGGTGTTGCTCGGTTGGATGGTAGTCGTATCATAGAGTTTGTTGAGAAGCCCAAGAAATCAGAGGCACCTTCTAATTTGATTAACTCAGGGTTTTATATTATCGAGCCAGAGGTTATTGAGATGATTCCCAAAGGAAAGTTTTGCATGCTTGAGAAAGAGATCTTTCCTAAATTGGCTAGAGAAGGAAGGTTAAGGGGTTTTCCTTTTTCAGGGCAGTGGTTTGATACTGGCAATATGGAAAGGCTGGAAAGAGCAAGGAAGCTTTGGAAAGGGATTGTTGTTAGAGAAGGGGATTAATAAAGAATAATTTTATAAAGATTAATTTTATATTCATTATTATGTCAATATTCAAAGCATATGATGTAAGAGGTGTGTATCCTTCTGAATTAGATGAGAAGTTGGCCTATAAAATAGGCAGGGCTTTTGTTACTTTCTTAAAGGTTGATAAAGTTGCTGTTTCGCAGGATATGAGAAAAAGTTCTGATTCTTTAAAGAAGGAATTGATTAGAGGCATTACAGACCAGGGTGCAGATGCTATTGAAGTTAAAGGTTTATGTTCAACTCCTCGCAGTTATTTTGCATGCTGGTTTTTGAAGGCTCCTTCCAGTATAATGGTTACTGCTTCTCATAATCCTGGAAAATATAATGGTTTTAAGTTTACAAGAGAAAAAGCAATTCCAATTTCAGGTGCTACTGGAATAAAGGATATTGAGAAATTAGCTCTTAGGAATAAGTTTAAGGATGTGAAGAAAAAAGGTAAGGTGGTTAAGAAGGATATAGAAAAGGAATATAGAAAACATATCCTTAGTTTGATTGATGTTAAAAAGATAAAGAAGCTTAAGGTGGTTGTAGATGCTGGGAATGGCATGGGTGGAAAGGATATTGATCTTGTTCTGGGTAAGTTACCTCTTAAGGTTGTTAAGATGTATTTTAGGCCTGATGGTTCATTTCCTAATCATGAAGCTAATCCTTTGAAAGAAGAGAATCTAAAGGCTTTAAAGAGAAATATTAAGAAAGAGAAGGCTGATTTTGGAATTGCTTTAGATGGGGATGCTGATAGGGTGTTTTTTATTGATGAAAATTCTGAGACAGTTCCTGCGGATTTTATTACCTGCTTGATTGCTGAGGAGTTACTTAGAAAGAAGAAAGGTAAGGTTCTTTATGATTTAAGAAGCTCTTGGGTTGTTAAGGAGGTAATTGAAGCGAATGGCGGTAAGGCACGGATGTGCAGGGTTGGCCATGCTTTTATTAAAGAGCAGATGCGGAGGGAGAAGGCAATTTTTGCAGGTGAATTATCCGGACATTTCTATTTTAGGGATAATTTTTATACTGACTCTGGGATTATAGCTGCTTTGAAGGTTATTCAGTTGATTTCTGAGAAAGGTGAGAAATTAAGTTCGCTTGTTAAACCTTTGAAGAAGTATTTTGCTTCTGGTGAGATTAATTCCGAGGTTTCTGATAAAGAAGGAAAGATGAAAAAACTTGCTAAGAAGTATTCTTCTGGTAAGGTTTCTTTTTTAGATGGTGTTAGGATTGATTTTAAGGATTGGTGGTTTAATGTCAGGGCCAGTAATACAGAACCTTTGCTTAGGCTTAATCTAGAGGCTAAGTCTCTTAGCCTGATGGAAGAGAAGAGGGATAAAGTTCTTAAGGTTATTAGAGGCTGATTCTACAATATTTTTGAATTTTGGTTGATTAGTATAAGGCTGTAAAAGGGATACTTATGCATATATTTTTAAATGGGATAATATTTTCATAGGTGATGAACTTTGATACTATATGTTTTAGGGATATTGAATGGAAGGTACCTGATATATTTTTGGATCATGTAACAGATGCTTTGGATAAAGATCTAGTTCTTTCAGAACCTGCTTCTAGTACTAATAGGGATTCAGTTCACTATTCTGCTTTATTAGACGGAATTGATGTAACTAGTAAATCCATTGTTGATATATGCTCAGGCTTTGGTAATTTGGATGAGCTAGCAAGAAAGGTTGTTAGAATTTCTAGAATTGATGTAGTATATGCAAAAAAGAGACCTTGTGAAAAAAGGCTTCTTACAGATTGTCCTGAGAAAGTCGAATTTCAGCAGGGGAATGCTTATAATCTTCCTTTGGGTCAGAATGTGGCCGACATTGTTACTGAAACTCATGGAGTTACATATCATAATCCTGTCTTGACACGATTCCTAACTTATAATGGGCTTTTTGTACAGGCAGTCAGTGAACGAATATCTCACTTAGGTAGGGTTGGCCGGGAAGTCATAACTTATTTTCAGAGTATAGCAGAAAAATTAAGGGTAGTAAAGAAGGGCGGTTTAATTGTCATTGGCCCTGTCGCGGGAAGTGATAAAAGAAATACATACATATATGAAAACTTGTTAAAACCTACATTAGACCATTGGAAAGAACAAAAACTGATTGATTGGGAACCTGTTGAAGTTGAAATCGGGACTTGTGTTGTTGGAAGGACTTATTGTAGGATCAGGGTTTTAGGTGATTTAAGTCCCTCGCCTTCAAAATATACTCTTCTTGCGAGCTAACCTTAACTATAATAGAAAAATTTATTAATACATCTTCTAATAAGCCTTTTATGGACAAAAAAGTGCTTATATTTACAGTAGTTTTTGTTTTTTCACTTACTATTCTGTTGTATTACTTAGGTACGTCTATCACAGGCTATGCTACAGCTCCAGGTGCTTCTGTTCCTGCAAAAGAGAGGGCTGGTTTTTATGCTTTTCTTGTTATGCTAATTATAATTGTTGGTGTTACTTATTTCTCAAAAAGAAAGGAATATTTTGCTTAGAGATTAGTGGAAATTCTATCTGGTTTAATTAGTATATAAATATTACTGGTGAGGAAGTTCACGTTTAGTAATAAGCGAGAACTCAATTGTATTTAACATAAGTTTTATACCACTAAATAGTGATTAATTAATAGAAAGATTTATAAATGAAAATTAAGTTCTTGTTAGAATGAGCGATTTATTATGTGAGAAGTTGTTGGAGTTTCCTGAGCATGGGGAGACAATTAGTGAGATTCATGAACGTTTGGATAGACTTTCCAGGTATGCTCATCAGAATCCGGATGAGCTGTCTTTGATTGATAGATTTAATACTGTCCAAGAGGTGCCATTACTTATAGGGCAGATCAGAAAGCTATGGCCTTATGTTGTTACTTCAATACTGAATCAGGCAACAAGAGAGTTGTTTTTAAGCTTAGATGAAAAAAAGGGTAGTGAGTTGTTTTCACCTAGATCTCCCTGGGGAAGATTACATTCTAAAGGGGGGATGGATGATTTAAATGACATTCTGCGTTCTCCTGATATACTTACTGAGAAATACTCTGACTATCAGCCCTTAATTTCGTTATTTCACGATATTAAGGGGGTATTAAGTACTGTTCCCTCAAATAATACAAGGAAAAAGATGTTTCGTTATCTGAAGGAATATATTAACCAGGACCCAGCTAGTATGCAGGAAATTTTGAGTAGTGTGCATTTGTCAGATGTTGGGCTTAATGGTGCTGTAATTGATAGGTTGCTCGGCCTTAATAAAGGAGAGATAGAAAAATCAATTGATTTTTTGTCGCTTTTCATGGAGTATGATGATGAGAGCGTTATTAAGAATTTTACGGGAGAAAATATTATATCTGAGACTGATTATGCGAGTATTAGAAAACTACTTCATTTGCTGGAACCTGGGAAAGGCGATGTAGTGTGGGATTTGGGTTGTGCTTATAGCAGGCTGGGTATTTATGGGGGATTAACTACTGATGCAACCTATAAGGGTGTTGATATTGTGGCTGGAAGGGTGGAGGCTGCTTTGAAGGTTAAGGATAAGTTTGGAGTTGATAACCTCACAGTTATGGCTGAAGATGTTAGGAATGTTGATTTTAGTGATGGCAATATTTTTTACTTTTACAATCCATTTTTTGATGATACTCTGAAAATCGTTGGAAATAAATTGCGTGAAATTGCAGGCTCAAATGGGGGGATTAAGATTGTATCTAATAATACTTCTGATGATTATTTTAGCAAGCAGAAGTGGCTTAGAAGGGTATATCCTTTAGAAGAATATACAGATAATAAGATGCACATCAATATCTATGAGTCAGGTAATTGATTTTATAATTCCGGTAGATTGAAGTTCTGTGGTGATATAATAGATATACAGAAAAAACCGGCTTTGTGTAACAAATAGCTCATAATTTACACACCGCCATCTTTTTTACACAAGCAAAAAAATCCACATCTACATCTCTTTCAAATATCTCCTGTATCAGTACACAGATGTTATGGCACAG
>SDBV01001633.1_pt1 | contig 33778 bp, 82 predicted proteins | sample 2277081 | NCBI WGS metagenome assembly SDBV01 (sample SAMN10402039, study PRJNA504765) | marine sediment metagenome | isolation source: marine sediment core GS10_PC15, 223 cmbsf | place: Arctic Ocean: Southern Knipovich Ridge | collected 2010 | reverse complement strand
GTACGGTGTGGGACTAAAACCACGGCACATCCGTGAAATCCTCTCGGCTTTTAGGGGAAAATCAAAGGAAATGTAGGAATAAAGAGGCTATGGCGGGTTATATCTATAATAATATACTTTATAATAAAATGCAAAAAATAATTGTAATAAGTGAAGAGAAAGAACCACATTTGCAGGGTTGAACTCCTTAAAGAGCTTCCAGGAATCCTAAATTGGACTCTTGAGGGAACTGAAAGAATTTTGATAGATAACAAACTAGAATGTCCATACTCAACAAGCGATATTAAAGATATCTATGAAAAAAGTTCTGACTCAGTCAATTCTTTTATCTATAATAAGATAAATTGTGAAGATGATGAAGGAAGTGTGAAGAAAAGAGAGGTTTACAAAAGATATGTTGAATATTGCAAAGAGAATGATCTAAATGTTGAGAATCAAATTGCGTTTGGAAGGAGATTTTTTATAATTACAGGATGTGGGGGTAAAAAAATGGGTTCTATCCCCGCTTATGCTGGAGTTAGGTTTAAAGATGCCAAAAATGAGCAAAAAAGGATTGGAGAAAAAGAAAGTGAATAAATCTATGATATCCATGCCAACCTATATACTAGAGAATATACCAGAGGATAGATATCATAGATATTTACCTATTAGTATTCTACAAATAAAATTAATTGATGTATTTTTCTATAGGGGATATTATAGTCTTTTTTCTATGATATCTATGCTCAAACCTATAAATAGGAGGTTCAGATAAATGAAACTCAATAAAGACCTCCCCAAAGTCTTGATCTCCACAGAATTGGATAATTTGATTGAGCGAGCCATAAAAATCCTCGAAGAAAGTTCAAAAGGGAGGAAAATTAAGAAATCTAACTTTCGAAGGTGGAGTTATGATTCCTTTGAGGGATTTTACGAATAGTTGTAATTCTTATTTGAAAAAGAAACATCAAAGAGTATTAACTGCACGACAAATTGGGAAAACCCTTAGAGATGAGGGGTTTCAAGTTGGGAATAGGAATTATGATGGTTCTTCATGTGTAGTTGTTTTAAGCCTTAAAACTATCCAAACTATCGAAACTATCAAGAATCCAATTAGCTCCTCACGTAGTAAAACTAGTTCAGATTTGGATAGTTTTGATAGTTATAATAGTTTTTCTGAGAAAAGAGAGCCATTAATAGTCAAAACAGAAAAAATAGGGAGTTCAGAATGAAATTAAGTAAGAGTTTAACCCCCTTATCTATCTCCACAGAGCTAGAAAGCCTTATGACAAAGACTTTGGATAAATTAAGGGCAGAACATGGGAAAAAGAAAGGGTTGATTAAGCAAAGTGATCTCCGACGTTATGCTTTATGGTATTTTTGTAGAAAAGTCTTATCTGGGAAGATATTAGGAATCCGAGAAGGGTATAATGTTCAATTTTCAGAGGCTACCGACGTAAAAGCTACGGATGTGTCTGGAATTTCAAGGAAGAGTAAGCGAAAAACATCGGAAATAACGGAAGGAGGTCTAAATCCATAGTCTAATTATGTATTATAACTTAATACAAAGTAATTCAAGGGGAAGGAAGAGGAGGCTAGGGGGTTCGCCCCTTCTTGAGTGGTTATGTTGGGGGTTTTCCTCGGAAATGTAGGAGAAAGCTGATAATGATACTGATATATCTATAATAATATACTTTATATTAAAGGAGAAGAGTTGCTAAAGGAGTAATAATAAAAAAATAAATAAAAAAAATAAAAAAAGAATTAAATTATTAACTCCAAAGACCTAAGTAGTTATATAGTTTACTACTATTATATAACAACTCCTCATATTTCGTATTAACTATTTCTATTTCTTTGCCACCCTTTCCTTTCTTTCTTAATAGTCCCATCTGGATCATCTCCCACAATATTACTTTGTATAGATGTTTTGGAATTCTATAATGTGCAATCCAATGTACGAATGTGCTGATAGGTATTTTTCCATTAACAGATTTCTCTTTAAGCTTACTATGTATATAAATGTAAAACACACAGACATACTTCTTATCTTTTGATTGCTTCTTCTTTTTAGTCACCATCTTTCTATATTAGATTAAGAAGGAGTTTCCCATGTTACAACCTTACTTATATTTAATTCCAATCCAGCAATGCTACTGTTCTGGACCATCCAAGCATTGCAATCTACATAGTAGCAAGGATTCTCTGCGAGCTTTTGGCAATCCTCCATCATGTTATCTATGCCATGAAGAAGTGAGAAGGCCATTATTATAATAACCAATAGAGCAAAAAGGTTTGCCCATCCACCAATCAAGAAATTAATCCAGATAATCTTTCCTTCTTCATTTCTTATTGGGTGAACAACCTTCCATCCTAATATACTTCCACTATATTTTAGATTAACAGCGTCGCCATTTACATGAATCTTTTCTATCTTTCTAACCATTGTTTACTAATCTAGGATCTTACTGCTGATAAAATATCCACCGATGGCACACACTAGAAAAACAAATAGCTTCATAACGATTCCAGTTCCTGGCATTCCTTTAGCAACAAAAGCTCCAATGAATCCTCCCAAGATTCCCATGCCAGCTGCTATTGGATTAATTTCACTTAGGTCCATCTTATTCTTTTGGTGCTTCAGCTTTCTTTTTTCCTCTCATCTTCGCACGGCATACATTACCTTCCTTATCTATATAATAAAGATAACCAGCTTCTCTAACTATTACATTCTTAACAAGTATTTCTCCCATGATTTTCTACCTCCCTTTTAATTTTATTGAATATAACCTATGCCTGTTCCAGGAGCTTCATTAGCTTTCTTTAAAGTCTCTTCAATCCCACTTAATAATTTTATCTTCTGATGATTTGCAAACCATGCAATTAGATTAATTAATAATGCACCAATCATGATAAGCATAAGCCACCAAAAAGAATTCTGTATAGAATAAACTACTCCCCAAATGATTCCAGCAATGATAAACCAATATCCTGTTGCTTGTGATCTCGCTTGCTGCAAGACACTTACACTCATGACTCCTTGCTTCCATCTTCCTTTAAACTCTGTAAAGGTTAACTTCTTGCCGTCCTTGTCTGTCCAAAATTTCATTTGTTTACCTCTTCACTTAATTTATATTTAGAATAAATCCATAAAGACATAAATAACACAGCCCAAAGAACATTCAAAGGAGATTTGTTATAATGTAGATTTATTAAATAAGAACTTGTAATTACAGAAGCCCAAATAAAAATATCCCCTAAAGCTTGGAAAAAATACCAAATATTATTTTTCTTCTTCGTCTTTCTTGTCATTCAAACACCCCAAATTCTATCTCTGGTAATTGGTCCATCAATTTTCCTTCCAATGATGGAATAAACTTTGGCAGGAAATATGCTAACACTCCAAGGCCCATAATAAAATAGGCAATGTTATCGCTAACAAACATTCCTAGGCCAGCAATTCCTATCACTATGATCACTAGCATAAATATCGGATCGATTCTCACCATCTTTTAACATGAATTATTATAGCTTCGAGGGTTTATATATCTTTTTCTTCTAGACCTTAGTAATTCTACACCAGCCAATATTGTTAAGAATCCCTTTTCTAAGGTCCGTTCACATTTCTTAACGTGGCCACATAATTTAAAGTGATAATATCTATAATCATTATCTAAAGTTTCATGACTAACCTTTCTACGCTTCTTACATTCTTCACATTTTAATAATCTATATTTTCTCATATTGCCCCCTAGATTTAAACCAATCATTAATTACAATTGAACTTGCAACAGTTGTATTAAGACATCTACCATAAGAATTTGATTGAGGGATATTAACAATCCTAGAAGAATTCTTTAATATATCTGCTGGAACTCCAGTATCTTCATGTCCTGTAACAAAAACAGGATTTATTGGATAAATCACTTCATCAATCTTAGAAGCACCAACCCCATTTTCAATTGAAACTATCCTATGATTATTTGTTTTACAATAGATAATGAATTCTTCAATGTCTTTAAATTCTTTAAATAACATATGCCTCTCTAAACCTTTAGAGGAAGAGTAACTTTTCTTTTTTCCAATAACAAATACAATGCTTATCCCAAAAGCTTCTGCTGTTCTGATTAAACTCCCTTCATTTCCAGGGTTCTTTAAATGTCCTATTAATATTGCTGCTTTCATTTTGAATTTAAACGCACGTTTAATTGTTCAACACCCTATCCTCGATAATCGTTTAACACTTTTGGGGGGGTTTGTTTTCCCCTCTTTCATCTCTCCACCCAACAACTTTTCTATTCTTATCTCTTATAGGTTTCATAAAACCATTATGCTTATTTCCTTTCTTATCTGTTGCACCACATCCACAATTTATAGGATGCCTTCCAGCAATCTTTCCCCAAGCTTTGGCCCTCTCTAATCCAGCAAGGGTTCTTTCTCTGATGATCTCTCTTTCAAATTCTGCGAAAGCCCCTAGTATCTGAAACATAAGCATCCCTGAAGAGCTTGTGGTGTCTATATTCTGTGTTAAAACAATAAACTGCCTATTCCTACTCCTAAGTTCTTCAATGTTCATAATAAGCTCCTGAAGGCTTCTGGCCCACCTATCTAGCTTATACACTAGCACACCATCAAATTTTCCTTTCCTAAGTAAATTTAATACCTCTTCTTTAATTGGTCTTGTTTTCCTTGTGCTTTCAATCTCCTCAAAGATAGTATAATCCCATCCTTTGTTTTTAGCGTGTTCCACAAGCTGAAGCTTTTGATTCTCTGGATGGAGATCTCTTCTGCTTACTCTGATATATATTGCTATCTTCATGATCATGAGTGGAGGGCAGATTGAATAAGGCTTTTGCGGGCCGTGTCTCTCTGTGATCCCTCCATGAGACTATAATCTCTTGACTGAATATTTGTACTCTTTATTCTTCATCATCTTTCTTCTCTTCTCAATTCCTCTTTCCCTGGCTTTCTGATAACATTTTGGACAAAGCTTTTGAGTAACTCCCCTATTTGTTATTCTTTCGTAACAAATGTCGCAAGGCCTAGCGAAGGGCATTTGAATCCTCCGAATGAATTTTCTCATTTTTAGTATCATACATCCATACTTCTACGAGATCCATTGTATTGGTCTTGGCCAAAATAAGATAAGTCAAGATGCATAATATGACTATACCTAATATAGTTGCGAAGAGATTCCAGAGCAATTCATTAGGGATTACAATTGGCTGCTGGCCTGTCTCTCGGAATTCTGCCGTCTCTAATTTGATTCTATCAAATCTTTCCTGGCTTTTATCAATTGCGATAAACATGAAACTTCCCCACATTAGGAATACTACAAATATTGCAATGATGTTTTTAGTTGAATCTTGCATTATCTTAACCTCACTCCATGTTTCATAAATTCTTCAGTAGCATAATGATAAATTGGAGAGTTTAATAATCTCTTTCTATAATATAATGCTGGAAACCAACTTACCCCAATATCTATATCAGGAAAGTCTTTCATAAATATTATATCAATCCTCTTATTTGTTCTTGCCCAAGTAAATACTATCAAATCTATGTCTGCATATTCTCCTTCTAAATTGGGATAATCCTTTGCACAGCTTCCAGTCAGCCAGATGCTATGGATGTTTTTCCCATAGGTTTCCTTTATTAAATTCATTGCATAATCTATTCTTTCCATTATTGTTTTACCGTTTAGGAACATTTCTTATTCTCCAAGGTGATTCTTAGCTTCCTTATCTCTACTAATATAAATGTTAATAATATCCAAGTTATTAATACCCAATGCCCATATTTGTTATCTATAAAATATTGTCCAATTCCTTCAATCATTCTACCTTATTCACCACCATTTTTATGTATCTCTCCATCTCTACTGCACTAATTTCTCCTAAGTCTTTTGGACTTTGTTTGTGAGAATGATAGATGAAGGGAGTATAAGTTACAAAATAATCATGTCCATAAGCTATTTTATTCCAGACTTTATCATGTTCTCCAAGTTCTTGATTCCCGTGGTCTGAACAGATAATAAATTCCTCATTAATCTTCTTCATCTTCTTTATCTTTCTATTTAGGAAGTTTAGATATTCGTCTAACTTCTCTGGGCAATTATGTGCTAGATAATCTAAATGTTTCATGTGGATAAAATCCACTTTTAGATTATTACATTCTTTTAGGACTTCATATATTTCTGCATTAGGTAAACATCTCACTTTGGCAGATATGGATTTTTCCATTACTTCATGTAGATAAGGGATTTTATTTAAGAAGTCCCAATCAAATCCATCAATTAATATTATTTTCATTTGTTCTTTACCTCAATAAATATTTTGTCGTCTTATCTGTAACTATTTTCTGTATTCTCTTATCTCTTGGCCTGTAGCATTTTCCATCGACGCTATATCTAAATTCGCAACTTGCTACATTCTGTTGAGTATAATCATTAATCCAACATCCTACTGGAGTTTTATCTCTCTTCTTGCATCTTATTATTATTTCTTGTAAACTTTGTTTATTCATTTTGATTATTAGCTGTCCATAAGTTTAACAAATTCTTCCCTTCTCTACACAGACTCCTTGAAAGTACTCCTCTGCATATCTGACGTTCCATGTGTGTCTCCGATTTTTCCTTATGGACTATGATTTTTTAATCGCCTGTCTTTCCAGGCTGTCAAATCATTATACTGAGGTAATCAACCCCGATGCACCAGGCAGGATTCGAACCTGCGATGGGGGTGTCAAACCCTTGTCCATCTACCAACTAGTATCACCTGGTGCGTGATGAGTATTATAATTGCATTAATAGTGTTCCAATCATTAAACCTAATCCAAATCCTGCTATTATATAATCTAAATTCTTCATCATGAGTTCTCCAATCCGAGGCGGTTTTTGAGTCTTCTGCATTTATGGCATAAATGTTTTCCTTTAAACTTTTTCCTTACAATATCCTCTTCACCACAAGTAAAACCATGTATCATTTTCTTTCCACATCCCTTTTTTGAATGTGGGATTACAGCTATTCCCAATCTCTCTCGAACATCTTCTATTTCCCAGAACATTCCTTCTTTGTCATGTCCAACTCCATTTTCATCAAAGATGATACATTTTCCAAGCTCTTTGGCGATGGCTTGTTTGAGTTTAACAATGCAAGGGTCAGTAAGATTCCAACCTTCTCCAATCATTTCTTCATACCATTCTTTTATCACATCGCCCATTTTTGCTCCTGAAGTGATTTGAGGGCTTCTTTGAACTCTCTCATTTTGAGCATTAGGTAATCGTAATCATCTTCTGGAAGTTGTTCTAAGAATGTTAAAGTTTTTAGATTCCAGAATTCTTTAAGCATCTTCTCAACATCTGCGAGGGCTGAGGCTCTGCCTAATTCATATATTCTTTTATTTATTTCTTCTTGATAATCTTTCATTTGCCCCATCTCCTTCGCCATTCATCAACAGCGTCGAAGATTAAATGTATTTGGTCTGGATAAATATCTATCTCTTCAGATAATTTTGGTGCAGAGATTCTCATATAGCCATGAGTAATTTCAACCTTTCTATTCTTATCCTCGAACACAGTTTTGGCCTTGCGTTTGAAGAATAAGTCTTCATCTCCCCCATAAATTCTCAAATGCTTATCAATGTCTTTATAGGCTTCATTACATGAACATTCTTCCCATTCATCCCAGTTTATTTTTTCCATGTTCTTTTATTTCTCCGTTTGATTATGCGAAGCTTTTTCCCAATTATTAAGGATATATTTCAATCTACCAGTTGCACTATACAATCTAGTTTTCTTTTCCATATCCCAATTTCTTGCTTCTTTAAGTATATTCCAACCATGATCTATTCTATCATCATGTGCCATATAATCTGTAAAATGATCTAATACCCAAAAGATATAATTTAAATCTTCTTTCTTCATTGTGATTCTTTTCTTTTCCATCATTTTAAACAGGAGGATTCCATCCTCCATATCCTTTGATTGCTGGGCGTTCGTTCTCTTCCTTCTCCTTTCTGTTGCAAGGAAAATAAGGTCTGCCTAGAGGAAATTCTTTCTTTGAATAATCTATAAATTTGTAGCCCCTATATTTACATTTAGCATCGCTGTCATCATTGAGGAAACATTCATTGAAGTAAGTTTTGCTATCTAAACATCTCTTGGCTAAGTTTTCTAATAGGTTTGGTTTTGCTGTCATTTTATATTACTTATTATGATTTCTATACCTAATAAAATTCCCCCAATTAAATATAAACTAAAAGTAACTGTGTGTAAAGGTGTCCAAATTTCTCCAGGATACCTTCCATTCTGTTTATAAAATTCTTCCTTTATTTCATTTTCTATTATTTTCATTCTTTATCCCCCAGATAATCTTCAATCGCTTTAATAGTATTTCCTTGCTGCTGCAAGATTGAATACAGATATGAAATCCCCATGATGATAATTCCTATCATTGAATAAACAATTGCCTTATCCATATCGGGCCAGATCAAATAATATCTGATAGCGTTGGCTAGAGTGAATAAGAAACCAAATCCTATTCCAACAATGCTCCAGTTGCTTAGTTTTTTAATTTCATGTAGTGTCATTGTTTTTCTCCCAAGCAAACACCAAAATAATAATCTCCAAATATATCTCTTGAATATGGTTTTGACCATCCATTAGAGAATGATCCATCAGTATAATATTGATATTCCCCATATTCAGGAGTAGCATCAACTATCAACATTTCTCTTATTTGAGAACAATTGAATTCTGAAGGATGATTTTTATAAATTATTGTTTCATTTAAGACTTTTACATCAGATTCTAAGATATCATTTGCTTCAAGATTATCTTGGATTGAAGAAATTTTATTTCCATAAGATATACTCATAGCTAATAACATGACAAACAATCCTGCTATCACAAACCATATTAAACATATGTTTAACGTAATATCCTCTTTTTTCACTTAAACCACCTAAGAGGATCTTTATTCTTTTCTTCACGGTCGCTTTCATATTCTATAGGCTCGAACCTAATGCTTATGATCTCTTTATTGGGATTGCCAGCTGAGCCTATGTTTGCTTCAGAGACTTCTATCTCTTTAGTGAAATGGAATTTATTGCCATTCTCATCGATTCTGATAGGCTTCTCGTGATCTATCACTCTAATAAAAAGCCTATGCAACGGCCTGTGTATTTTCTTTGATTTTATTTTCATTTCTCCTCCACAAAGGTTTTATCCTGACACTCTTGACAAAGGCCAGATATACCATACTCCTTTCTGCTTAGAGCTTCTTTAAAGCCGTCTACAGTTATATATTTCCCACAGGTAGGACATTGCTCATTATCAATCCTTTCTAATTGTTTTCCAAATCCTAATGCTCTTAATATTTCTTTATTCATTTTGATGCCTCGGACTTTATCTCAAATCCTTTTCTGCTCATGCGAGATTTATTGATTATGGAGAGAACATCCAATATATAGACTGAGACTTTGCCCAATTCAATATAGAATCTTGCTTCCATAAATTCTCTCAATTCAGTCTTCTCTAAAGACTTTCTAAATTTTTTTAGTTCTTTTAACTTCATTTCTTAATTTCCTGTGTGAGTTTAAATATCTTGAACATTTTGTTGAGCAAGTTAATTTCCTATGATTCTTCTTTGCTGGAACTTTCTTAACTTTTCCACAAACAAGGCATTCCAAATCCTTATATCTTTTGTGCAACCCCATTCTTTCGCCCCTTCTTTTTTGCTCGTTTCTTCTTCCTATAATCACTATGCCATTTTTTTATTTTATCTGCATTCTTTATTCTATATTTCTTCATAGAATCTTTATGGCTTTTGTAGTATTCTTTGCTGCTCTTTTTTCTATCATCCTGGTGGTCATAATAATATTCAACCATAATCTCCTTATGCTTTTTCTTATTATCTTTATACCAATCCTTCATATAATTCTTATTCTTCTTTCTCCATTCCCTTAAATATTCAAGACAGTTAGGACAAGTTCTTTTCCCACCACTTCCATATCTAGAACATTTATTTCCTCTAAAGGTACATTTAGTTCTCATCTCTTTACCTTCCTCTTTCTTGGTTTATCCCAATATGAGTTTCTACATTTGGGGCATTGCATCGGCTTTTTGTCTGGGGTTTTGGGCCACCATTCATAGCTGCATCTTTTGCAATGTAGTTTTGATATTTTCATTTTGAGTTCTCCAAGTCGAGTTCCTCTAAAATATAATTTATACCATGATACCCTAATTCTCTTGTATTAAGATTCTTTATTTTCTTGGAGATGGCTTGTTTGAGATATAAAATTAACATATTTGATAATTCTATTTCATTTCCTCTACTATGATGTTCTTCAACGGTTTCTTTTATGATGTCTGTTTTCATTTTAAATTATTGGATATTATCCAAGCAATATTTATTAGCATCGTCAATATAAACCAACAGATAGTGGAGGTATTGCAAAGTCTTTCCCATTTTCTACTAGATATTCTCCATTCTCTTAGAGTTCTAGATAGCAATCTCTGATATACTTTGCAGTCTTCACATTCTTTCTTTCTCATTATATTCCCAGACCAGTCAAAAATCCATAGACGAAAGAAGACAGATACAACGCCAGAGATAACAATCCTCCAACGGCTGCTGCTTTCATCCACGTATCCAAGTCTGCAAATTTAATTTTCTTTGTTTGTTTCATTTGTTTTGTCATGTTATTATATGATATAATAAGTTAATAAACCTATGCTTTTTCAAGATTGGGAGGAAATGCACTCCCCTCCCAACCTATAAAAGGAGGCCATCCTTCGCAAAATGGCCCGTTACATTCTAGTAACTATTTAACTTTCTCTACGCTTAAATCTTCAACCTTGAAATTTTGTTTCCCCTCAACAAGCAGTTTAGTAATTCTTATCTTCTTACCACTTAATGGTGTTAAAGTCTTAAGAGCACCCAACATTGTCCAAGCTGATGTCATAACTACTTTATCAACATCTCCAACTTTTACATCAAAGATATAATAAGCACCATCTTTACCTTTCAGTTCAATAGGTTCATTACTTTGGAAAACACAATCAACAGGGATATTAATCTGAAAATCTACTTTAGGTTTTCTTTCTCTTTCCTCGGTTGGTAAGTCCCCCCATGTCCCTTCTTGTGGTTTCTTGGTTTCTTTTTCTTCCATTATATGCTACCTCCTTATATTGATTTGTAAATATTATCTAGTATCTTATTATAGCAACATCCACCTTTATCACATTGCCAACTCTTACATTTTCCATGCTCTTTTATTATTGCCAATATTCTTTCTCTTTCGATTTTTCTTGCTGCTTCAAACATATGACTACCATAAACCAAACCTAAAGCTTCTCGCATTTCTTTGCCAAGTTCTTTAGCATTTAGCTTCGCCTGCCTCTGCCGATCAGCCTCTTTAATGATGTTTGCCCAGGTCATTTATTCTCACTCCCTTTTTTAATGAATTATTAATAGATAATTGTAAAATAATAAATAATAAAATTGCAACACAAGAAGAAATTAACCATATGATTGTTCCTTTTAAAAAGCCATGAACGTTACCAAGATAAATTCCCCAAATACAGATTCCAAAGAACCAAAACATATTTTTCATATCTTCACCCATTCTTCTCCCCATTTCCCTTAATGATTATATTCTGGGTATTGTCAAAACTTGGACGGATACAATATAATTTCCAACAAGATTCCCAAGTTTCTTCACAATCTCTAACTTCAAATTTAGTATCTGGCTCTCCAGTTAGTTGTTGGCATATATCTATTGCGACATCCTCCCTGATATTAAGCTTATCCAAATCAAAGAATAAACCTACAATCATGCCTCCCAAGACAATACCTAAAATGAAAAAAAGGAAAACAAAAACCCAATTCAAATCTTCATCCATCTATCTCCTCCAATCTTTTCACATTCCATTATTACTTCACCGTCTCCTTGCCCTGAAAAATGTATCTCATAGCCGAGCCTTTCTAGGACCTTAAAAAATATCTTGGCGTCGTTGCCTGTTAATTCTTGGAGGTTTATTTTCATTTAGATCCTCCAATTAATTTAATGTTCTCCTCTCCAATGATTTTTGGAGCTTCTAGTTCACATTGTAAATCTCCCCAATTATCATTCATTGTATAATTTCCTGGACCAAACTTTAGCTCACAAACTTCATTCGCTGTTTCCCAATTTAGGTTTGCATATCCTACAAAGCCAAGCATTGCTCCGAAGATTATTCCCATAACAACTCCCAAAAGCATATAAGTCATAATTATGGAAGTTTCATCAGCACTCTTTATCATTTAATCTCCTCGTAATAAACTTCTCTTTTATAAAATGCACCCCATCCAATAAAAACACAAACTATAAAAAATACAAAGGATATTGTAAAATAAATTATAGGAGATTTATTTACTTCACTAATTAAAAGAAATATTGAAAGTAATGCCCCAAAAGGTAATACAGATAAAAAAAGCCAATAACCATAGTTCCAATCTGATACTCTCTTGAATTTTAATTTCTTTTTCATTTCTTTTTCTTCTCACCTTTCTTTTTGAACAATCCTTTTATCCCCATTACTAAAATTGTTATCAATGCAATCAAAGGAACTATTACTGGGATTAATGCAAATAAAATTACTGCAATAATTGCAATCTTGAATAACCTAACTCCATTCTCTAACATATAAGGATAATCATATTGTGGATTTTTGTAACCTAGATCTGCTCCAATTTTAACTATTTCTATTCCAGTATAACCAACGAAGTCTGCAAATTTATATATAATTCCTTCTATGCCTACTCCAGTTTCATTTATTCCTGGCCAAGCAATTTCATCAAGATGTTTTGTAAAATTCTCTTGTGATATCCCCGCATCATATTGTAAGCCACCGATTGTTAATGCAGCCATAATAAATAATAAAGCAGTAATAAATATTAAAAATCTCATTTCAAATCTCCATACAAAGTTATTGATACAGCACCATTAGTCAATTGAGTTATCTCATATCTATACCAAGATAGTTCAACATCTCTTTTATCTAGCTCTTCTTGGATCTGTGCCATTCCTTTATCAACCATCTTCTCATAACTTGTTAAATTCCTACCAACCATGTTTTGGAATGTTGCTACAAAGTCTAGGATAAAATTCCTTGACACTACTTTTGTTATTGTTATGCTTTTCATTTTCTCTCTTTATTCAATCTTTTTAATTCCCTAACTATTGCTTCTAGTTCTTCTGCTGTTAATATACAATTTCTTAAAAAAGTAAGAGATCTTGGTTTATATACAAACTCTCCTTTCTTACAGACTATTCTTATAACACTCTCCATTCTATCTTCAAATCTTTCTGGAAGTTCAATAGAATAATCTCTCTCGTAACTATCTCTGAATTCTGTAATCTTTAATTTCTTTGTCATCTTCCCTTCAACTCCTTAATATTCTTCGGTATATAAATTCGTGTGACAACTTTTGGGTTACAACCACTAAAAACCTCCCAGCAATGATTACAGAACCAATGGCTCGCCCCTTTATTGGATTGCCTTATTCCATCTTTGTTTAGGTCAAACAAAACACCTTCGTCGGAATCAAAGAACCATTTCCCTCCATTTCTAGGATTCCCTATATGGATTCTCCCTACTTTAATCTTCGTCGGACAGGTTGTGCATTTGCGGGTTGAGTATTTCATTTGGATTCCTCACAAGCGATGATGATTTCCTTGCATAATTGTGGTGGAACTATTACCCTCTTCATAGGACTTCTATTCTGGTTTTGTGTTCCTCTATCTGAACCACGCTTTGCAGACTCATGGCAAGGCCTTCCAGGTCCACACAGTCTTGGTTCAATAGGTACATTAGTAAACAAATCTGTTGGCTTCATAACCTTATCCCCATATTGACAATAAGAAACAGTAACTCTAGGCAAATGCTGCATAAACTCTTGCTTTCTTAACATGGCCCTAGGATTTTCTATGACATAAAATTTAGGATTTAAATCTTTAATAATTTTCAATAAGTGATTTACAGTAGCTATTGCCTTAATACATTGCAAAGTCTTTGGTGTTCTATCTTTATTCCAATGTCTATAAACAGAAGCCATAGAAAATGTTTGACAAGGAGGGCTGGCCCAAATAACATCTGGCTTGAAAGGAATATCCACTACTTTCAAATCCATTATATCCTTGCACAAGTCTGGCTTGAATTGTGGGTCATTATCTACAGTAAAACATTCATGACCTCTTGCCCTCGCTACCTTGCTGAATGATTCTGTCCCACTAAATAGTTCTAGTATCTTCATTTTATTATCCCCTTTGAAGTTCTTTTTAATCCTGGCACACCGACGATGAAATCAAATATCTTTTGCCTGCAATCTTTACAAAAGTAGATATTTTCATATTCCTTCTTGTACCATTTGGTATCTAAACAAGTTATTTTTTTACATCTGTTGCATCTAACTCTTGGCATTTTTCCTCCTCTTCTCTTTGTTTATTCTCCTCAACTTTCTTTGAAACATATACTGATATTTTGTGGAGTATCCAGAAAACTATTGATACTGCGACTAAACTTATTGCTGCTAATATGAATGATAATATCCAGGATTTCATTTCTTCTCCTTGCATGAGGAACATAACATTATTGTTTTCAAAGCATCATAATATTGGCCACATTGCCACCCATCATCTACTGGATACATAGCCATTTCATTTCTGATTATCTTTCCACATCCCTTGTGTTTTTCCTTACAATACTTTTGCCAATCTTCCTCTGAACCTGCAACCGCACGAATAGCCTTAATACCATCCTTAGTTATGTTGGCTGCTCTCTCAATAAAGACTCCCTTACGGGAATCCACAGGGGCGATAGCAAGTTTTTGTGTGGATTTGCCTAACGTCTTGACATCCCCACCTTCCTGTGGACTATGAAGTGATTTGAGAGATTCCTTAAACTTATTTATTGTATTTTCTAAACACTCTTTACATCGACAGCCCATTGCATATAGGTTTTGGCATTTATCAAGCATCTTCTCCACATCTGCGAGGGTTTTGTTTCTCCCTTGCTCTAATCCTTTTTCGTGTCCTTCTATATTTCCATCACACCAACATTCATCACAACATTTCTTATGTTTCATTTCTTCTCCTTTTCTATCATCTTATCAATATACCAATTAACCCAATATAAGATTAATGTAAATGCTACTCCTCCGATTAGAAGTATCATTGCAATATCTTTCGTAGCTTCATTTATCATTTCTTCCACCATTCAATTTTCTAACATGATCTCTTACTTCATCAGAGCATGAAGCAGATAGGTAACAATCTTTATTCAAGAATAAACACCAACTTTCCCATGCTCCAATCCTTATCTTCTCTAGTCTGCCCAACTCTATATTATCTTTTATATTCCAGAAGTAAACAAGCTTTTTTGTTATCTTGTTGAATTGAATGTAACTCATTTCACAACCTCTGGGATATAATAATATCCTTGCTTATCTTTCTTGTAGAATTTCTTCTTTCTTGGAACTTCTGTATCTGAGAGTAATTCCCAAAAACTTCCTAATCTTCTATATGCCACAATAATTGTCATAGGATATTTCCCATGCCCACAACAACAAGCAACAGTTTCAATTTCTTGGTCATTAACAAATTTTATCAGATTTCTCATGCAAGGATCTATTCTTCTTGAATCATTTTTCTTATTCAGTTTACACATTTTCTATCCTGCTTTTCAAGCCAATCATCCCAAACTTCAGATTTCATCTTCTTTCCAAACATATCTGGAGTTATTTCTAAGTGCAGAAACGTTTTACATTCTATACAACTTCCATGCCCTTGATTTCTTCCCCAATGAATCATACTCATAGAAGGAGCTGCCCATTGTAATTTCCCACAAGCAGCACATTCAAAATCATATCTTTCTTTAAATTTTTTTCTTGTCATTGGTTCATTACCTCTCTTTCTTCTTCTGATAATTTATCATAACAATGAAAACAAAATCTATCATCTTCCATATCTTTATGTTTAAAGTAACCTTTACATTCATCGCACTTATAATTTAAACTATCAATCTTTTTTAATTTCATTTTTTCTCCAAGCCTTTTTTGATTAAACTAATTTCTCTTTTCTCTATCCTAGAATATTTTGGTAACCAAAATAAGAAATAAGTTGCAAATAACCCATGTCTTTTAATCATATTTCTATGTGCCAAATCGATTATTTTAATTCTATTCATTTCTTCTTCCTCCGCTCTGTGAAATCTATATCCTTTATTAGCTTTCGCCTCTCTTGGCCATCCCAATAATCTTCTGAACGGAAAATTATTGCTTTCTCTGTTGCCTTCGTGTGATTAACAACAACCTCAACCCCTTTGGTTAATCTCCTTCTTTGAACTACCAAATTTAATCTCTTAAGGCTTCGGCCAATCCATTTACTATTAAGCCAGTCCATTTCATCTTCAGGATTGCCAACATACTTCTTGAACTCATTAGTCAAATCAGTTATTGAAACCCAGGAATTGTGGAAAGTTATAGGCATCTTGTAAGCAATGAATGAATAAAGTAAAACATCTTTGCTCTCAGCATACTCATCGCCCTTCCTTGTGTTGACTAGGCCCTTGCTTATCTGGAGGATCTTATTGAAATACTCCTTTCCAAGAATTGAGGCCAAAGTGAATAAGGGAAAGAAAAGTTCTAAGTGCCTGCCATCAATTCCAGTTTCATCAATTTTCTTTAAAATTTCATCTTCTTCTGGTGTAGTTGTGTTGTTATATGTAGTATATGTAGTATGTAGTTTAGTGTAGTTATTAGTAGAATACTTGTTCTTTATGTAGTTATTCCAACCCCTATTGATGTTTTTTTTAGTAACTACATTACACGTAACTACACTAGAGTTCGTTAAATCCTTTTTTAGTTCAATTATGTCCAAATTCTCTTCAAAATCTTCAATTATTTTAGTTATCTCTTTTTTACTACTCTTCTCCAGTATAAGTGAAATACATCTATCTGCCAAAACTTCATCCATCCCCCAAATGTTCGCCATGCAAACAGGTGTGTATAATTCAAAGCTTTGAACAGCCATCTCTTCCTGGCCTTCTTTATTCTTAATTTTCCTCATTCTCTTAACACTAATCCCTTTCTTATAGCCAGCATTCAATAATTCCCTAAGAACTCCCTTCTCTTTACTCCCAATACTCTCAAGCTCATCAATTAGAATTGTTCCCTCGGTAGCTGTTCTGAATAATACTGCCTCAGAAATATTGGCTTGAATATCTCCATTGTTGCTTAAGGAAGCTATAAGCTTGAGTAATCTAGTTTTACCACTTCCCCTCATAGCATTCAAGAATAAGTAAGGGAAAGTATTGAAACTCTTATGACAATAAGTTCCTATAATCCACAAAGCAACAATTGGATAATACACTTCATTCAAATCAGTATAGTATTTTAGAAGCTCAATTATCTTCTCATAATATTTCTTTAATTGCTGTGAGGTTTTCTCCACATCACTAATTTCTTCTTCTATTGGTTTCATATCTAAATCCTCTTCCATTAACACTTGCATATTCCCCATTCCTTCAAAGTAGCTTTTCTTATAGGCTTGCATCCTCCCTTTTTCTTCCAAGAATTAATTTGATATTTACTCATACTTTCTTTGTAGTTCTTTTGTTTCTTCAATATACTCCATAATTTCTCTTCACCGTCGTTACCAAACCACATTAAATTATTAAGAAGAACTAATCTTTCCCTATGCTTAAGATCCGTTCTATTGAATAGCGATTTGACACAGGGACACATCACAAGTGAGTTATTAAATTTTATAGCCCCAATCCTTGCTTTCTCCTGTTCTTCTTCTTGTAGGGCCTGCAATAAGCTCCAGAGAGGTGTTGTGCCATACTTAGAGGCATAGTTCCTAACACTTATTTCAAAGTCATCATGCTGCATTCTATCTATCATTTCCAAGTTACTTTCCATTGAAGAACCTCTCTGCGAATTGACTTGCTTTATCTTGTAAGTATATCCTTAATTGTTTCTCATAATTATGATGGCATTTTTTACATAACCAATGCCTTCCCCATTTATCTGCTTGATTCTTCTGGCCCTTCTTATTACCCTCAAACAAATAACGTGGAACATCATGGCTTTCATGAATATCTTTTTCTGCAAAATCATATTTACAATCAAAGCATTTCATTCTAATACTAATACCTCTGGATTGAGTTTGATTAATCCACCATTCCTTTCTAGTAATCCAAGTGTATTCAACCTGGAGATTGCATTATTGAATCCACCAGAATTAGGAGAATAATTTGAAGGAGTAGTTTCTGCCAATTCCTCTTTACTGTAGGAATCTTCTTGATTTTCTATTAAGACATTATAGATTTCATTCTCACATTTAGAGAGTTTAGAAATGATGGCTTCCTTCGAGAAATCAAATTCTCCAGTCAGTTCATCTCTAACCTCTGAAGCCTGGATAGATCCTCCATTTCTGGTAATTAATCCTAATTGATTTAACCTTGATAAGGCATTGTTAAATCCTCCAGATCCATGTCTGTAGCCAGTGAAGACTCCTATTTGTGGTTTTGTAAATCCCCTCTCTGAATACTGGCAAAGCAAACTATAAAGTTTTCTTTCACAAAGGCTTAGATTGAATTCTCCATCTTGGACAGGGGTTACAGTTAGGTTTCTTTTAGGTGTAACTTGTGTAACTGGCTTAGTAGTGTTAACTATACTTTGAGGTGATGTTATTACTACTTTTGGAGGAAAGTTATACTTCACCTCTTGCCCGATTATCTTTCCTATCTCAATAAGTTTTCTATTCAATTGTCTTGAATTATTTTCTAATGCTTTTAATTGTCCTTCATAATTCTTTTGAATTTGGATTGCACCTTGCTTTCTAGCTCTTTCTAAAGCCTTCTCATCAGCTTGCGGTTTTGGTTGTGCTTGTTTAGATATTCTTAATTCTCTGCTTAGATCATTAATCTTCTTCTTCATGTCTGATTTTGTTTTTATCTCTTCATCAAGTTCTTTTGGTAGATTACTAATTTTGGTAAGCATTGATTTTATCTTCGCTGTTGGTGCAGATATTTTAGTATCAAACTTCATTCCAACTTTTGGATGAGTGGTTATAGATTGTTTGATGCTGATTTTTCTTACATATTCTGGATTCAATGCACTTCCAAAAGAATAAAATTCTCCTGCTTTCAAATCTCTCAAAGATAATACTTGCTTCTTTTCAGTGAATCCTAATTCTTCAGCAGACCTTTTTCTATCTAAGTCTTGGAAAGTTCTACCAATGAATTTAGTATTAGCTTCAGCACTTGCATCTTTATGAAGTTTAGAAATCCTTTGAGTTATCAAACCACCCATGAATCCTCTCTTCCTTCCTCTTGTCATAAGGTCAATAACGGCCCAAGTTGAATCTTGCTTTTCTTGCTGCCCGCATAATTTGTGGGCCTCTTCAATGATAACCATAAATGCTTTCCAATATTCTCTTGGCAGTTCCATAAGAGCTTCTAAGAAATGCTTTACAAAAAGTATTCTTTCATTCATCTTTAAATCAGACATATCTATTATTGAAGAGATATTATTTTGTAATAACTCTCTAGGTAATAGCTTTGCAGATTTAACAGTTAAAGGAATATCTCCAGCCTTGCCACCGATAATAAGAATATCATATTTCTCTCTAAGAGTATGATACTCTCCTTCAATATCTAAAACTGTGAAGAGGACTTTTTCATTTGCTTCTTCAAGAATATTTCTTATTAGATAAGATTTTCCAGAACCAGAATTACCTTGTATCAATAATCTTCCATCGATTAACTTTTCAAGATCAAGGCCAACACCAATATTTATCTTGCTCATTAGCGTCTCTCCTCCTCAATCAATTCAATCTCAGAATCTACAAAAGAAACATTCTTTCCAAACCTATCAATTATTTCTAAGAAACGAATACCATTTTTCTCCTCACTGATTTCCTGAAGCGTGCCACTATATCTTCTATCTGATTTAAGAATTACAAAGATTCTTTTCCCAATATATTTATTCCATCGATCCATCTTCTATCACCTTCTCTTAAAGTTTAATTGTTAAAAGTATATGGCTTTTCTTTTTTAAAACCTTGTAACTATTTTGAAATTACAAAACAGCTAACGCTAATACTCTTACTACCAAGTAGTAGTTACACATCAACTCCCTATAAATTTTGCAGTCTCACGAGTTAAAGCAGTTCCAACAGTAATGTTGGTGAAACCCTTCACAAATTTCTTCACACTGGGCTTCTCCCTTTTCTTTGGAACTAGCTTTATCGCTTCAGTAGCAACCCTCAGAGACATAAATGTTGGTACAATTCTTAATATTGCATCAACCATTTTTATGCTCCAAGTATTTTTCTAACGTTATCTGAAAATGCAACTGAGATTGCCGCTGCTAATAATGCCAATGCTGCGAATATTGGTATCATTCCAGTTGTAGCTCTTCCTCCAGATTCAGTTACATATCCTAATGGTTGGTATGTGTAACTTATATTTACAGACTCACCTTCAAAAGGTCCAGCCCCACCTAAGATTCTTGCGACAATTACTCCATCTGATCCAATAACATTACTTTGGATTGTGAAATTTGATGAAGGAACAGCTACGTCATTAGATTCATTTCTTGCTGTAAAACTCCTTACAGCTTTTCCACTAAGATCTAATGTTGCTCCATCTACTGGGAAAGTAACTGTTTGGTTTACAGGGGATACTTCGTTAATCATCGTATTTACGTTTGGGTTGATGACGTCTGTTATAATAACTAAGCCAACTATTAATGCTACAGCTAACATGACGAATACACCAACTCCGAAATTATTTTCCATATACTTTTAATCTACCCTCCCCAGGTTTTGAATGTGAAATTTATGATCTTCTAATTCTAATGACTACCCTTTTATCAGGCCTCACAAGTTTTCTTGAAACCACCTTGCTTACATTCGGCAATCTTAATTTTAAACTCTTTAATTTAGCTTTAGATTTGAATTTGGTCCTTTGACTTTTCATACTTCTTCTTTGAAGAAATTCCTCTTTAGCTTGTCTGGGCTTCTTAATCTCTTTAAGGAATTCGTTAAAATCCTCTGTGAACGATTTTGACATTTGATTTTTTGAGCTTCATGTTTGGTTTTGGACTTGGAAATTTATTGAAAGTATCAACTACATCCTCCTCAAACCATTTATCATAAGCTTTAGTTACTTTATTTTCTACCATTTTAATCTTTAAATTTTCTAAATCTATCCTCCTCTATTCTTTTCTGACTTTTTAATCCTTGAAATTGAATTGCTTCTTTTGCTCCATTGAAAACTTTTTTCATCTGGGCTTTTCCAGAAGCAGGATTAATTACATTCTCTTCTATTCTTTTTATTTTAAATTCTACCATTTTCTTTTTTTGTTTGTGCTGCTACCCTCCTATTCAATTCTCTTCTAGCTCTTGGATCACTGCCAAGATGTGCTTTGAATTCGAGAGCATCAATTACTGGATCAAGCCAGTTGTGTTCTGGATCAGGCCCGAACGCCATTACTTAAAGACGAGGCCACCTAAGCCATAAACCTTACCTTTCTTTTTACCAGTTTTCTTTTTTCTTTTAGCCATTTTATTATCTCAAAAACATATTCTTTTGTTGCAAGAATATATTCCTTTGTTTCAATATTGTATTTCCATTCTTTGTAATATCTTTTTGTTTGAATAATCTTCTATTATCATTTAACATACTGCCTTCTCTTTTTCTGAACCTATCCAATTCTCTTTTAACACCATCTTCTCTTTGCCTGTGTCTAAAGAATCCAAGCTCCCTTTCATTTGCACTCATTTTCTTTTCTTCTCTACGTTCAGAGAAACGAGAATCATCTTCCATAGTTTCAAACCTTTCCTTTTTAGCACGATTCTTTTCTAAAAATCTCTCGACAACATCTTGCATAGCCATGTTTTAATTTGGTGGTTTTTCTTTAATAAACCCTAGCTAACTTTTATTGAATATCCTTGCAACTATGAAAAATATTCCTAAGCTTGAAAAGATTAACATCAATACAAAGAACCATGGAAGCCAGATTGCAATGAACACACCAAACAATGCAATGAATGTTGCGAACACAACATTATTCATTCTCATCGTAGCTGCACCAGCAGCCAAAGCAAATAGTGATATGAATAAAAAGATTGTCCATGTTCCCGACAATGTATTTACAAAAATCATCTGAAGGTCTAAAGGATTTATGAATGCCATTAGCTGATTCCCCTCCACCATTCCACTACAGATAATGTGAATCCTATAAGCAATCCTAAGAATATAGAGAAGACAAGATAACCAGCCCATGCACAATCAGATCCAGCAGGGCATACATTTCTCATATATGCAACTACAGAGATTAAATCTGCCACTCCGATTGTTAATATCGAAGCTGCGAACCCAGCAATGAATATACTTTCAGTTGATTGCTTTGTGAATAATCCTATGATGATTCCTCCAGCTGCTGCAAGGGCCAAGAAGGCTGCAATGGCAGTAACCCATCCTCCACCACTCATATTTGTTATATTATTAATGAAGGCATCTATGCTACTAAATGATCCTGAACTAAGAAAATTAAACAATTCATGTGAAGAAGTATTGACTCCTCCAAGAGCTAAGACTACCAAAAGTCCTACAAGTAATATTCCGAATGTTACAAACTTTGCCATTTTATAATGTCGTGAACTCCCTAAACGCTAATGCTAAAGCGATTAATCCTATAAAGAATGTTGCAAAGAAGGGTACTGCACCTATTGGTGTTGGCACTAATCCCAATCCAACATCAAAGAAAGCAGTCTGTGCAAAGATGATTCCACTCAATGCAGCTGGACTACTCAATCCAAACTTGAATGCAAACAATCCCGTCGTGAAAAAGATAAATAGGAATACTAATATTGCTAATCCAAAGTCTGTCAATCCAAATATTCCCTGGCCCAAGAATGTTTTGATATCTGTTCCTAGATTGCTTAAACTAAATCCAGTTCCACCAGTATCTGCAACTGTCCACGTTCTTGAGAATGTTTGATTGACTCCTTCAACTGTCCAAAAGACTTCCATAATTATTGTTCTGTTTGAAATCTCTGTTGAATTAACAGTCCCTGTATTCATTATGGTAGAAAGGAATCCTCCATTTGTTGCAGAACTATTTCCTCTAAAGATAAATCCACTTGCATTCTTCAAAGTATAACCAAAGTTCTCAACTGTTATTGAGGAACTATTTAATGTCAAGTTAAAAGTATAATCTGTATTATTATCTAGAGTTGATAAACTTGGTGCGACTGTTGTGACAATTCCAACCCCACTATCTGTTATATTTATCGCCCCAATTGCACTTAGAGTTATTGTATAAGCTGTTTGTGTCGGCGTGATAACTGTATTCAATGTTGTGAATCCTGATTTGGAGAATTGGAATGTATGTGCAAAGTTTGGATTCAACCACATTGTTGCTCCCCCAGCAGCATCTGTGAAATCTATTTCAATTGTTTCAGTTGAAGAACCTATAACTCTCGTCGCTGTTATACTAACATTATTCAATGGAGTCAATGCCTGGTTTACAACTTGGAATGTCACAAATTGTCCGACTGTACTATCCAATAACCATAGAGTTACTTCTTTAGAAATATTTGTTAAGGCAAATATTGATGGATCATAAGTCCTTTGAGGATAAGTTGCCCCTGTACTTCCAGAGTATTTGACTACTGCATCTGTAGTCAAGTGTGCAAAGGCGGGAAGTGAACAGAAAGAATATTCTGCATTATCAGTAGTATTCGAGAAGACCAATGATTGTATTTTAGTTGAAGAACTTCCACCGAAATAATTAAATGTTGAAGCATCTATGCTTGCATTTAATGCTGCACTACCTACTTCATTTTTGAATGTTAGATTCAAAAAGTTTTGTGTACTGGTTGAATTACATAATGAAAGTATCGGCAAGGAAGTATAAGTTGTTGTTCCAAATCCTTCAAGACCTCCAGTATCATTTGCATAGACTGTTACAGTTGTAAGATTGAGACTATGGCTTTGCAGAGTTGTGTTAGCACATCCACTAATAGATGTATTTGTTGTTCCACTATTCTGCGAGAACCAACAGCTATCTAAGTTTAAATCCGTCACTGTGAAGTTAAGGTCGAGAGTTCCGTTAGTCCAAATATTATCTCCTGTGGGCAAGTCAACAGTTACAATAGGATCTGATGAATCCAAAGAGATTGTGAAATTATTATCTCCCCAATCTGTGAAGGTTGTTGTATCTGTCACAAAACAATTCCATAAGAAATCTCCATCATGAGGGAGGGTTGCATTGAAGTTAGTTCTATTATCAGTTCCAGAGATATCTTGTGTTTCTTGTAATACATTTGCTGTTTCATTCCATAAGTTGAAAGTAACATTGTTCAGCACTAATGCACTAGCAGTCTGATTACACCAGAAAGAATTCAATGCGGTTGAAACATTTGTAGCATTGACTGGAAGATCCAATGAAGAAGTTAACAAAACATTCAATTGCACAGCTCCAAAACTTGTCAATATGGAACTATTGAATGCAGTCCAATTATTTGTATCAAATGAAGAGTCTTCCATGAAATTTATTAATCCTCCAGAGGAAGGAGTATAAATAAAAGTATTATAAGAAGCAACAATATCACTCCAAAAGTTTTGATTGAATGCTTGCTGATTAATACTTCCATCTATATTTTTAATAGTTATATCAAAGTTAGTTGTTCCAAAGTTAACGAATACTTCAACTAAATACCAAGTATCTGCTGCATATGCTCCAAGAGCGGTACTTCCACCATTCCTAAATAATCTAAAATTTCCAGCAGTATCTAATTGAAGAGCATAAACTTCCAACCCATTATTTAATCCTACAAATATTTGCTGCTGTAAGTTTGTAGCACTTTGCCGTATCCAATATTTATGATAAGTATTATCTGTTCGTGAACCCAAAGCATAGCTTGCAGTTGGATCACTTCCGCCAGCAACATTCATTCTTACAGATTGATTAGTATTAGAAACCAAATTTATAGTATTGTTAGTGGTAAATGTTCCAGTTGTTTTTACTACTGTTGGCAACGCTGGTTCTGTTCCCAAATTCTCCCAGTCATAACTATCAAAGAAAATAAATACCCCGTCACTTTCTGGGGCTTCAGAAGAATTAAATCTTACATCAAAGTCTACTTCATTAGCTGAATCATCATCACAACTTCTATTAACCAAAACAAAATCAGATAGATCATTATAATAAACACTCCAAATATCTCCAGCACTTCCTTCCCAATTATATTGAAGAACTGCCGATCCAGTTCCAATAGAGAAGTTGGCTTCTGCTGTTGTAAATGCTCTTGATGATTCTGGGAAAGTATGTGTTAAATTTTGGCAAGATGTAAAGTTATCAGACCACCAAGCCCACTCATTTAATTCTTCACCAAAAGAAAGGGGAATCCAATCAATAGACTGAGCAAAGTTTTTCTTTCCTTCTATTCTCCATTCATAATCTCCTGTTGGGAGAGAATTATAATTATAAGTAGCCCAACCTTCTTCACTCCAAGTTATGTTTTTAGTCCCAGTCTTCTTCTGATTACAAGTTTCATACATCTTAGAAGAATCACAAGGATCTGAATATTCATTTACCTCTCTTGAAAATGATTGATTTACTTTAACATAAATATCTAAGCTATTAATTGCTTCCTCTTCTCCTCCACGATTCATTAATTTAACGTCCCTAAAAAGTTCTCCTTCTTCATAAAGGGTTGCAGTTCCTTCAGCAAAACAATTATTGATACAATAATCACTATTCTTTAATAAAGTATATTCTGCAACCTTTGTTGTTGGAATTCCAAAGATAGAATCTCTTATTGTTATCTTTCCATATTTTCCACTCAATTCATTGAATTGTTTAACATTATCAAACTCAAAGGCAGAAACCATAGGCACAACTAATAGTGTTAATACAAACGTCAACCACAATATATTGTATGCTTTCATAGTAAGAACTTAGAAACAATCATCCCTCCCGCAATAGATAATACTCCTATAATATAAACAGGAACTGTTGCATCAGCAGCCAAGCAGCTTAGTTTGCTTCCATCTGAAATATTTGCAACTGTGCAGCTTAAATCAGTCCTTGCTTGCGTGACTTCTGGGGTTACAAAGTTAAGTAGGACCATTCCTGCCATAAAGAATATGAACGCTGTTAAGGCTGCAAATCCTAATCCTGTAATAAATCCTTGTCCTTTTTTATTCATTATCCAAATACAAACTTTGCCCCCATTATAACTATTGCCAATAACAATAATGCCCAGATATAATAAGGCATTGTCAAGTCTGTGATTAAGCAAGCCCCTTTATCAAAATTAGATATGCTTGAGTTCCCACAATCATATCCACTTCTAGCAACGCTGTTAACTTCTTGAAGAGGCCCAGCTAATGCTAAAGCCATAACTACTATGACCATCCCTAACATTAATCCTAACAATTGAACGCTTCCTTTTTTATTCATCTCTTTCATCTTTTTCTCCTTTTTCTTTTCTTTGTTCTCTTTCTTTTTGGGAAGGTCTTTATCTCTCCAACTTCTTCACGTGTAGATAATCTCTTTCCTAATCTCTCAACAAATCCACCAAATGCTCCACCAACAGACTTTTTCGGTTTAGCGAATATCTCTGGATCAGGCCTAAACTTAATATCTTTTATTGTTGTAGTCCCCTTTCTTTTTAATCTAAATGTTGCAGCTAATGTTCTCTTGGTTCTAGTTGCCCCTTTCTTTAAAGCTTTTCCCAATGGAAGCTTCTCAGCGATGGTTCTAAATTCCCCACGTCTTCTTACTTGAACATCAAATGCAGGCTTCTTCTTTCCTTTCTTAATCTTAAACTTTGGAAGCTTTCCTAGTGGAACTCCTACTGGAAGTTTAATAGCAGTTGGAAGTTTTGGGATTCCAACTTGTGGGGTTACAACCTTCAATGCTTCTGGAACTGTAGTTACTGGCCTTTGAACTTGTGTGACTTTTTGCTTTAATTTAATTCCTTCAATAATCTTTTGGAACTCTTTTAAACTTTCAATTGGTTTTTGGGCTTGGAATACTTTTTGTTCCTGAATGACTTCTGGCGTGACTTCTAAGGCTGTTTTCAATTCTTGATCTTCTTTTAATACTTCTTTTTCTCCAACCTTTCCAACTTGCAAAGTAAATTCTTTTAATCCTGTTGCAACTTTCTGTGGTTCTTCTTGTGAAACATCAAAGACTTCTAAAGCAGCAACGCTAGTTCCACCAACAACACTTGGATAAAGTTTAGCTAAGTCTGCTGCTTTTATTTTATCAGCAAGAACTTTTGGAACTGTAATCTTTTGTTTTGTCAATCCTTTTAATACTGCTCCTTGTGCAGCTTTTAATGTAGCAATAGCTTCTTGTTCAGCAACAGTTTTTACGGCTTGCTTTTCTAAAGCTAAGAGTTTGCTAGCCCCTTTAGAAGTTGTTCCTGAAGGAAAGAGCCTTACCTTTTCTGGAGTAATATCTTTTACTTTAGCAACGAAACTTAATCCCCTGATCTCTAATGGTTTTCCAGCAGCTCTTGCTATTGGAAGCGTAACATCTTTCACACCAGTCTGGACCTTGAAAACCTTTCCAGCATCTCTCGTAACAAGTAATTCAGCTATTGTAGCCTCTTCAGCTCTTGTAACTTTCAAGGGGGCTTCAGTAGCTGTTCTGATGAATCCTCCTTTGATGCCTTTAACTTTAGCAACTTGTGTAGCTTCAAGTCCCCCTGTAAATACTTTGAAATCTTTCCCTAAAACTGTCTTAGCAATCTTAGGAACTAATTCTATAGATACAGGCCTGCCAAGTCTTGCTTCAACTAATTTCTTTATTATGAACTGTTGGGTTGGAGGAAGTTCTCCAATATTTTCTAAACCTATTGCTTGTTGTTTTCCAGATAAAGAGAATACCTTTGATGTCTTTGATCCTTCCCTGAATGCAACAACCTCTCCTCTTTTGAAAACTCCAGGAGTTAAAGTTTTAGGTTGGATTATTTCTCCGCTCACAGTTCTAATATTATTTGCTGTGACAGCGAAGGTGGTTTTTGCTTTAGCAATTTGAATAATTTCTGGCCTTAATCCTAATGCTTTTCTAAAAGGAGTTGTTCTTTCAGCAAATCTTGCTGGCTCTTTTATCCTTAATACAAATTGGCCTAATTCTGCTTGCTTTCCTTCAAGCCTTATGGGTTGAACAATATCAATTGAACGTGCTTGTGCAGACACTTTGGGTAGAGGTTTTATTATTGGCCTCGTTGCTACTTTGATTAATCTTGCAACTTCTGCTGTACCCAATGCTGCTGCAAATCCTACTTCAAGTGGAGAAACTTCTTCCCCTATTGCAACTCTTGCACCTACAGATGAAACAAATCCAGCTGCTCTTAGTGGTGCTGTTGGACCAAAGAATGTTCCAATACTAACTCCCAATTCTCCAGCTTTTTGAGCAGTTATTTCTCTCTGTATTGTTAAAGGAATTTGTGGAGTAGGAATTGTAGTTGGAGTTATTATGACTGGAGGAATGAAAGATAGTGGAGAAATAACTGGAACAGCAGCTATTGTGGCTATAAATTCCTGTGTTCCAAATATACGTTGAGCAAAAGCTTCTGCAACTTCTCCTCCACCTATTGCTGCTTGTTCAAAGAATATTTGTGGTGCTTGTGCTGCTCTTGCAACTCCTTCAGCAAAAGCTCCTCTTTCTCTAGCTTGGACAAATTGTAATGGAGTTACTATTCTTTGCCCTAATTCTCTTGCTAATCCTAAAGTTCTTTGCAATCCTGTTTGGGTTTCTGCCAAACCTTGTGGTGCAAGTTCTGATCTTCTTATTGGGATTTGCCCAGAAGGAGTATCTATGAAAACAATATCTGAAGGAGAAGGTGTTGGGGCTGCCGTACCAAATTCTGCTTGGAACTCTTCAGGAGTTCTTGCTAAGAACTTAGGATCAATAGAACGTGCAACATCAAATTCCCTTTTAGCTACTTCAAATTCTCTTTGTTCAGCTGCAAACCTTGGACTCTTATCAATGACAGTCCCAAATGGAGTTGTGAATTCTAAAGCAAGTGTCTCTTCAGCAAAACCTTTTCCAAGACGGCCTTTAATTTCTCTAGGAACTATTCCTTCCTCTCTTGCGAATTGCAACTTACCAGCGTCGGTAGTTAAGAATTCTCTAAGTCTAGTTCTCTCTTGTGCAATTTGTCCACTTACTCTTTCAATCTGTTGAAGCTGTTGAGTCTTTGCTTCTGTCAATTGCCTCTGCAATTCCTGTGCTTGAATTCCTCCAGTTTGGCCTCTTGCCAATAATTCTCTAAAAGAAGGAGTATCTTGAATATTTGTTTGCTGAACTTGCTGTTGTGCTTGCTGTGCCTGTTGAGACTGTTGTTGCAGTTGCTGCCTTATCTCAGATAGTTTTGCCATGTTATTCCAGTTCCCAGCCTTCGACTTTAAGTCTTAAAGATTTGAGTCTCAAAGGTTGTGTAGAATTTTTTCTAGAAATAATTCGGCTTAATTCTTTTCTTGGAAGTGATATATTTATCTGGCCATTCCTTTTATTCAATCTAGTTTTAAGATTCAGAGTGTCACCCATTAACAAATTACACGTAATTTGTTAATAAACCCTAGTGACTAAAGATTCATAAAATCATTCTTTGGATCTAACCAATCCATTTCTTTTTTTATTTTCTCTTTGCTATTTATTGAATCCTTATCGTCAATCTCTGGTGCAAAATTATATTTTTCTTTCAAGTGGTCGAATATTCTCTTGCATTCTTTCTTGTTTCTTATGTTTGCTTTGAAACGTCCAAGAGTCTGGCCAGTATTATAATTCCTTATTTTTATCTCTACAACGTCACCTTCTCGGTTATAATAAACTGAACCCATTTATTACAAAAATCCTCCGCTTGTTAAAAAGTATCCAATCACTCCAATCACTATCAATCCTATAACAATTGTTGAACCAGAAATCTTTTTCTTTGCAGCTATTAAAGCATCTATCTTCATTTTATTAAAGATGTATCTCTGCCCAATTGTTGTTTGTTTCTTAGTTTCAGCCTCGCTGAGATTCTCTTCAGGAGAAAAAGGCTTTGTACTCCATGAAGGAAGAATTATAAATGGTTTGTTTCTATAAGTCATTATAAATTTTGCTGAAGCTTCATGAAACAATTCTTTAACTACAAGAGTACTATCTTCAATAGGAACTTTAATTAAATCTATATTCTTGTTCTCATTGATATAGCAAACAGTTGCGTAACCTTGTTTTAAATTCCAGGGCCATAATGTTGCTTTCAATGGAAGCTTTGTCTTCTTGTCTTTATCTTTTAAATTGCTTTTATCACTTATCTCTATGAGCTTCTTCAGTAATGACTTTACTGAATCTTCTTCTTGTGGAACTTCTTTTTTTTCTTCTAACATAATTTTACACCCCCTTATTCTTCATCCTTCTCACCTTCGTCTTTCTTCCTTCCTTTCTGCCCGAACCAGCCAGGATTTGTTTTCCTATGCTTTGTCGCATCTTCTATCACTCTTCTTTGTGCAATGGCTAAGTCAATCAACTTAGCATCCTTGCTTAAACTTGTGGCTAATGTATTCTCTGCCTGGACTTTGAAATAGTCTGCAAGGAAATCATTTTCCATAACTTTTCTTGAAAATAATTCTAATTCTTTTGTACTTCTAACTGGAAGTTCTGGAATTCCCAATTCATCAACACTTAGGTTTCCAGTCTTAGTTGTATCTTTTGATGTAGCTACTTTATGCAAGAAAGTATGAGTATTGAACTTAGGTTCTGGAGTTGGGTATCCTAATTGTTCCCGCAGTTCTTCTGCCTGTTCTTGTGTAATTTCAACTTCGTCTTCTGCCATTTCAATTAAAATTCTTCGGTCTGAACCCACTCCTTTGTTTTACTTTTAAAACATAACCCTGCTTCTTTAAATCTTCAGCGACGTAATCTGCAACTTCCTCTTCATTCTTCTTTGAGTTTATGTGATCCTTAAATCTTTTCAATGCAATCTCTTGCCATGCTTCATTATCTGCTAAGTCTGGGAATTCTTTAATCACACCATCCCTTGAAAACTTCAAGCTATCAATAGGAATTAAGGAATTATAAGTTGAATTAGACATGAAAAGCACTTGCTTTCCAATTACTCTTATCATAACTACTTCCATTCCTAAATACATAATTAAGTCTATCATTCTTCTTTTCTTTCTCCTTCTATACAATCGCCTTCTTTATCTTTTCAATATCATTAGCCATCTGTGCAAGCAATTGCTCTTTAGCAATGACTTTGCCATCAGGTAATTGATAAGCCAAAGTTGTTTGAGTCGGAACTTCTACGAGCTTGACTTCTGCAACTTCATCTTTCTTTTCTTTTTCTTCTGCCATCTTTCTTATTTCCTCCTTATTATCTAACTTTCAAATCTATTCCAGCATCCTCTATTAAACGCCATGAATAAAATAATAATGAAATGAATCCTATCCACATAGTTATTTGTGCAAAGATTTCAGTTCCTGTATCCCTAATTAAATCTATTCCTCCATTGAGTGCGAATAAACCTAAGACACCCAATAATAAGCCTGAGAACATTCCAAGCATTAAATTATCTTGCCAGAATGAAAACAATAATAAAACATAAGCGATAATTACAAAAACTAAAGCAATCGGAAAATTCTTTGGAGTATTTCCTTCTGGAGTCACATTAAATTGTCCTTCTGTTATTCCCCCAATAGAACTTTCATTACAATATGTAACAAAAGCATGAGCTCCAGTTCTTGAAAAGTTTCCTTGATCTACTAATATCTCCCAAGTTTCTGAAGAAGAAATAAAAGGAAGTTGTATATTCACTAAATCTCCACCCGTTTTACTATGCAAATGGAAATTACAACTTGATGTTGCATTTGTTAATCTTATTCCGTTAGACTGATTTATAAGATGAAAAGAGAATGTAAAATCTTCATTTTGTGGAAGAGTAGCATATTCTGGAAATTCAATAATATATCCAATAGTTGTAAAAGCCGCACTTTCAAAAGGTGGTTGAGCAGCTACACTAAAACTTGATACTATTAAGAATAAGAAAAGGATAGGCAAGAGCAAAGCTAATTTCTTTTGCGTTGTTTTTTGCCTATCCATGATTTAAATTTTCTCCTATAACTCGGTTAATGAATTTACATTAAACCAGAGTTTCTAAGTCCCTGTGCTGCGATTCCGATTGCAGCAGTTGCGATTGCTAGAGAGTAAAACAAAGTTGTTAACCCTAACAATGTGTCGGATGCACCTGTGATGTTTCCATCAGCTTGTGCAGTTCCTACCTGTTGTGCAACAGTTGGAGCAAGAGAAGTACCTACAAGGATTACAATGAATCCACCTATTAAATTTCCTAACATTTTTCTATCTTCCCTCCTCAGTGATAAAGATATAAAGTTTGTTAATAAACCCTAGCCAAAAACTACACGTAATCTCTCTAACTAGGTTTTATAAAGTAATTTGGTTTTAATAAGAAGATTGAAGATGAGCGACGTGTACGATTCGAATAAGATTTCTAAATATAATGAAGGAGTAAACCAAGTAACAAGACTCGATGAATTGTGGAGAGATTGTAATAAATTATCTTGTGCAGGGAGACTTTCTGCTTGGAGATGGAAATTAGATAATGTTTGGAGAGAACTTTGTGCTGATGTAGATAGAGTAGATAAAAAAATCAAAGATGATAAAGAAAAATTCTCCACAAAAAGAGAAAAAATAATAAAAGAAATAAAAGAAAATAAAGATGTGAAAAAGTTGTATGGATTTTTGGATAAATTAGAAATGTTATTAAGAAAACTTCAAGATAAAGCTGGAAAAGCAGGAGTCCTCATAGATGAAGACGCCGATGGAATGTAAAAATGGTTTCTTTTGAGTTTCAAGGCAAGAATTTCTATATTGATGATAGATTGGCAAGGCAATTAGACGCAAGAGTGATAAATGAACTTAAAAAGAAAGATAAAGATGCAGTATTTGTTACAGATGGTCCAGAAAGAAGTGGAAAATCTGTTGCAACACAAACTTGGGTAGCGTATATTGCTTGGAAACTTGGTGTAGAAGTTTCTATAGAGGATATTTGTATGTCTCCACTTGAATTTAGGAGTAGAATTGAGAAAGCACCAAAGAATTCTTGCATAATTTATGATGAGGCCCATAGAGGAATGGCTTCTGCTAGAGCTTTGAGTGAAATCAATAACATTTTAAAGGATTTGATGATGGAGATGGGGCAAAAGAACCTTTGTGTGTTCATAATCCTCCCAACTTTCTTTCTTTTGGATAAATATGCTGCATTATTCAGGGCCAGAGGGGTTTTTCATGTCTATGAACGTAAAGGACAGAGGGGATTCTGGTGTTATTTCAACACAAAGAACAAATTAAGGCTATATCAGAAGGGAAAGAAGGATTTTAACTACAATTGCATCAAATGGCCCAACTTTAGGGGCAGATTTTATAACCAGTACCTCGTGGATGAGGGGGAATACCGTAAAAAGAAGGGTAAATCCTTCAAAGATAACCCTAGAATGGTCAAATCTGAGTTCTACCGTGATCAAAGGAACAAAATTGTGTATGCTTTGAGCAAAGAATTGGAAATTGGGAGTGTTAACCTCGGAAAGATAATGGATCTGTACGGTGTGGGACTAAAACCACGGCACATCCGTGAAATCCTCTCGGCTTTTAGGGGAAAATCAAAGGAAATGTAGGAATAAAGAGGCTATGGCGGGTTATATCTATAATAATATACTTTATA
>SDBV01001632.1_pt1 | contig 33810 bp, 24 predicted proteins | sample 2277081 | NCBI WGS metagenome assembly SDBV01 (sample SAMN10402039, study PRJNA504765) | marine sediment metagenome | isolation source: marine sediment core GS10_PC15, 223 cmbsf | place: Arctic Ocean: Southern Knipovich Ridge | collected 2010 | reverse complement strand
CTCCAATATGGAAGCGAAAAAGCTATTGAAGTATCGGAAAATGTTCAAAAGACACTTGCCCTGGCCGCCTACAAATCATCCGTAGAAATGGCTGACGAACGGGGAATGTTCCCTATTTACAATCATGAACTGGAAATGGATAATCCGTTTATATCAAGGCTGCGTGATGCAGATCCTGAGCTTTATTCCCGAATGGAGGCAAGCGGGAGACGCAATATAGCGCTGCTTACCATTGCTCCAACGGGCACTACTTCACTGATGACACAAACTACTTCGGGTATTGAACCTGTTTTTAATGTTTCGTACAAGCGACGCAAAAAGGTAAATCCTTCAGACAAAGATGTACATGTGTCCTTTGTTGATGATATCGGCGATTCATGGGAAGAATATTTTGTATTGCACCCGAAATTTAAATTATGGCTGGAAAAACAGGGCCATACTGAACGGGAAATTGCAGAGTTTTCTGAAAATGAATTAAATGAGTTTGCAGAGGCATCACCTTATAATAAAGCGATGGCTTCTGATATTGACTGGATCAAAAAAGTGGAAATGCAGGGGCGATTGCAAAAATGGGTGGATCACTCTATTTCCGTAACTGTAAATGTTCCAAAAGAGACATCAGAAGAAGTAATTAATGAAATTTATCTGAAGGGATGGCAAACAGGATGCAAGGGGATGACCGTGTATCGTGAGGGATCCAGGGATGGTGTTTTGATTTCATCTTCTGAAAATTCTAAAAAACAAAACCAGTTTTCTGAAACCACAGCACCCAAAAGGCCAAAAATCCTTGAGGCGAAAATTGTACGGTTTAATAATAATGCCGAGAAGTGGATAGGAGTAGTGGGTATTTTGAATGACCGGCCTTATGAAATATTTACAGGCAAAGCTGAAGATTCTTTTTCCATTCCATCGAATGTAAAAAAAGGACTTGTGATCAAAAATAAATTTGCCGACTCCAAGAGCAGGTATGATTTTCAATACAAAGACCGGGACGGTTTTAATGTGACCATTGAAGGATTATCGCGGTCTTTTAATCCTGAATTCTGGAATTATGCGAAATTAATTTCCGGGATCCTGCGACATGGAATGCCGCTCAAATATGTGATCAACATTGTATCAAATCTTCATTTGAATGAAGAATCCCTTAACACATGGAAAAGCGGTATCATCAGGGCTCTTTCGAAATTGATACCGGATGGTGAAAAACCCCTCGACAATGTGTGTAAATCATGCAACACAGCCTCACTTGTATATGAAGAGGGCTGCCTGAACTGTAAAAGTTGCGGGTATTCGCAATGTGGTTGATGAATGAATGAATGTGAATTGCATCTTTACGATGGATCAATGATAGTTCAATATTGATTTCCCGGTTTCTATGTCCTGAATAAGATCACTTACAGATTTATCACTAAATAGTGCCCTGATATGGTTCTTCACCAGTTTGTATTCAAAATGAATGGGGCAGGGGTTTGAGTCAGAACACTCTTTTAATCCAATTCCGCATCTGTCAAATATTTTGTTGCCGTCAATAATTTCCACGATGTCAATTAAACGCAGCTCCCCAGCATCCCAGCCTAATGAAAAACCTCCATTGGGCCCTTTCGTAGAGATTAAAATATCCTCTTTTACCAGTTTTTGAAGAATCTTACTCAGAAAATGGCCGGGGATATCCTGTTGGTCCGAAATTATTTTTAACCCCACACTGTTACCTTCCCTACTATGCATAGCAATATAGATGACAGATTGCAGTGCATATTCACAGGACTTCGAAAACATCTTGTATTATTCTGAAAATTTTAAAATTCTAAGAAAAAAATTGTTGAGCAAATAGAAAATCTTCATTTACTAATCTACAGCACAATTTGTTAATTATTACTGTGAAATGGAGTGGAGAAAACAATAATTACCACAATACAACCAAAAACATCAATTGCAAAAGAATTATTTTGCATAATTGGGTGCGTAAAATTAATTATTAAATATTATTGGTTAAATTTATTTATAGAATCCAGAAATTTCTTTATTAATTGATAACATCATGAAAAAATTCTTAATTGGACTGGTCATATTTGTTGGTTTATTCTTTGCAGCAGCCATCATTCTTCCAATGATATATAAAGATGACATCAAGGCACTCATTGACAAAGAACTTGAGAAAACACTTAATGCCACGGTTGTATTTGATACAGATAATTTTCACATGTCGCTTATCAAGCACTTTCCTGATGTAACCGTAGGCGTAGAAAATTTTGGGATAATCAACAAGGCGCCTTTTGAAGGAGAAATACTATTTGCGGTAGAACGCTTTGACGTGGTTGTAAACCTGAAGAAAATACTCATTGACGATGAAATGAGTATAAAGGGAATTTATCTTGATGGCCCGGTAATAAATTTGCTTGCCGACGAACAAGGAAACGTAAATTGGGATATCTATATCGCTCCTGAGGAAACAGAAGAGACTGTAGAAGAAGTTTCTGAAGAAACTTCTGAACCTGTACAATTCGGAATTGAAAAATGGGAGATAACAAATGCCGACTTTGTATTTTATGATCCCACTATTCCTGTAAACGTTGAACTCAAAGGGATGAACCACACGGGGAGCGGTGATTTCACTTTAACCCTGTTTGATTTGACTACACATACCCTCATTGATTCTGTCTTGATCGTGTTTGATGGCACACCATACATCGATAACAAAGAGCTTGAACTGGATGCTGTTCTGAATATGGATCTTGACAGCTTTAAATTTACTTTTAAAGAAAATGAACTGCGGCTCAATCAATTTAAACTTGGGTTCGATGGGTGGTTTGCGATGCCAGAGGATGGATTTGACATGGATTTAACCTATTTTTCAAAAGACAATTCATTCCGTAGTCTGCTTTCACTTGTTCCGGCAGTATATATGGAAGGATTTGAAGATTTGAAAACTTCCGGCAATTTATCTTTTGGTGGAAATGTGACAGGAAAATACACAGAGACTCAAATGCCTTCATTCAATGTGTTCCTCGATGTAAACGATGGGATGTTTCAATATCCTGATCTCCCGGCAGCGGTTTCAAATGTGCAGTTGGCAATGAAAATAAACAACGCAGATGGAGTGATCGATCACACACGCATCAACATAAGCAAGTTTCATATTGATTTTGGTAATAATCCTTTTGATGCAACACTTGCCATTGATAACCTCAAAACCTATCCTATTATTAGTACCATTAAGGGAAAATTGAACCTGGAAGAAATGATGACGATGTTTCCAATGGAGGGTATGGAACTGAGAGGAACACTTGACCTTGATATTGGTATCAACGGAGTGTATGATTCTGTAAATGCGATCATTCCAAAAATTGATGCAAAATTCATCCTCACGAATGGATATGTAAGCACCTCAGAGGTTCCTGTTCCCCTGGAAGATATGCAAATGAATGCGTCCATTGTTAACACCACCGGCAAAATGAAAGATATTAAAATTGCAGTGGATCCGTTCAGGATGAAAATACAGGACGAGTCATTTGTAGCCACGCTCTTCATTGAAAATATGGATGACTATACCTGGGATGCTAAAATTGAAGGAACTATAGACCTCAATAAGCTATTACCAATAATCAATGAATTTTACCCCATGCCAACCACCACAATGGAAGGCCTCATAACCTCAAATTTGCACTCTTCAGGGAAAATGTCTGATCTTGAGGCCGAACGATATGCCAATTTGCCAACATCAGGATCTATGCAAATTGAGGGTTTTAAATATTACGATGAAGAGATGCTTCCCCAGGGATTTGAAATAAGGACTTCTAACCTGACTTTCGATCCGAAAATGGTTCGATTGCAGAAATTTGAAGGAAGCGTTGGCAGAACAGACCTGAACCTGACGGGCTCTATCCAGAACCATATTGCCTATGTATTTAGCGATGGCGCAATTAAAGGTAACCTGGTATTCAATTCGAAAATTGTTGATCTGAATGAGTGGATGGAGGATGAAACAGCAGAGGGAGAAGATGTACCCGGAAGCGATTCACAGGATACAACTTCCCTGGAAGTATTTCAGGTTCCTGAAAATGTTGATTTTACCCTGACCAGTAAAATTGATAAAATAATTTATGACAATATGGTTCTTAGTAGTGCCCGTGGCACTATTATTATCCGTAATGGTGAGGTAGACATGAAAAACCTGGGTTTTGATATCCTTGGAGGGCGGATTGTCATGAATGGGAAATACCATACACATGATATCTCCAAGCCTTATTTTAACTACGACCTGGATATAAGCGCAATGTCAATCAGTAAATCTTACGCTACTTTTAATACGATGCGAAGTATGGCACCTATTGCCAAAAACCTTTCAGGTAATTACTCCACCAAATTCAAAATTGATGGATTTCTTGGGAAAGATATGATGCCTGACATGGCTACTCTCAATGGTGCCGGTTTGATTAAAATAGCCCAGGCTACATTAAGCGGGTCCAAAATAGTGACAGGAATAAATGCCCTCACCAACCAGGCCAATTCTGATAAGATGGATCTTGCTGATATCATCATGAAAGGGCATATTGAATCGGGTAGATTCTTTATAGAACCATTTGACTTAATGGTTGGTAAATACCTATGGAATGTTTCCGGTTCAAACGGTTTGGACGGGTCGCTGGATTACAAAGTAAAAATGGAAATACCAGCCGGAGACCTCGGGAAGCAGCTTAACCAGTCCATTGCCAGCCTAACGGGTTCTACTATGCCTGCCTCCTCCACAATCAAACTCAATATTGGTATAGGCGGAACTTACGACAACCCGAAACCAAAATTGCTGGGCGCCGATACCGGCCAGGAAGTGAAAGAAGCAGTAAAAGAAAAAGTGAAAGAAAAACTTGTGGAGACAATAAAAGAAAAAACCGGGACGGATATTGTTGATATCCCTGATGTGAAAGAGGTAAAAGAAGAGGTAAAAAAGGATATAGAAAAGGAGGTAGAAACAACAAAAACCGAAGTAAAAGAAATTGCCAAATCACAGGCTGACAGCCTGAAAGAAGGATTGCTAAAAGGTGATACGGCCAAGGTAGAAAAAGCAATTAAGGATGCACAGGATAAGATAAAGAACCTGTTTAACAGGAAAAAGAAGAAGAAAAATTAAAACAAAATTCATATCTCAGAAGCTCCGGTCCAACGTTTTTTATTGCAATTGGGGATACGTAATCCAGCATCAATTGAACCCCCATATTCCTAGGTTCGTGTCTGCACGAACCTAAACTTTAATTCTAATATAACTGATCCAAATAATGTACACCGGCTATAATATCCATATCTTGTTTAAAGAATTTGAGACATTAATTTTAAGGATAATATGGTTCGTGTAGACGCGAACCAGGATTCAGATAGTTGTCATTGGTAACTTGTTTCAGGATCTGTTAACCTTCTACAGGATGATTTTTTTATATACCCAAATCTGAAATCTTCTTCAGATTCAGGATCAGTTAATCGATTCACTTTTTCAAAGAATAAGGCACAATAACTTTGACGCTAAAGTTCCTTCCCATATTAAAAATTCCTCCACGCCCGGTTGCCGGATTCTCAGGAGCATATTTCAATCGTGACAAATGATTTTGGTATCCTGTATCAAGAAGATTTTCTGCTATCAGCACGATTGTAAGAATATTTTTACCATCCTTTGTTATAATGTCTGTTCCAGTTGCCATCCTTAGCAACCAATAAGCATCGGTTGGTGTTTCTGTTCCATAAGCAGAAAATACCCGATTTTGAGCAAAAGTGTAAGAAGCCCCAAGTGTTAAAAACATATTTTGTAATCCATGTCCTTCATTTTTGAAGTTTCCTTTCAGTTCGCTTCTGAAGATATGAGCGGGTGTCAGGGGAAGGTATTTGGTTGAATCTACCGTATTATTTTGCCTTGAAAAAACCATTGATAATGAGTTTTCGAAATGCAGCCAATGAATGGGATGCGGATGAATGTCAATACTAATTTCTCCTCCATATAAATTCGCCTTAGTTTGAGTAAACTGGTAAGCGGGTACCGGGTCCGCCGGATCAGGAATAGAATCACCACCAATTGAATTCTGGAGCTTGGAAATAAAAATGTATCTGTCAATATGATTGTAAAACGCACCAATACTTAATGTTGTGTGTTCGCCATCAAAATTGATTCCCAGGTCTGTCTGAAAACTTGTCTCCGGATCCAAATCAGGATTTCCATACTCATACCGGAACGCACCTTCATGGACTCCATTGGATCCAAGTTCGGCAATATTGGGTGCCCGATAGCCTCTCGAAAAATTCAATTTCAACAAGGTGTTTTCGGATGCCTCATACGTGAATCCAACACTTCCTGATATGCTGAAAAATTGACGTTGAATGGCATTAAATTTTGTGTAAATACTGTTTGATTCCTGCACGGGTACATCATTCACATCGAGATATAATGCTTTTGAATCGAGGTCCCGGAAATCATATCGAAGACCTCCGGAAAAATTTAGTTTGCCAAATGACTTTTTTGTAATAACAAAAATCCCCACATCTACTAGATTATAATCAGGAATCAGAAATTCTTCACCCTCATTTGCATTCACCTGCGTTTTCCCATTGATACCCAATGTTGTTTCCCATTTGGATTTAATACGTGGATAATATTTTACATCATAGTTTACTGTTTGCAGCTTAAACAGTAAATCAGGACCTCCACCTTCAGGATCCTCAAACTCCTTACGAACATTTTTCTGATAGCCCACATTGATGGTAACACGCGATTTTTTTAGTATAAAATTATTGTCAGTTGAAAATGCAATGTGTTCGATTTCCTGACGTGGCACATTAATACCATAGCTATTAAGTTTATCTTCCGAAACAACCACCGTCGATTCATTTCCATTTACGATTATTTCTTTAACAAACCTTCCTTCTGTATCCCTCTCTCCTTCAACAAGTCCGAGTTCCTGGCCAAACCTGCTGAAATGGAAGTGAGAATAACCCCATTTGCGGTTGATCCCAAAATAACCATTGTAATTGAGTTCATTGAATCCTGAATTATAGACCCTGCCATCGTATTGATTTTGATAATTCGCCGCCTGTTTCCTGTTAATATTAAATTGCCAACTTTTCCCATTAACATTGCCGGCATTAAAAAAATGTAATCCGTACATTTTATTATTTGACTGATAAATTGCAGAAATTTTTCCATTGATTACGCCCTGGGGTACAGGTTTCGGTGGCAGGAAATTGATAACACCTGCAAGGGCATCCGATCCAAACATGAGGCTTCCGGGACCCTTGATTATCTCTACACGTTCAATGGATGCATCATCAATTTCAATACCGTGTTCATCTCCCCATTGTTGTCCTTCCTGTGGTTGTCCGTTGTTAAGTGTAAGTACCCTGTTAGAACTCAACCCCCGAACTACGGGTTTTGAAATTGCAGGTCCTGTGGTTATCTGGCTTATACCTGGTTGTTTTGAGATTGCATCCACAATATTGGTTGAAGACCGTTGAAGCATATCCTCCTTACTGGTAAACGTATGCGCCATGGGTTCTCTTGCTGCTTCGGCCGCGGAGGATATTCCAGTCACTATGATCTCTCTCAATTCTGTAATTGAAGGGGTGAGATTAAATGAATAAATACTCATTCCACTTACATCAACACTTCTGATGATCCTGGAATAACCTATATATTCTACCTGTAATAAAAATGTGCCTTCCGGTAAATGTTCAACCCGGAAATATCCTTCGACATCTGTGGCACCACCCAATTTCAGATCTGGAAAATAAACGGTAGCCCCGATCAGCGGTTCACCCGTAGATTCATCATAAATATGCCCCTCCAGTGAATTCTGTCCAAAAACATTAGCCGAAGCAAAGGACACAAATAAAAAGAATAGATAGAATTTAGAAATCAAAATGACATTTTAATCTTAGTTGACTTACAAAAAAAATCCTGCCCGGTTCGGACAGAAAATCTCATCATGACATGGGAGAACCTTTGTTGTAGGCTGTAACTACTGAAATGGTAAATACAAATGAAGAATAGCCTGACAAAAAGGTATCCATCCCAACTATAGATGAATTATAGCAAGGAAGGTTTGGTATCTCAAAATTTGATTTATAAGGAAGATTGCATATCAGACAATTACTTTCAATGGGTACAAAATGGATATGGTTTGGTTGTTTTCCAATACAAACAAGATCTTGAAACGCAGCATTGTTTACCTGTTGATAAAATATCGGCAGACTTACACATTCATGTTTACAAACAGTAAGATCTTTTGAAGAATGTAAATGAAGAAAGGAGGGACCGATCGTACCCAATGACCCTGCTGATAAGAGGAAAAGGGCAATCCCGATTTTAAGCCGTCTGATTATCTGCAAAATAGAACTATTCTTCAACCTGATGATCTTTCATTTTGAATCTAACAAATTTAATCATTTAACAGCAAAAGATTAAAATAGATGTTTTGATTAATTACCTTTTTCTGCCACTATGATTTTATTTAATACCCGGATCATAATTTTGTTAAACTCTTCCGGTTTTTCGATCATTGGGTAATGTCCTGTAGCATGAATATAGTTGACTTCATAATCTATACCTGTTTTTTCCAATCCTTCAACATTCGTAGGCGTAGCGTCACTATTGATCAAATAAAGCTTCTGTTTCAATTCACCCAGCCTCTTTCGTTCTTTGGAACTGTAATCAAACAAGTTCTGCAGACTTGCAACAGCTATTGAAGGATTTGCCTTTCGAATATCATTCATCACACGTGCGGCAACCAGGCTGTCTGTGCTACTATGAAATAACATACCTTCAGCATATGCAGGGGCAATATTGGCAAAATCCTTTTGCAGCATTTCCATAAATCCTTTCATGTCTTCTTGCTCCTGTTCACTGTATTCCACTCCTACGTCCTTAAAATTGTCAACTCCAATAAGAGCAATAACTTTGGAAGGACGTTTTAAAGCAGCCTCGAGTATAACATCTCCACCCATTGAATGCCCTACCATTACCACTCGTTCCAGTTGCAACCGATCGATAACGGTTACAATATCCTCCCCATAGTTTTCAATTGTCCATTCTGCCCGGTTAGTACCTGATTGTCCAAATCCTGGCAGATCAAGGGTTATAATGCTGTATTTTTTACAAAAAGCATCCACCTGATCGCTCCAATATTCTTTGTTGATACACCATCCATGTACAAACATTATGGTCATTTCATTATCACCACAGGAACTATAATTAATCTCAACCCCATTGCTGAAAATACTATCAGGGCTGGCAGAGGATACTTCTGTTGTTTGCTCGTTTTTACAGGAGAGGATTGCCAGGGTAAATAGAACACTGAGCAGATAAATTATATGCCTCATCACAATTCTGTTTAATTTATTTTTTCAAAGGAAGTAACGATCCCTTTTATCAGGGATGAGCTGAATCCATTATGTTCCATTTCATTCAACCCAACAATGGTACATCCTTTTGGGGTGGTTACTTTATCAATTTCGTATTCAGGGTGATGCCTCCGTTCAATTAACAGTTCGGCGGCGCCTTTTACGGTTTGATTGACAATAACTCCGGCAGTTTGCGCACTAAATCCGATTTCAATACCGCCCTGTACCATGGCTCTAATGAACCGCATAGCATAGGCAATACCACAGGCACCCAGGATCGTGGCAGAATCCATCAGCTCTTCATCGATTTCGAGAGTAATACCCAAATGATTGAACAATTCGATTATTTTCTTCGTATTTACCGGATCTTCTCCTGATGTACATATACACGTTACGGATTCTTTTACATCAGTAGCCGTATTAGGCATGGCTCGTAAAACCGAAACATCGGGCCCTACATGAGCTTTAATATCTTCAAGGGAGACTCCTGTAGCCAGCGATACAAGAATTTTGCCAGACAGTACATCCTTTATTTCCGTCAGGATCGCAGGGAGGTTATATGGCTTGACAGCAAGTAGAATAATCTCTGATCGGGCACAGGCTTGTATGTTGTTAGCTATTACTTTCACGCCCCTCGATATTAAGGATTGGAGCTCATCAATGTTCCGGCGCGTAGCTATGAGTGAATAAGTTTTGTTCGCGTTGTCCAACAGGCCCTTTGTAATGGAAGTTCCCAGGTTCCCACATCCAATAATGGCAACTTTTTGTGTATTCATAATGTTACTTTGTTACTTTTTCTTTCTTTGAAAATCCTGAAGGTATCATTTCTTCGACATTAGCTCAATTATGTGCTTCAACTTGAATTGCGTCGAAAAGTTGATTTCTCTTTGACAATTTTGGGGTTAAAGGTAGTTGAACTCCCTTTTATTTAACTTACTTCTCCAGATCATTTCCGAATGGTCTTTTTGTTCCAGCTGCGATGTCACCATTAAATACTTATCAACATAGAAAGCAGCTTCCCGTCCTTCTGATATGGCCCAAACCACCAACGACTGACCTCGTCGCATATCTCCGGCAACAAATACCTTTTTATTTGCTGTCTGGTAATTGTGTGTTTTAAGTAGTCCCCTTTTAGAAGTTTTAATATCAAGACCTTTTTCCATCAAGCCTGTTTCTCCTTTTAAAAATCCCATGGCTAACAGCACAAGATCACACTCAATTTCTCTCTCAGACCCTGGAATTTCTTTAAAAGACATCCCTCCTTCTTCATTTTTGGTCCATTCAATATCTACAACAAGTATAGCACAAACTTCTCCTGAAGGATTTTCGATAAATGATTTGGTCAAAACAGACCATTGCCGTTCACATCCTTCTTCCTGTGAGGATGATGTCCGTAAAATATCAGGCCATTGCGGCCATGGAGTTTGGGAATTAGAACCTTCGGGTGGTTGAGGTAAAAGTTCTACCTGTAAAACGGATTCAGCTCCCTGGCGGATCGAGGTACCAACACAATCAGATCCTGTGTCACCTCCGCCTATAACGATTACTTTTTTACCTGCTGCATTCAAATTGTCAGGGAATATTTCCCCGGTGTGGATTTTGTGGATGTCAATGTTAGCTACACGGTTATTTTGTTGAGTGAGATAGTCCATGGCAAAATGAATGCCTTTTAACTTCCGTCCGGGAATATCCATATCCCTGGGAATTGTTGACCCACCACATAACACGATTGAGTCAAAAGATTCACAGAGTATTTCGTATGGAATATTCACACCAATGTTTGTATTCACTTCAAATTTCACGCCTTCTTCCTCCATCAACTTTATCCTCCGGTCAATGACCCATTTTTCAAGTTTAAAATCAGGAATACCGAATCGCAACAAACCTCCAATTGCTGAGGCGCGTTCATACACTGTAACTTCATGGCCCACTTTGTTGAGCTGGGCAGCACATGCAAGGCCTGCAGGGCCTGAGCCTACAATGGCAATTTTTTTATTCGTTTTTTGTTTCGGTGAAGCCGATGAAATCAACCCATTTTCAAAAGCATACTCAACGATTGTTTTTTCTATCAGTTCGATGGTTACCGCCGGTTTATTGATACCCAGAACGCAGGATGCCTCGCAGGGTGCCGGACATATCCTGCCGGTAAACTCGGGAAAATTGTTAGTACTTTGAAGAATTTCAATGGCTGATTCCCAGTTCTGATGATAGACTGCATCATTAAATTCTGGTATTATGTTTCCCAATGGACAACCCGAATGACAAAAGGGTACTCCGCAATCCATACAACGTGCTGCCTGGTTGTTTACCTTTTCATCAGCAAAAGGCAGGTACAACTCTTTGAAGTCATGTATTCGTTCCTGAGGAGTTCGCTTGTCAGGGAGTTCACGGGTAAATTCAATAAATCCGGTTGCTTTTCCCATGATTATACTGCAGTTTTAATTCCTTCTTCAAGATGTTTATTCATCATAGCCCGTTTATAGTCTACCGGCATTACCTTTTTGAACCGGGTGATTTCATTTTCCCAATTCGTAAGTATATTTTCAGCTATATCGCTCCTGGTAAATTCTACATGCCGGGTCAGCATATTATTCAATATTTCAAAATCTGATTCCTCCAATGGATCAATGTCTATGGACTCCGTATTACAAAAGTCAATGAAATTTTCCTCTAAATCATACACATAGGCGATCCCACCACTCATCCCGGCAGCAAAGTTCCTCCCCGTTTTACCCAACACGACTACGATTCCACCGGTCATATATTCACACCCATGATCACCAACTCCTTCCACTACGGCTTTGACCCCCGAATTGCGGACGCAAAATCTTTCGCCGGCCTTTCCACGGATGTATGCATCACCCGAAGTAGCCCCATAAAAAGCCACATTTCCTATCGTAATAAACTCACCCGGATCGTAAGGAACTTTCCTGTCCGGGTAAACTATCAACTGTGCTCCTGATAATCCTTTTCCAAAGTAATCATTTGCTTCACCTTCCAGCTCAAAGAATAATCCTCTTGCTCCGAATGCTCCAAAACTTTGCCCCGCGGAACCCCGGAATTGGATATGGATACTTCCTGCCGGTAATCCCTCACCATTGTATTTTTTAGAGATTTCGTTAGAAACAATAGCTCCCACTGCCCGATCGGTATTTACTATATCGAATGATCCTTTTATCGACGATTGCTTTTCCAGGGAATCCCGTGCTAATTCAAGAATTTTCCAGTCCAGGACATCGTCAATATGATGGTCTTGTTTTTTAGAGTTATAAAGTGTGATATTGTTTGCAGGTTCCTTATACAATACTTTCTTTAATGTGAGTTTTCGCAACTTCCAGTTCGGATGATACTCCGTTTTTATCTGCTTCAATAAATCAGTCCGACCTACCATCTCATTGACGGTCTTCAATCCGAGGGAAGCCATTATTTCACGAAGTTCCTGTGCCAGAAAATGAAAAAGGTTGATAACATATTCAGGTTTACCTGTAAACATTTTACGTAGCTCCGGATTCTGCGTAGCCACACCTACAGGGCATGTGTTTAAATGACATTTTCGCATCATCACACATCCTATTGTTACAAGGGACGCAGTAGCAACACCCCATTCTTCGGCACCCAGTAAGGTAGCGATAGCAAGGTCTCTTCCGGTTTTTATTTTCCCATCAGTCTGTAATACAATGCGGTCACGCAATCTATTTTTTACCAGAGTTTGGTGGGCTTCGGAAAGGCCAAATTCCCATGGAAGACCGGCATGATAAATTGAACTCAGTGGTGATGCGCCCGTACCGCCATCATAACCGGATATAAGAATCACATCTGCTTTGGCTTTTGCCACTCCAGCTGCAATGGTCCCGACACCGGTTTCAGCAACAAGTTTTACGTTTATCCTAGCCTCCCGATTGGCGTTTTTAAGGTCAAAAATGAGTTGGGCCAGATCTTCTATTGAATAAATATCATGATGAGGTGGCGGTGAAATTAGTCCAACTCCCGGCGTGGAATAACGCACGCGGCCAATCCAGTCGTCTACTTTGTGGCCTGGCAACTGGCCTCCCTCCCCGGGTTTTGCACCCTGTGCAATTTTAATCTGTAATTCGTCGGCATTCGTAAGGTAGTAACTGGTAACCCCAAATCTTCCGGAAGCTACCTGTTTGATTGCAGATCGTTCCCAGTCACCATTTTCCTTGGGTTCAAACCTGACGGGGTCTTCCCCACCTTCACCGCTGTTGCTTTTACCTCCAATTCGATTCATTGCAATGGCCAGCGTTGAGTGTGCCTCATGCGAAATCGATCCGAAGGACATGGCACCTGTGGAAAATCGTTTAAATATGGATTCAACGGATTCTACTTCATCCAAAGGGACAGGGTTTGCTTTTTCAAAATCAAATTCCAGCAAACTGCGGATGGTAACATGACTTTCATCCTGATTATTTACGCTATCTGAATATGCTTTAAAAATCGATGGATTATTCGTTTGTGTTGCCTGCTGAAGCAATGAAATAGACTCGGGGTTGAATAAGTGTTTCTCGCCACGGCGTGACCATTGATATTTGCCTTCCGACACTAATTGTGACATGGGCGGAAGGTCTTTAGGGTAGGCGAGTTTATGACGACTGATCACTTCTCTTGCTATTCCATTGTAATCGATCCCATGTATTCGGGAAACAGTTCGGTGAAAACATTTATTGATTACGCGTTGATTTAACCCCACGGCCTCAAATATCTGTGCACCCTGATACGATTGAAGGGTGGAAATACCCATTTTGGAAAAAATCTTCAGCAAACCAGCGTTGATTGCCGTTGTAAAAGCATTGATAACTTCTTTTTTGCTTAGGTTTTGAAGTTTATCGTTTTTCTGAAGTCCAGTGATCGTCTCCAGGGCAAGGTAGGGATTTACGGCACTTGCACCAAAACCAAGCAGCGTTGCAAAGTGATGTGACTCCCATACATCTCCGGCTTCAACAACAAGGCCCGACCTTACACGTAATCGCTGTCGGATTAAATGATGATGAACAGCGCCGGTTGCTAGTAATGAAGGAATAGGAGCCCTTCCTGCACTCATTTTCCTGTCAGACAAAATAAGGATATTTATACCATAACGAACTGCATTTTCGGCCTTTTTACAGATATGGTATATGGCTCTTTCCAGAGACCCATTACCCCCATGGGCATTAAAGGTAATATCAATTTCTTTTGACTTGTAGTGTGGTACTTCGATATACCGAAGTTTGTCCATATCCTCATTGAGTAGGACCGGATGATCTACACAAATCTGCCGGCAATGTTCAGGTGTTTCATTAAGTATATTTTTATTCGGGCCGAATGAGGATTGTAGCGACATAATGATCCGTTCACGAATCGGATCAATGGGCGGATTGCTAACCTGGGCGAATAGTTGCTTGAAATAGTTTGATAAGTGCTGTGACTGGTTCGAAAGCACTGCCAATGGAATATCGGCACCCATTGACCCTATTGGCTCTTTCCCGGAAACAGCCATGGGTACCAGCAGCATCTTCAGGTCATCCACTTTCATGCCCATAGCCAGCTGCAGTTGAATCAGTGATTTATCATTAGTAGAAAAAGTAGGTTCATGTGGCAGTGGAATCTCTTTAAGGTCTGTACTATTCTCTTCGAGCCATTTACCATACGGCTGGGACGAACAAATTTCTTTTTTCAGTTCTTCATCGCTGATGATTTTTCCTTTCGAAAGATCTGCAATAAATATTTTCCCTGGTTGTAACCGGTTTTTCATTACAATTTTTGCCGGATCTACGGGTAGCGCGCCGGCTTCTGAGGCCATAATCAAAGTGTCATTGTCAGTAAGGCAATAACGTGAAGGCCGGAGACCATTGCGGTCCAATGTTGCACCAACAATATTGCCATCGGTAAAGCAAACAGAAGCAGGCCCATCCCATGGTTCCATAATAGAGGCATGGTAAGCATAAAACTCACGTTTTTTAGCATCCATTAACTTATTTTCCTGCCATGCTTCAGGTATCATCATCATCATCACATGGGCCATGGATCTACCACCCAACACCAGCAACTCAATCATTCGGTCAAGGTTAGCCGAATCCGAGTGCTCCATATCACAGATAGGAAGCAACCGTTCCATGTCTTCACGAGAAAAATGTGCACTTTCAAGCAGCGCTTCGTTTGATCCCATCCAATTCAAATTGCCACGGATAGAATTGATTTCGCCGTTATGGGCTATGTATTTAAATGGCTGTGCCAGTTTCCATTTCGGAAATGTGTTGGTGGAAAATCGCGCATGGACCAACGCCAGGGCCGTTTCCATTTCGGGATCGCTCAGATCAGGATAGTATTGCAAAACCTGTTCCGTGGTAAACTGCCCCTTGTAAACGATGGTTTTGTAAGAAATGGAAACGAAGTAGAAATCTCCATTGTTGTTATCAACATTATGCTTGATAAAATTGGCAGTGTATTTTTTTAACACAAATAGTTTTCGCTCCAGCTCAAGCGTGTCGGTAATCGTCTTATGCCTGACGAAAACCTGTTCTGTTACAGGCTCGCTATTTTTTGCTGTTGTGCCGAGCGTTTCATTATTTACAGGGACTTTTCTGTATCCCAGTAATTCAAAACCAAGTTCCTGAATATGACTATTGAGTACTTTACGGCATTCTTTATGAACGGTTTCATCAGAAGGAAAAAATATCATTCCAACACCGTATTCACCAAATTCAGGAAGGTTAATATTTTCTTTTCTGCATTCTTTTACAAAAAAAGAATGAGGCATCTGAATAAGAATACCTGCACCGTCACCAGAATCAGGTTCTGCACCCGTTCCACCACGATGCTCCATGTTCATAAGCATAGCCAGGGCATCTTCAATGATCTGATGCGATTTCTTGCCTTTCAAATTGGCAACGAATCCAATTCCGCAAGCGTCATGCTCCATTTCGGGAACATACATGCCCTTATTTTCACTGTTTGTTATTCCCTGCAATTGAATATTTTTATAATTAGTTCAAATGTTACCTCATTTGATTTAAGAACAGCGAACACCGCTTAACTATTTTTGATTTATTTGGAAACTTACTACTCGGCACGCTGTTCCAAAGCCTCAACCTTGCCAGCGGGTATTAATTGCTGACTGCGTCAGGCAGACATGTTCAAAATTCAACAAATAAATTTCTATTTTCCTTACTTGAAGATTAAACCGGTAATATACGGAACCTCTTAAAACTAAGAACCTGCAAAAGTACAAAAATTTGGCAAATATGGTGTTGAGTGAAATAAAATATTAATAAATCGTTTATATACCGTAGATTCATCTATCTGGCGGTAATGTTTTCTCTATTCAACTACAAACCAACCAGGTCAAAATTGAATTGAATTCAGGCAGTTTTCCGGTATTGCCAGGTGGCCAAAGCGTTAATAATTACTGCATAAACACTAATAATCAGAAAATGAAAGCGAACTTCATAGAATCCCGACCCTTTCAACATCACCATTCTCATTATTTCGATAAAATACCGGATAGGATTAAATAAAGTAATTTTTTGCGCCCAAACAGGCATACTTTCTATGGGAGTAAACAGGCCACTCATTAAAATAAATATAACCATGAAAAACCATGAAATGAACATCGCCTGTTGTTGCGTTTCGGTAATTGTTGAAATAAGCAATCCCATTCCTAAAACAACCAGTAAATAGACGGTAGAAAACACGAAAACTAAAAACAGACTTCCAACAAATGGTGTATTGAAAACAAGTTTGGCTACCAGTAATCCTAGGGTCATCTCCAAAAGGCCAATAATCAGAAATGGGAAAAGTTTACCAATAATGAATTGATATTTTTGAATGGGAGATACATTGAGCTGTTCGATTGTTCCGATTTCCTTTTCGCGTACAATATTCATCGCCGTAAGAAATGTTCCAATCATGGTTACAAGCAAGACGAGTATACCCGGTACCATAAAAGTTTTATAGTCGAGTGATTGATTGTACCAGTTGGATGTCTCGATTATTACGCCTCCTGCCCTTTGGGGAGGAAGGTCGAGCGCGATCAACCCCATCCCATAATCTGCCACAATAGTCTGTAAATAGCTGCTGGCAAGTCCTGCTTTAACACCATCAATGGCATTTACAGATAATAAGAGCTTTACAGGTGTTTTAGCCCTTACATTTTTTTCCATATTGTTCGGGATCTCCATCACAATATCTGTCGTTCCGCTATTCAGCGCTTCATCCCCAATCTTGGTATTATTCGTTACCTGGTCCAGTTTAAAATAGGGTGAACCTTCCAGTTTGGAAAGTAACCGATGGCTCATCGGCGAATTATCTTTGTCAACAGCGATCATGCGAATATCCTTTATCTCATAAGTAGCGGCGTTGGATAGGATGAGCAACTGTATCACAGGCAATAGAAATATAATCGGCAACATGGCCTTGTTTCGAAAAATCTGACGGAATTCTTTACGAACGATAAACAGTATTATTCTCATTTACTCAAGCCTCACTTTATAATTTTTGATACTTGCACCAATAAATACAACAACAAATGCAAACAGGATTAATGTTTCCTTCCAAAGGTGTGAAATGTCATTTCCTTTCAAAATGATACTCTTCACAATAATTACGAACCATTTAGCTGGAATTACATGTGAAATTAATTGAAGGATCAAAGGCATATTTTCGACCGGGAAAATAAAACCTGACAGGAGTATCGTTGGCAGCATCAAAGCAAATAACGAAATCAATAACGCCAGCTGTTGGGTTGCAACTTTTGTAGAGATAAATACACCCAGGGATAGCGCCACTATAATAAATAGTAGTGTTTCAGCTAGCAGAAACAGGGTGCTCCCTACAAAAGGAAGTTGAAAAACATACCTGCCAAGAAGTAGTATTACTGACGCATTGAAAAATGACAGGATCAGGTAGGGAATTACCTTTGCTAAAATTACCTGTGCAGGTTTCATTGGTGAAGCGAGCAATACTTCCATTGTGCCCAACTCCTTTTCGCGGGCAATTGAAATGGAGGTAAGCATGGTAGAAACAAGCATAAGTATAATTGTAATTACACCGGGAATAAAATAAAAAACACCCAATAATTCAGGATTATACCACATTCTGTATTCAATCTGCAAAGGTAGCCTGTGGGAAAATTCAGGATATTCCTGACGAATAAAATCATTTACAATCGCCTTGGTATAGTTTATTAATGTTGTACCTGTATTGGGATCCGTAGCATCGGCTATCAGCTGAACCTTCGCATTCCCTCTTTGGAAATCACGGGCAAAATCAGGACCAAATACAATCACTTCCTTTATCTTTCCTCCTTTGAATGCCTTTTCAATCTCATCTTCAGATTTGAGATAGTTTTCCAATTCAAAATATCCGCTGGAGAGGATTTTGGAAATTAGCTTTTGTGTGACAATATCTTTTGAATGGTCCAGTATACCGATTTTAGCATTGCGTATTTCATTGGTGATTGCAAATCCGAACAATATTACCTGTGCTACAGGCATCCCGAACATGATCAGCAAGGTCCGATAGTCCCTTAGGATATGCAAAAACTCTTTCTTTATAAATGCTCCAAACCTGTTCATTCGTTACTGTCAATGATTTTTTTGCGGGCAAGATTGATAAAAACATCATCCATACTTTCGGCATGATGGATCAATTTTAATTCTTTTGGTGAGGCCAATCCTTTAATTTCTCCATCAACCATCATGGATATCCGGTCGCAATATTCGGCTTCATCCATGTAGTGAGTTGTCACAAACAAGGTTGTCCCCTTCGAAGCAGTTTCATAAATTGATTCCCAGAATTGCCTGCGGGTAATTGGATCCACTCCACCCGTGGGTTCGTCAAGAAATACAATTTTAGGTTTATGCAGCAAAGCAACTGAAAAAGCGAGTTTCTGTTTCCAGCCCAATGGAAGCGATGCAAGCAAAGAAGATTTGACTTCCTGCATTCCCAACATTGAGATTAATTCATCTGACCTTTGTTTTATTTCCCTGTCGGATAGTCCGTAGATACCCCCAAAAAAATTAATATTTTCAACGACAGTCAGATCCTCGTACAAGGAAAACTTCTGGCTCATATAGCCGATATTTCGCTTTATTTTTTCCTGCTCATGAAACGCGTCATATCCTGCCACCATAGCTTTCCCGGATGTGGGGGTCAGCAACCCACAAAGCATTTTCATCGCGGTAGTTTTACCCGCACCATTGGCTCCAAGGAATCCGAATATTTCACCTTTTGATACCTCAAATGAAATTTCTTTAACGGCGTAAAAATCGCCGAATGTTTTCGTAAGATTTTCTACATGGATTATTTCTTCATTCATTTTTCTGAAGCATTAAGTCCATAAAACAATCCTCAATCGTTGGATCTGTCTTATAAATTTCGATTTCTGTATGACCTTTTGATTCCAGATACGACCGAAGTTGATCTATATTAATAGACTTGTTGCGGTCGCTGTAGTGTACTTCGGCTCCAAAGGCAAAGGCGCTTTTTGTTTCTACATAAGACCTTAAATCTTTTAGAAGTTCACGTTTCAATAAACTCTTGATTCCATAGAGTTTATCAGGAAATTCTGAAACAATTGTTTCGGGTTTCTCAACTTTCATTATCCACGCATCCTGTATAAGGGCCACGCGGTCACATAAGATGGCCTCGTCCATATAAGGAGTAGAAACAATCATGGTAATTCCCCATTTTTTTAATCGTTTCAACATTCCCCAAAATTCTTTTCTGGATACGGGGTCGACTCCGGTGGTAGGTTCATCTAGTAGTAACAGCCGCGGTTTATGTACCAGTGCACAACTCAGGGCTAGTTTTTGCTTCATCCCCCCGCTCAATTGACCTGCCTTTCTATTTTTAAAAGGTTCAATTTGAGAATAGATTTCTTTTATCAGTTCGTGCTGTTCTTCTACCGTAGTATCAAACAAGCTTGCAAATAGATTAATATTCTCTTCCACGCTGAGATCCTGGTAAAGGGAGAAACGTCCGGGCATATAACCCAGTATATCCCTCACTTTTTTATAGTCATTTACTATATCCAGTCCGAAAGCCGTAAGATTACCGGTATCAGGTAACAGTAAAGTAGCCAATATTCGAAACAAGGTTGATTTTCCTGCACCATCGGGTCCAATAATACCAAATAATTCACCTTCCTGTATTTCCAGGTTTATATCTTCAAGTGCCCGTACGTCTCCGTATGATTTGGACAAATTCTCTATGACGATGCCGTTTCCCATTCTTATTTTAAATGCAATTCGCCGGGCATTCCCAGTTTTATGCTTCCATCATTCACAACAGCGATTTTGACAGCATAAACAAGGTTTTTACGCTCCTTTTTGGTCTGGATTACTTTTGGAGTAAATTCAGCCACGTCCGCTACCCAGGTTATTTTACCTTCATAGCGCTTTTGTCCATCTCCATCATCAATGACAACACCGGCAACCTGTCCGATTTTAATTTGGGATAACTGGTCTTCTGAAATGTAGGCTCTTAAAAACACATGCTGGAGGTCAGCAATTTTGTAAAGTGGTTTTCCAAAATTTACTATTTCATTTTCCTCCACATACTTCGTAAGTACAGTACCATTGACAGGGTTTTTCAACCTGCTTTTCATAATCTGGTCTTCGGTTTGCATGATTTGTACCCTTAATGGTTTAATCTGACTTAACACGGCGCGGTTAGCATCATTTAGCCTTATTTCCGTAGCCTTTAACTGTTTTTCAGTAAGGTCAATCTGGCCTTTCAAATCATCAAGTTGTTGCTGCGTAGCAGCATCGTCTTTTATGAGATTTTGAAGGCGTTTATATTCCCTCTCAATATTCTTCTGCTTCGCCTTCCAAACGGCAATTTCACTTTGAACATTCTGAGTTTTACTCTCAAGTGCCACAATGGAAGCCAGCAACTGTTCTTTTTTGAGGTAAAGTTGAATTGTATCCACCAGGCCGGTTTCTTGCCCAATAACAAGTGTTTGACCTTCTTCAAGCATAAACGAAATCAATTTCCCATTTACTTCTGATGATATAATGATCTCATCACTTTCAAAATTTCCATATGCATCTACTTCATCATTGCCATTACTGCATGCTCCTGCTACTAAAAAGAGGATGATAGCGTATATTGATTTTTTCATAACTCTTTTAGATTTCCTGTTTCAGTTAATAGATTTAGTTTTGATTCTTTAAGTTTTATTTCATGGATTTGCATATTGAGTTTAGCCTGCAAACTTTTGTTGACTTCTGTAATATAGCTGGCGCTTGGAATGACCCCATTTTGCATTTGGCTGGACGCTACGGCCACAATATCTTCCTGAAGTGCAATGATTTCAATATCTTTTTTAATTAATTCACGGTATTTGATCAGTTCTGCTTCTTTTGCGGAAACAGAAATATCGAGGGACTTCAGAAAATTCTCCTTTTCTGCTGAAACCACCTGTTGTCTGACCTGGTAAATCTCACGGCTGCGATTTGCAATCCCATAATCAAGGATATTCCACGACAATTTAAGCCCAACCATATAATAAGGGGAGTGTGTCACGTCAAACCAGTTCATTGGGTTGGGATATCCTACTCCTGCTGTACCAAAAATTCCGATTTTAGGAGCCCGGCCGGTATTGATCATTCCTCTTTCAGCATCCAAATGCTGATATTGATAATCAAATAGTAAAATTTCCGGACGATTCAATGCTAAATCATTTGTTAGATCTATATCAGGTAATATAAATTGAGTATCCGGGGCTATTTCTCTTTCCAGCCATTTAGAAAGTAAGTTTATACTTGTTTGCCTTTGAATAGAAAGTTCAATGACTTTTTGGTCAAGGCTCAACATTTCTTTTTTAAGTGTTTTAGATGTACCGGGGAGTGCTACTCCTTGCCGGACCCGCGCTTCCAAAAGTCTCAACTGTGTATCAAGGTCATCATTGGTAGAGTGCAGCAGATTGATTTGCTGCTGAATATGCAAAACAGAAAAATACAGTTTATTGATTACTTCATTAATCCTGTAAAGTGTGATCTCAACATTCTGTGCATTAATAAGCGCTTGTGTTTCATCAATTTCAGTATTGTATTTTGCATTACCACCATTATAAATGTTCTGATACAGGTCAATCCCAATCTTATATTGTTCCTGGGGTATAATTGGCGACTCAATTCCTGGAACTGCAAATGGCAAACTAAATACATCGGATTGGTAAGTGGCCTGCCCATTGAGCATTAGTTGGGGATAGTTTACAACTGCCCTGCTCTTTTGTGAAAGTTCCTTTAAACTTTCGTAATATAACTTTCCCTTTTGTATCGGGGAGGTGCTCTTTGCCAGGTCAATGCATTGTCTCAATGTCAGTTTCTCCTGCCCAATAGCTTTATGATCCCATGACCCCATCAGAAGCAGGAAAATAATGATAGTAATTCTATTTCCTATATTAAACCGTATCATAATTATGATTTAAATGTGTTTATGATCATTTCGGGAAGAACTTTCTTGCGCTCCATTATTATTTCTCTAAATTCATTTTTGTCCCATTTGAATAAGTTTTCCATCAAAGGAGAGACAATGAATGGGAATACTGTAAGTGACATCAGGTTCATCAGGAAAGTATATACTGAGGTTCTTTTTATATATCCTGCTTCATGTGCCTCTGCCAGTTGCTCTTCCAGAATGTCCAATGGGAAATTTCCATATTTTAAAAAAACATCCGCCAGCATGTCCGGTCCTTCCCGCATTTCGCTTAAAACAAATATTGGTAAGTCGGGATTTTTAAGCAGCATATACGTATAAAAGTCCACAATCTTATAAACTTTCATATCCAATGGAAGGTCACTGCCCAGTAGTTTGATTACATCCTGGATAAATTCGCGGAATGCTTCCTGAAATACCTGTTTAAATAATTTTTCCTTTGATCGATAGTAGTAGTTGAGTAACGCTTTGTTTACACCTGCCGTTTTGGCAATTCCCTCCATCCTCGCCCCCGTGTACCCTCTCTTTAGAAATACAATTCTGGCTGCCGAAAGGACTTTTTCTTCTGTATTATCTTTTTGGTTAATCAATTTGGTTTAATTATTTGTTTTAAACAAACGATTAAAATTAGAAAACATTTAATTAATTACCAAATATGTTATCATTAAATTGATGTAAAGGAGCCTAAGGATTGATCCTTGTATAAATAACCGAAGGTTTAAATAAGCCATCCTTAACCATCCCCTTGAAGCTCTTTGAGGATGGAGAAATAAGATAATAATCAATTTTCCCTTCCGGTGTATTCTGAGAAGTTACGGTTGTGTATTTCTCCAGATCTTTAACCGTTGCATCATCGTCACCATCAATGATCAAAAGTTCGATCTCATTATCGTTCAACATTCTTATCAGATACACTTCCCAGTATCCTTTCGATTTTTCAAGTGTATTCAAAAAGTAGTTTTTCTTCCATTTCGTTAAAACAATGCTATCCGAAAGAATAGCAGAGTCATCGTTGATATCAAATCCACGGAAACTTACATGTAATGAGTCATTCCCATTTTTTTCTACAAACCATCCCTGAAAGCTAACAGGTATTTCATTCAATGGTTTTTTACCGGCAGGCTGCGTTTCTGTAAAATATACCTCTGTGCAGGCTGTAACAAATACAAAAACAACTATAAACAGCACATTTTTCATGGCGTAATGTAAATTACTTGAGTGAATATACTACGAAGTAACGAAAAAGTAAATTGGTTTATTCTAATTCAATTTTTAATCTGAAATACTTTCATTAATTTCCACCTGTGAGCAGAAAACAAAAAGATTATGAATACGACGCCATTGTAGTAGGGTCTGGGATCTCGGGTGGATGGGCAGCAAAAGAACTATCGGAAAAAGGCCTTAATACACTGGTACTGGAGCGTGGTCCGAAACTGGATCATATTGCAGACTACCCCACGACGTACATGGCGCCCTGGGAATTTCGACACCGGTCTCTGGATACACTCGAAACACAAAAAAAGTATCACATCCAAAAAAACAATTATGCTTTTAACGAAGCTACCATGCATCACTATGTCAATGATCTTGATAACCCCTACACTGCGCCAAAAGAAAAGCCCTTCTATTGGTATCGTGGTTATCATGTCGGGGGCAAATCATTGATGTGGGCCCGCCAGGTTTATCGTTGGAGTGCCATTGATTTTGAAGCCAATGCAAAGGATGGATTCGGGGTTGACTGGCCAATTCGTTACAGGGACATTGCACCCTGGTACGACTACGTGGAGAAGTTTATTGGGATTAGTGGCCAGGCAGAAGGGAACAAAATGATCCCTGACGGGCAGTTCCAGGCACCCATGGATTTAACATGCGTTGAAAAACATGTGAAAGCAAAGATGGAAAAACAGTGGGGCGATCGACTGCTTACAATCGGCCGGGTTGCCCATCTGATGGAGCCAAAACACAACCGCTCAAAATGCCAGTTTCGGGATTTATGCTATCGGGGTTGCCCTTTTGGCGCCTATTTCAGCAGCAACAGCTCTACGCTGCCAGCAGCGATGGCTACCGGTAATACAACATTACGACCCGATTCCATCGTAGAGTCAATTCTCTATGATGACACTATAGGAAGATCCACTGGTGTACGGGTAATTGATGCCAATACACTAGAGTCAACAGAATACAAAGCCCGGATAATATTTGTATGTGCATCTACAATACCCACCACAGGAATTTTGCTCAACTCGAAATCAGATAGATTTCCCAACGGTATTGGCAACGATAGCGGGGCACTGGGGCACTATCTGATGGACCACTTTATGGGTGTATCTGCATCCGCCGAATTTGATGGCCCTGAATTTACTTCTAACACTTCATACGGAGGACGCCCGAATGGGATCTACATACCTCGGTTCAGGAATGTAGACGAGAAACAGGATGACTATGTACGAGGATTTGGTTTCCAGGGCGGATCATGGCAGGAAGGATGGAGTCAGGGATTTCGGACACCAGGATTTGGTGCTGACTTCAAAAATAAAATCATCAAATCTGGTCCCTGGCACATTGGTCTTGGTGGTTATGGTGAACATCTCCCCTATTATGAAAATGAGATAACCCTGAATCATGATGAAAAAGATAAGTGGGGAATGCCAACACTGAAAATTTCCGCCGATTATAAAGAAAATGAGGAAATAATGCGGAAAGATATTGAGATCACAGCCCGGGAGATCCTGGAAGTTTCGGGTGGTAAAAATATCCAAACCACTAATAATAAAGGAATTCCAGGGGATGCCATCCATGAAATGGGCACTGCACGTATGGGGAAAGATCCTAAATCCTCCGTACTGAACGGGTACAATCAATTCCACAGCGTTCCCAATTTGTTTGTCACAGATGGAGCATGTATGGCCTCTTCGGCATGCCAGAACCCATCCATCACTTATATGGCATTAACAGCCCGCGCATGTGATTACGCGGTTTCAGAAATGAAAAAACAAAATATCTGATATGAAACGCAGAGAGGCAATAAAAAATACAATCATTGGTTTGGGAGGAATGGCAGGCATTTCATCTTTGGATCTGCTGGTTGCATGCACAGGTAAAGAAGAAGTACAAACTGGTTTTTTTACAAACAACGAAATGCAGTCACTGATTGCCGCCATTGATCAGATTCTTCCTGAAACCAAAACCGCCTCTGCTTCACAAGCAGGAGTACCTTCATTTATCGAAGTGGCTTTAGCCGATTGCTTTGAAAAAGAAAAGCAGGACATGTTTAAAAGTGGATTGGAAAAATTATCTGCAAACGAAAATTATTACCAATTATCCTTTGATGAACAAACCGGGGTATTAAGAAAACTTGAACAACAGGAAGATGACTTTTTCATTTTTCTGAAGCAACTTACACTCGTTGGATATTTTACTTCTGAAAAGGGAATAAAACAAAACTTTGCTTACAACCCTGTACCCGGAAAATATCAAGGATGTATTCCTTTTACACCGTCCTCCAAACCATGGAGGGGAAACCGACTTTAATTCACAAAAAAAAATATACAAATGAAAATCATTATTACTCAAATCCTGGCAGTATTCATATTATTGATTTCAGGCTGCACAGTAACTGTTGATATTGACCCACGGTTTACCATTTCCTATCCGAAATCATTGGGAAAGGATCCCGTTGATGGCCGGCTTCTGCTTTTGATTTCGAAAAACGACGAAAACGAACCCCGGTTTCAGATCAACGATGGGCCCGGCAGTCAGGTGGTCTACGGGATTGATGTTGAAGGGATGTGGCCAAATAATAAAATTACATTTGATGCTGGGGTATTTGGATATCCTGTTCAAAGTCTTTCAGACCTGGAACCTGGTGACTATTACGTTCAGGGTTTTTTACATAAATACGATACCTACAACCTGTCAAATGGAAATACGGTAAAGCTGCCTGCAAGTTGGGCTGCGGGTTCATGATGGAACCGGGAACCCGGCAATTATTATTCAACACCAAAGAAAGTAACCATTGAAAGAGGATCGGTAATAGAAATTTCCCTTGACCAGGAGATCCCACCCATTCCGGAACCAGAGGATACGAAGTACATCAAACATGTAAAGTTGGAAAGCAAACTTCTGACCGAATTCTGGGGCAGGCCGATGGAGCTTGGCGCCCATGTGCTATTGCCCGAAGGATTTGATACACATCCAGAGGCACACTACCCAATCATGATTTTTCATGGCCATTTCCCTTCCGATTTCGGTGGATTCAGGACTACTCCTCCGGATCCCGAACTTGAACCCAATTATAGCGACCGGTTTAAATTGGAGGGGTATAATATTATTGTCCAGCAGGAAGCGTATGATTTTTACCGGCGTTGGATCAGCAAAGATTTTCCAAGGTTTATAATTGTTGAAATCCAGCACGCCAATCCCTATTATGATGATTCCTATGCAGTAAACTCCGCCAACATCGGTCCTTATGGCGATGCCTTAACTTATGAGCTGATCCCGTTCCTGGAAGAAAAATTCCGTGGTATCGGTGAAGGATGGAGCCGGTTTCTCTATGGCGGTTCTACCGGTGGGTGGGAAGCCCTCGCTGTCCAGGTGATGTATCCCGATGAATACAATGGTTGTTTTGCTGCCTGCCCCGACCCCATTGATTTCAGGGCCTACACACAGGTAAATATTTATGAAGATAACAATGCCTATTTCATGGAAGGCGATTTTCAAAAAGTTGCCCGACCTGCACATCGTGATAACCTGGGAGTTATCAATTCGACACTTGAAGGTACAAATCACAAAGAACTGGCACTAGCAACCAAAACACGTTCGGGCCAGCAATGGGATATCTGGGAAGCGGTTTATTCGCCGGTAGCCCCGGATGGGTATCCCGCCAGGCTATGGGATAAAAGAACAGGGGTGATTGATCATGAAGTAGCTAAATACTGGCAGGAAAATTATGATCTGCGTTACATTCTCGAACGTGACTGGAGCAAACTGGGACCAAAACTCAGAGGGAAAATACACATTTATTGCGGCGATATGGACAACTACTACCTCAACAACGCAGTGTACCTGATGGAGGATTTCCTTGAGAGTACAACAGAACCCTACTACGACGGAGAAGTGGATTATGGCGATATGGCAGAACACTGCTGGAACGGCGACCAGGAAAATCCCAACGCAATCTCCCGGCTCAGGTACAACACTATGTATTTGCCAAAGATCATGAAACGAATTGCTGAAAGTGCTCCTCCGGGTGCAGATTTGACAAGTTGGAGGTACTAAAAATAATATTATGAATAATTCATTACCATCCTTTGATTTAACAGGTAAGGTTGCCCTCGTAACCGGTGCTGCCAGAGGCATCGGACATGCCTGCGCAATGGCTTTAGCCCATGCAGGAGCAGATATTGCCCTGGGCCTACGTGATATAAACACAGGCAGTGAACTTGTAGAAGAAATTGAAAACCTGGGAAGAAAAGTACTTCCACTTCAGATGGATGTCCTCAACCTTGATGAGATTAACTCTGCAGTAACCGAAACAGTCAACCATTTCGGTCATTTGGATATCCTTGTAAACAATGTGGGTGTTGCTCCGGAAAGTCCGGCGGAATCAGTAACTGAAGAAAATTTTGATTATACCCTGAATGCAAACCTGAAGGGTACATTTTTTGTTACTCAAGCCATCGCTAAAGTAATGATCGACCAAAAATCAGGACGGATTATTAATATAAGTTCGCAAGCTGGATTTATTGCACTTCAGGATGAATCGATCTATTGTATGACCAAAGCAGCGATCAACCATTTGACCAAATGCCTGGCAGTGGAGTGGGCCAAGCATAATATTAATGTGAATGCCGTGGCACCTACCTTTATCCGTACGCCAGGCACCCAACCTTACCTTGCTGACAAAAAAAATCTCGAATCGGTACTGTCAAAGATACCCCTGGGTAGAATAGGGGAGCCCCATGAAGTCACAGGGGCAGTTGTTTTTCTTGCATCACCAGCTGCTTCCTTAATTACCGGGGAGGTAATGTTGATTGATGGGGGCTGGACGGCGGTGTAAAATATTGTTGAATGTCCCAAAATTGATTTTAGCTTTGTATGCGTTTAGTTGTATCATTAGTTGTACACACAACGATTCTTACCAAGATATCATTCAAAATCATGATAGTGCCCGCAGATAATTATATGAGCATGGACCTGCACGAAAAATTTTCAATCGTTCGTTGTACATGCAACGGTCAATAATTAGTAGTAATTATAAACACACCCTTTTCGCGGATTTTTCGGATTTTGAATAAATTTTTTCAATCGTTGTACACGCAACGGTCAATAATTATCCGCAGCTATAAATATTCAGGTTTCAGAATTTCAAATTTCGGATTTCACAATTAAGAGTATGAATTCATTACTTTTGCGCAGCAGTTGAAAACCTTAGAATATTGAGTTAATTGGTACATCATAAAATATTTAATTGTTATGAATCGAGTGTTGGTATTGGGAACGGGATATGTAGTGAAGCCCCTGGTCGATTATTTTATTGACAAATGTAAATATGAAGTGCTTGTCGCAAGCAGGGATAATAACCACTCAGGACTAATCATTGCTGGAAGAGCGCTTGGTGAAAGGGTATTGTGGCATGCAACACCGCCTTTCGAGGAGTTGGATGATATGGTGAAAGGTGTTGATTTGGTAGTGAGTATGATACCTCCCGACATGCATGTAATAGTTGCTAATGCATGCGTGAAACATCAAAAAAATATGGTCACAACTTCATACACCAGCCCTGAGATGATGGCATTGTATGAAGAAGCAAAAAAGGCGGGGATCATTATTTTGAATGAAATGGGGGAAGATCCGGGTATCGATCATATGGGCGCTATGCAAATGATAGATCTGGTGAATGAAGAAGGGGGTAAGGTAATTTCATTCAAATCTTATGGTTCGGGTATTCCATCTTTTGAGCATAATAATAACCCCTATGGATATAAATTTTCCTGGAGCCCGAAGGGATTGCTGAAAGCTGCTCAAACCCCTGCAGTTTACATTCAGGACGGACTTAAGATAGAAGTTTCAGGTGAGGATTTGTTTGAGAATAGCTGGCTGGTGGATGTTGATGGATTAGGGACATTTGAGACTTATCCAAACAGGGACAGTACCAATTATATCGATGAATACGGACTGGGAAATATACCTGATTTTTACAGGGGATTATTACGTCATCCCGGGTATTGTAATTCCATCCAAAGTATGAAAGATCTGAATCTGCTAAGTGAAGAAAATAACCATAACCTGCAGGGATTGACGTATAAGCAATTTACTGCAAACCTTATTGGAACAGATGAAAAGAATGACATCAGGCAAGCAGTGGCAGACAGGCTAAAACTGAAATTATCATCCGATATTATGAAACAATTGCGGTGGCTTGGGCTTTTTGACGATGAACTGATCCCTATCAGTAAGGGTTCCAATGCAGATGTGCTATTAGAGTTGATGCAAAAAAAATTGTTTTATAAAGATCACGAAAAAGACATGATCATCCTTCATAATGAAGCCATTGTAGAATTCGAAAACCGAATCGAAAAGAGAATGGGGACGATGAAAGTGGAAGGAAGGCCGTTTGGGCATTCTGCAATGGCAAGGGCTGTTTCACTTCCGGCAGCTATTGCGTCTAGATTAATACTTGAAGGTGCGATACGATCAAAAGGGGTTTTAATACCAACAACCAAAGAAATATACAAGCCGGTATTAGCAGAGTTAGCTGAAAACGGTTATAAGTTCGAGTACAAAACACAGGCAATTTGATACAATAACCTGGCCATCTCCTGCAACACAACCATTTTTTATAAAGTAAGAAAAAGGAAATTGTCCTTTTTCAAAGGACAATTTCCCAAATAAGTTGAGGGTACCCTTTATTCCAATTTTAACTTTTTCTTAGTTGGATGATTACAGTCATAATATTTCAAAATCCCTGAGTATTAGTATTGCAAAATATTTCTTTGAAATATCACGGCAGATGTTAAGATAATTCATTCACTTTACATTAAAGAATTCGAACATGAAATATAGAAAACTTGGACGCACAAACTGGGAGGTAAGTGAAATCGGGTATGGCATGTGGGGTATGGCAGGATGGACCGGTTCTGATGATGAGGAATCCATGCGCTCTATGCAGCGGGCCGTGGATCTTGGTTGCAATTTCTTTGACACCGCCTGGGGCTACGGTGAAGGTAAAAGTGAAGGCCTGCTTGGCAATCTTGTCCGGGCAAACCCAGGAAGAAAACTCTTCACAGCTACCAAAATGCCTCCCAAAAACTTTGAGTGGCCAAGCCGGCGGGAGTTTAGCGCTGACGATTGCTTCCCACCGGACCATATAGAAATGTATGTCGAGAAAAGCCTTAAAAACGCGGAGCTTGATTCCTTCGATCTCATGCAGTTCCATACCTGGGAAGACGCTTGGCTTGAGGATGATCGGATGATGAATAAAATGATGGACCTTAAATCACAGGGATTTTATAACGCCATTGGAATTAGCATGAATAGATGGGAGCCATGGAATGGGGTACAAGCTGTTAAAAGCGGACTCCTTGACTCCGTACAGGTCATCTACAATATTTTTGATCAAAATCCCAAAGACGAATTACTACCTGCCTGTCGCGAAAATAATGTGGGGGTGATTGCAAGGGTACCCTTTGATGAAGGCTCGTTAACAGGACTTCTAACCAAAGAATCCAGCTGGCCGGAAGGTGATTGGAGAAATACTTATTACGTTCCGGAAAACCTCAATTCCAGTGTAGAGCATGCAGATGCACTTAAATCCCTGGTATCGGAGAACATGACCATGCCTGAAATGGCGCTTCGTTTTATTCTTGGCGAACCCACCATTAGTACCATAATTCCGGGGATGAGAAAACTTCATCATGTGGAATCAAATATTGCTGTCAGCGATTCCGGACCACTTGAATCCACACTTACAGGTGAATTGGAGAAACACCGGTGGGACAGGGAGCCTACGGAGTGGTCTCAATAAAGAGGCAGGTAAAATGTAAAAATCAATTGCATAATTAGCCTGTTGGATTCAATCAATAATCCGGTAGATTTGATACGTAGTTGTTAGCGGCAAGCTGAAACTTAAAACTTAATTAATGTTGGAAAAGTACATCCTCGAAGCAAAACATTGGCAGATATTTATTTCGCTAATAATTCCATCTTTAATTTATTCTCTGGTGCCAAATAGCAGTATTCTAATAATCCAAATTAAGAATATCATTATTGGATTGGCTTATTACTCATGGCTTTATGTTTTGGGGAAGGGCCTTAACTACTGTATTCCCAGACGCCATATGCTATCTGACACATTTTTAACATTTAATTTTTTCTTCTTTTCACTGAGTTATACTTTGCTAAATATTCTGCTTGATCCCGGAACTACCATAAATTTTAGAGGCGTGGGTTTCTTGCTATTTCTTTATTTCTTATTTTCTTATTTGTACCTATTCTATTTTGCAGCCAAAGCCTTGACTTCAGCTGAAAAACTGAGGCGGACCTCTTTTAAAGACCATATTGGAGAAATGTTTTTATTAATGATAGGATTAATAGGTGTTTGGATTCTTCAGCCAAGGGTTAACAAGGTGTACTTACAAAACCTTGATGAATTTGAAGATGAATAAGCCTGCCGTCAGTAATAGCTGATATAAGCGTTTAAACAATTCTTGATTCTATCTTTCACAAATTTGGGTAGAATTCTATATTATTCTTAGATGCCTCTTTGTATAATATCTTATTGAAACTTGTTGACTCGGACTTTGAAATACATGTGTACGGAGTTTTGAGAAAAGGGGGTATTAATCGAACCCGTTTTTTATTATATTCAATATACGAATATTACTCATAGTGATGCAGTCAAAAAAAAAGTGAATTTTCTACAAATACTAAGGATCATCTTGCCCAACCCCGCATTCAACGAAATCTATATTAGCTATTCATCCCGGGAGTCTGGTGATCAGGAGCTTTTTGAAAAGCCACGAGAATACATGATAGTGGATGCTCAGGGGAAAACTGTTTATAAGTATAAATCAAAGCAAACAGATCTAAAACTGGATCTAAGTACAATCAAAAATAATGGTGTTTATTTGCTCAGCATTAAACAAGGAAATCCTGGTACCTCTCAGCTTAGGTTCATTATCGCCCGGTGAGTTTGTTGGTTATGAGTAGAAGTGAGTAACTAAAATACTTTGCGGATGTAAAATAATTAGTATCTTTGCCAACGAATAAGAAACAAAAAATGAGTTTCAAACAATTACATCATCATTTCCATACTTGCTCTCAGGCGAGAAGGAATTGATATTTGTAATTTAAACAATATTTCAAAACCCGTCTGAGTAAATCGGACGGGTTTTTTGTTTCCATACCCAAAGGTTTACTCAGAATTTTAAAACTAAAAATGAGTAAACTTAAAATTGCCATCCAAAAAAGTGGCAGGTTAAACCAGGATTCTCTTAAACTGCTAAAGGATTGTGGAATTGCGATCGACAATGGCTATGATCAATTGAAGGTGACGGTCCCTAATTTCCCCCTGGAAATACTGTATTTAAAAAATTCGGATATCCCTCAATATCTTGAAGATGGTGTTGTGGACATCGCTATCCTGGGAGAGAATCTGATCATTGAAACACAAAGAAAAGTAGCAATTGTGGAAAAACTTGGATTCTCAAAATGCAGGGTGTCCCTGGCCGTTCCAAAAGGAGTCGAAGATGATTCCCTTTCTTATTTCGAAGGCAAAAAAATAGCTACTTCCTACCCCACCACTTTAAATTCCTTCCTGTCAGAAAATAAGGTCAGTGCTGAAATTCACGTCATATCCGGATCCGTCGAAATTGCTCCCAACATCGGGCTTGCCGACGGGATCTGCGATATCGTCAGTTCGGGCAGTACCCTTTTCAAAAATGGACTAAAAGAAACCCAGGTGATCCTGAAATCAGAAGCCGTGCTTGCCAAATCCTTAAC